>FMSI01028124.1_pt1 | contig 14829 bp, 12 predicted proteins | sample 1504471 | NCBI WGS metagenome assembly FMSI01 (sample SAMEA4475357, study PRJEB15587) | soil metagenome | biome: Soil; feature: Field | place: India | collected 2015-03-11 | depth 0 m
TGCCATTCACGACTTCTTGAGCGTGCTGCAAAGCTATCAGATGATTTGGGTGGTGGTTCACTTACAGCGTTACCTGTTATTGAAACTCAGGAAGGTGAAGTTTCCGCATACATCCCTACCAACGTTATATCTATCACTGATGGTCAGATATATCTTGTTCCGGGATTGTTTGCTTCAGGTATCAGGCCTGCGGTTGATGTTGGTATTTCAGTATCACGTGTTGGTGGTAACGCTCAGATAAAAGCTATGAAGAAATATGCGGGTTCATTACGACTTGATTTGGCACAGTTCAGGGAACTGGAAGCTTTTGCACAGTTGGGGACTGAACTTGACCCTGCAACTCAGCGACAGCTGGATAGAGGTCAGAGGCTTGTGGAAGTATTAAAGCAGGATCAGTATGAACCAATGCCTGTTGCTGAGCAGGTAGCTATCATTTATGCAGGAACACAGGGATATCTGGATAAAATACCTGTAGCTGAGGTAAGAAAGTTTGAGAAAGAATTTTTGAAATTTATGCGTGAAGCTCATCCAGAATTATTAGATGGTATTTCATCAACTGGCGAATTGAAGGATCCGGATAAATTTGGTAAAGTAGTGGGTGATTTTGTTGAAAGTTACCTGGCTGGTAAAAAGGCAGACGTGAGAGCATAAAAAAATTCTAAAATTTGAGGGAAAGCTGTGGCAACACAACGAGAAATATTAAAACGAATCAAGTCTGTCAAGAATACGCAGAAGATCACCAAAACAATGGAAATGGTTTCCACTGCAAAGATGAAGAAAATGCAGGATAGAATTGTTATGTCACGGCCGTATGGCGAAAAGCTGGAAACCATTATTGATCATCTGCGCCAGACTGGTGTAGAAGATGTGTATGACCCACTTATGCAGGAAAGACCGGATCCCAATAGAATTTTAGTTTTAATGATTACCGGTAACAGAGGACTATGTGGTGGATTTAATACACGTGTTATTGATAATACAGTTAATTTTAAAAATAAATTAACCATTGAAGAGGGAAAAGAAGTACTTATCTATTCAATGGGCAAAAAAGGAACAAACTATTTCAGGTTTATTAAAGAACCTGTATATAAGAGTGTATTAAACCCAGAAGATAAATTTAAATTTGAAGATGCAGCAAAATTAGGTGATGAATTAATAAATTTGTTTGTTACCGGCGAAGTTGATGAAGTATATGTCTCATATACAAAGATTATGACTCGTTCAACACAAAAAGCTACCATCACCCGGTTGCTTCCTCTAAAACCTGAAGGTGGTGCAATACAGGAAAGTGTTGAAGAGTTTCATGTAGAGTATATTTTTGAGCCTAATCCATATAAAATATTTTCATCTTTATTGCCATTGTACATTAAAATGAAACTGTATATGGCAGTGCTGGAGTCAGGATTTTCAGAGCACTTTGCACGCAGAGTGGCAATGAAGAATGCAACAGATGCAGCAAAAGAAATGGTAAGAGATTTGACTATCACATATAACAGAGCTCGCCAGGCTAAGATCACTAAAGAAATCTCTGAAATAGTAGGTGGTGCTGCAGCCCTTGAATAAGGGAAATGATATAATACTAATTATACATGAGTTAAGGAGTTAGATATGGCTGAGAATATAGGTAAAGTTGTACAGGTTATAGGATCTACACTGGATGCTGAGTTCCAGGAAGATAAACTCCCTGCAATCTATAATGCATTAAAGTTAGAAGTTGAGGTTATGGGTGAAAAGAAAACCCTGGTTTGCGAGGTTGCTCAGCATTTAGGTGGGAACAGAGTTCGTGCGGTAGCTTTGGGATCTACTGATGGTGTGAAAAGGGGTGCTCCCATTATAGATACTGGGTCTCCTATTACTGTACCAGTTGGAGAAGAAACCCTAGGACGAGTATTTAATCTATTAGGTGAAGTAGTTGACAAAGGTGCACCAATAACAGTTAAAGAGAGACGATCTATACATCAGGAACCTCCAAAGTTTGATCAGTTGGAGCCTAAGGCAGAAATATTTGAAACAGGTATTAAGGTTATTGACCTCATTGAGCCATATATCAAGGGTGGTAAAACTGGTTTATTTGGTGGTGCTGGTGTAGGTAAAACTGTTGTTATAATGGAACTTATCAACAACGTTGCTATGCAGCATGGTGGTTATTCAGTATTTGCTGGTGTAGGTGAAAGAACCCGTGAAGGCAATGACCTCTGGCTTGAAATGAAAGAATCGGGTGTTATCAACAAGGCATGTCTGGTTTACGGTCAGATGAATGAGCCACCTGGTGCACGTCTCCGTGTTGCATTAAGTGCATTAACAATGTGTGAATATTTCCGTGATCTTTCAGGAAGAGACGTTCTTCTGTTTATAGATAATATATTCAGATTCTCCCAGGCTGGATCAGAGGTGTCAGCATTGTTAGGCCGTATGCCTTCTGCAGTAGGTTATCAGCCAACTCTGGCAACGGAAATGGGTGAATTGCAGGAGCGAATTACATCAACAAAGCGTGGTTCAATTACATCGGTACAAGCTATCTATGTACCTGCTGACGACTTAACTGACCCTGCACCTGCAACAGCATTCATTCACCTTGATGCAAGTACTGTTCTTTCACGTCAGATTGCTGAAAAAGGAATTTATCCTGCTGTTGACCCGCTTGAGTCTTCGTCCCGAATACTCTCTCCAGAGATAGTTGGTGAAGAACATTACGCTGTGGCTATGGAAGTAAAACGAATATTACAGCGTTATAAAGATTTACAAGATATTATTGCAATTCTGGGTATGGATGAATTATCAGAAGAGGATAAACTTCTTGTACAGCGTGCACGTAAGATTGAGCGATTCCTCTCACAGCCATTCTTTGTTGCAGAGCAGTTTACAGGTATGCCGGGTAAGTATGTTAAATTAGAAGACACTATCCGAAGCTTCAAGGGATTAATAAATGGTGAATATGACCATCTGCCAGAACAGGCATTCTATATGGTTGGTACGATAGAAGAAGCAGTTGAAAAGGCTAAGAAGCTTGCTGGTAATTAATAAATTGTAGAGGATAGCACTATGGCAATGAAATTAAATTGCAATGTATTAACGCCAGAGCGCCAGATATATGAAGGGCAGGTTGATTTTGCCGTTGTACAGGCACATGACGGCGAAATGGGCTTTTTGTATAATCATGCTCCTTTAATTTCTGAGTTAGGTACTGGTGAAATACGTTTGCGATCAGGAGATAGTACTGAATATTTTTATGTTGATGGTGGATTTGTAGAAATTAAGAACAATTCACTTATAATTCTGGCACAGGAAGCTGTAAATAAGCAAGATCTGAAGCCAGAACTGCTTGAATCAAAAATCAAAGAGATAACTGCATTGCCAAAACCTGAAGCTTTTGCTGAGCGCTTAAGTATAGATATTGAGTTGCGAAAATTAAAAGCTAGATTGAAGATTGCTAAAAAGTAAACGTGAATATAAAATGGGCAGTTAACACTGCCCATTTTTATTTATATCATCATGCAAGTGAATAACTGAGGTTTTTGTTATTTTTTGATTCTGAATGTTGATCAGAATATTCCAATAATTTTTCATATAGTTCATTGCGCTTTTGAATTAATATCTTACCAGTATATGTATCTTTTACCCTTAAAGGTATCTCAAAATTATCAATTACTTCTACCATTAAATTAACTGGCTCCTTTTTTTGGCGGGCCTGAATTGTTTCTTCGGGAGTAGGTAAAATTATTGCGTAAAGTGAGTAGGGTGTCTGAATCAAAGCGTGGCCTCTGTTTAAATATGCATCAGAAAATCCTCCGTCGATATTAATTGCTCTTCCATCGGGTGATGCAATTTTTTCACCTTTTCGGATGTCAACAGGTGTGTGGCCATACACTATTCGTTCAGCTCCAAATTCTTGCATGATTTTATCCATGAATTCTTTTTTAAGCAAATTTTCACCCCAATAAAGCAATTTCTCTTTATGAGTGGCTTTATCAACAATAAAATACCGCTCAAAAGTTTTCATTGCATTTTTACCAAAGAAAGGCGATTTGGAACCACACCACAAATAAAACATCAATGCCAGATCTTTAGGGTCCTGTGGCTTGCCTTCTAGGTAATTTTTACCAATTGTTTTGATTCTATACTGTAAATGGTCTAGTAATGCTTTGCCTCTATAACCAAGAAATTCTTCAAATTCGGCATCGGGCGTACTGGGTATCAAAGCATGGATATTGAGTATATAATTGTGTATATGATATAATTTCCCATGCTCAAATAAGAATTTCATTAAGTAGCGGACTTTCTTGCTTGTAGTAAATTGATGTGCTAGATCATTAATAATTTCTTCTTCCTGTGAAGATAATTTAGTAGGATTATCCAGATCAATAGTTGGGAAGTGTGTATCTGTTAATCCTGAAGTATCGTTATTTTTTAGCATTTCTGCCAGTTTATGAAGCCATAATCTTGACTCCATGTTAAATTCAGGATTTTCTCTTATTGTCTGTTCTTCCAGTTTGAACTGAATAATAGAAAGGGCCTTTTCCATTCTTCTGGATATATCCTGCTTTGCTTTAAAATTTCCCGATATTTCCCCGGTATATGTTTTTAAAGCAAATTCCTTCAATTTTGAGATATCGATTTCTAATCTGTCAAGAAACGCAAGATTGTCATACCGCGTGCTTATACGCAATGCCTCTGCTATGAGTGATTTATTTCCTGCTGCAGCACCCATCCACAAAATATCATGATTACCCCATATAAATGTGAGATAGCGTTTAATATCTTTTTGATTTAAGATACGGATAATTTTATCTGGCTCATCTCCTCTATCAAAAACATCACCCAACACTATGAGATGACCAAGGATAACCTGCTTAACAATTTTACATAGTGAGCTTATAATCTTATCAGCTATTAATTCATTTTCATAAATCATATTAGGTACAGGATAGTTTAAAATAAGGTTTTCTAGTACATGCTTTAAATCTCTATTTATGTTGTTCCTGATTTCGTCAAAATCCCTCACATTCTGAACACGATACTGTACAATGCGTACAAGTGAAGATATTATATCTTGCCTATCCAGCCTGTACACTATATCTTCAAAATACCGTTCTTTGCGTATTATTCTTCCTAAATAATCAATCTTTTCCTTTGAAAATGTTTTAGGCAATGCTTCATAGCATATACGCCATACAAGCCCAAAACGTCCTTTAAGTATTGATACAAATCTATCACCTGCCCCATGAGGGTCACTTACCCACATGGTTGTATCAATGTATTCGTTCAGTCGGGATTCTATTTCGGTAAGATCACGGATAATATTATGAAGTGCTGCAATATTCTTTTCAGGATTCATAAGCCCTCCGCGTAGTAGCAATGTTACATTATTTTCCCACCTACATCGTCTATGTCAATATCTTCAAGGACTTCTTTCATTGTTTCTTTATCTATTTGCGAAAGATTGTCCAATCCTTGAGCTATCGCAAATACTTTCTTTTTTACATAGATGGGAACGTTCCCTCTGAGAGCTATCGCCATGGCATCACTGGGGCGACAGTCAATTATGATTTCTGAGTTGTCAGGGGCAATTAAATTTAATTTTGCAAAATAAATGTTATCTTTAAGGTCATCAATTATAACAGATGTTAATGTGTACTGGAATGTTTTAAGCATTGTGATGATAAGATCATGCGTAAGAGGTCTTACAGGCTTTTTGCCCTCAAGTTCTATAGCTATGAGGCTTGCTTCAAGTGGGGCAATCATTATAGGTAATATATTGCCAGTTTCATTATCCTGAAGCACCACAATGGGTGTATTGCTTTCTTCATCTAATACTATGGTTACTATCTCAACTTTACATAAGGGCATGCTTTTTCCTTATTATTGTAATTGTATTCAATATAAAATGATTATATGAAAAAATCAAGCAAAGTTGCTACTTTTTGGTTTTAATTTTTGCATAAAGCTTTGTAAAAAGAATGTTTTTAAAGTGTTCAGCAACCACGTGGCTGTGTGTTTCTTTATTGCTTTCACATTCAATATAGTACGCTTTAGCAAGATTATTTAACAGCCGTTTGATGTCATCAGTTGCGTGAAGTGTGTCTGTTTTTGCTCCAAAAATAAAGCAGGGTGTTGTTATAAATGGTAGCTTGTCCCATAGATTATAATTTTTAAGAGCCAGCGCATTTGGTTTTAATTTATAGGGGTCTGCAGAATTAATTGTATTGGTATATTTTGCAAGTTGTTCTTTTTCTTTTTCGGTGTCCAGGCGAAAGGTGCGTAAATACCATTTTACAAGTTCTTTAAGTACATTATACCATGAAGCGGGTAACCTTGGCACAATATCACCAAGTACAGCTGGAAATCTGAATTCTGGAAGCGGTCCTATAAGAAGCGCACATTCAGGCTGGCGTGTATTCATTGCTAGATATTCCAGGATAACTGATGAACCTAGTGAACTGCCAGCCATTACAAATGTTCTTTTTTTTGGAATAAGTTTTTGAATAACTTCATGAAGGTCAAGGACCATCCTCATGACAGTAAAAGAAAAGTCTTTGCATTTTTTACCTTCGGGTATGCGGGAGGATGTTTTTTCACGTGTTTCGATGTAGATAACTCTGTAGTCATCGGTTAGTGTACGCAGTACATCCTTCCATCCCGTGATATGAGATATCCATCCTGCAACAAAGAAAATTATTGGTTTTGATGGAGAATCTTTTTTTGGCATGAAATCAATAATATATAATTGCACTCCATCAGAAACCTGGATGTAGTAATCTTTGATTGTTGTTGATGGTATAGTATATTCATTTAGATTCATAATACTCTCCCCTTAATAGATGGTGTAACTATCTAAATTATTGTACAATACCCATCAATAAAAATTCAAGCAATTTCATTGTATACGTTGTGCTATATCATTGCCAACATCAAAAGTAGTTGCTGTACCTCCACGATCAGGAGTTTTAACAGTGCTATCGGTTAAATGTGAGATTACTGCAGCTCGTATTTTTTGTGCTGCTTCCTGCTCACCCAAAAACTCAAGCATAAGTGCCCCGCTTAGTATGGCAGCTATAGGATTTGCAACTCCTTTACCAGCAATATCAGGTGCAGAGCCATGCACTGGTTCAAACATTGATGGATATTTGTGTGTAGGATTAATGTTGCCACTGGCAGCAAATCCCATTCCCCCAACAACTATTGCTGCCAGATCGGTAAGTATATCTCCAAACAAATTTGAGGCTACCACAACATCAAATTGTTCAGGGTAGCGCACCATATTCATGGCTGCTGCGTCAACAAGCATTGATGTTGCTTTAACATCTGGATAATCTTTTGCAACTTCGTAAAACACAGTATCCCAGAATACCATGCTGAATTTTAAAGCATTTGACTTTGTGATACTGGTTAGGTGTTTTCGTGTGCGGTTGCGTGCTGTCTCAAATGCATATCGGATAATACGTTCAGTGCCCTTGCGTGAAAAATAATTGATTTGCATAGCAACTTCGTCAGGTGTGCCAATATAATGCCTGCCGCCAAGTGCTGTATATTCTCCTTCAGTATTTTCTCTGATAACTACCATATCGATATCATATGGCTTTTTATTTTTTAATGGTGTATCAACACCTGGAAATAATGTTGCAGGGCGTATATTTACATACTGGTCAAAGGATTTTCGTATTGTTAACAGTGGTTCTACTGCCAGATGATCGGGTGCATTGTTCACGTTTCCCAAAGCACCTAATAGTATTGCATCAAAGGGTGCAAGTAGTTCCAGGTAATTTTCCGGTGCACATTTACCAGTTTTGCTATAGAGGGTTGTATTCCAGTTGAACGTGGTATACTGCACATCGATCTTGCATGCATCAATAACTTTTACTGCTTCAGCAACAACCTCAGGGCCAATACCATCACCAGGATACAATGCAATTTTATAGGACATATTCCTCTCCTTGTAGTTTTTTTAAGTAAAATAATTACAGCATAACATGTATAATACACAAAATGTTAACCTTAAAATGGTGTTTGGTAACAAAATTTCTTTTTGTAAGAGAGTCTATTGTGAATAAAAATCAGCAGATTGTTATAAATAATTTACACAACCCGTGATAAAATTATATACACAAACACAATATTCATCTATAAAAATAAAGTATTAATGATTGAAAAAAGTTAAAAAGAATGTATAGAATATTGTGGGAAAGTAACTTTTTTTACTAAACTTTGCGAAACATAGATATTCAACCCTGCATCAATAATAATACATTGCAGTTGTAATGCAGGATTTTTTTTACAAAATGAAATTGCTTGCTTTGATCCCATTATAAATAAGGCAGTAGCATACCCGTCGCAGATAGCGGCATTGTGCGCAATCACTGAAACTGAAATAATATCGCTCTGTGCCGTGTATCCCGTTTTTGGATTTAGAATATGGTGGTAGCGCTTGCCTTTATACATAGCATATCGTTCGTAATCACCACTGGTGGCAACCGACTGTCCATCATATAATTTCACAGTGCCAATAATGCCTTCCTTGCGTGGGTGTTTTATGCCTATGGTGTATCCATATCCATAATTATCGCCTATTACTTCAAGATCTCCGCCCGCTTCCACTATGCCTTCATGTATGCCATACTGTTTTAATGTTGATGCAGCCTGAGCAATAGCATACCCTTTTGCAATTCCGCCAAGACCTACGGTAACACACGGCTTTTGCTTAATCACTTCATGGGTTTGTGAATTCAGTGTAATATACCTGTACCCAACGCAGTGTAAATGTTTATTGATGATTGATTGTGATGGTGGCACAAATGATGGCGATTGCAATTGCCATAATTTCCCAACTGAGGCAAAGGTTATGTCAAATAATCCATTGGTGTTGTGCGATAGCTCCAGTGCAAGTCTAATAACAGTGAATGTATCATTGCTGACAATTGTTCTCAGGTTATTGTTGATGCGGGTAACATCACTGTGTGTTATATACGGACTCATTGTTTTTTCAATGTGTGTAATTGTTTCAAAAGCCTGATTGATAGCATCCTGAGCTTTTTTTGGTGAGGAAGTTTCTACAGTTATGGTTACGATAGTTCCCATAGCCATCTTTGACAGGGAATAACGATGAGGGCGGGAGCATGCACATAAAAGCTCTAAAATCGTAATTATAATAAGTAATGGTAAATATCTATGTTTCATATTGTACAATAGATGATAATGTATAGAATAAGCTATTATTATTCCTTAAAATTTGTTTTATGTAAAGTGAAATGTTCAGGAACTATCGAAAAATAGTTATTAAGTAAGTTTTGCATAGTTGAATATTAATTGTGCTCATTGTGATATAATTTTGCTGTCATTTATGTCAAAATCGCTTAAATACGCATGGCAAAATTTACATTGAAACAGTATATTGAAACATTTGCTGAACGCTTTTAAATAAAAATATCAGCGATTATTTCCTGAAAATAATCTTATAAACATAGTGTGTCAATCGTAATCTTATACTTTGCGCTTTTTTGCTCATTTTCAATACAAATGCAGTATTGACAATCTTTTAAAATAATTATTTTGTGAATAATTTAACGCAAAAATATTGTAATTCTTGACAATTATCGTAATTATTGTAACAAAATAATATACACTATAAAGTGGAATTCCCGATAAGTGTTTAAGTACGCATTGACAGTAAAATAAGGTAAATGTATACCCTAAATAGATTTTAAAATACACAGGATAATTATATGAAATTAAAAACAATTATTATTACAGCTGCAACACTGTTTATATGTACCAGTACCTTTTCTGATGCTAAAACAGTAAAAAAAGTACAGGAACCAGCCGCTACCGATTTAACAAAATTTAACGAACAGCTGGTAAAGGTAACCAACAGCGCTATTCCAACAGTGGTAAGCATATCTGCAGAAAAAAAGACGGGTAGCCCTCGTGAAAAAAGACAAATGCCTATGCCATTCCCGTTGCCAAAAGAAGCAAAAGCAGTTGGGTCTGGTGTTATCATAGATAAACGGGGGTATATTGTAACCAATAATCATGTGGTAAAAAATACAAAATCTATCACTATAACCCTGTTTGATAAACGTACTTTCCCCTGTGAGCTTGTAGGCTCTGACCCTGCAACTGATATTGCAGTTATCAAAATTATAAGTGATGTGCCTCAGGATTTGCCTGTTGCTCAGATGGCTGATTCTGATGCCTTAAAAGTAGGTGAGATAGCAATAGCAATAGGCAACCCGTTTGGATTTGGGCACACAGTAACTATGGGCATTATCAGTGCAACCGGTAGAGAAGGATTTGGGTTGGCCGATTATGAATATTTCATCCAGACTGATGCTGCCATTAATCCAGGTAATTCCGGTGGTGCGTTAATTAACATTAATGGCAAGCTTATAGGAATTAATACAGCCATATTCTCACGAAATGGCGGTTATATGGGCATAGGTTTTGCAATCCCGTCCAATATGGTGAAACAGGTTGTTGATGAATTAATCCAGAAAGGTAAGGTAACCAGAGGATGGCTTGGTGTATATATACAGAATATTACCCCGGAGATAGCTAAGAATTTCAAGTTTGAAGGCAAAAAAGGTGTACTGGTTGCTGACATTATGAAAGATTCCCCAGCTAGGAAGGCAAAGATTGAAATTGGAGATATTATAATTTCGGTTAATGGTGCTGAAGTTTCTGATATTAACCAGCTACGAAGGTATGTTGCAGCATTAAAACCAGGAACAAGCGCTAAGGTAAAGATTTTCAGGGCAGGCAAGGAAGTAGAACTTGATGTAATGATTGCCGAGCTACCTGCACAGTCCCAGATTACTGAAGAAAAGATGGAAGAAGTTGATACTATCGGTATGAGTGTGGGCGATATCACGGAAGAAAATGCCTATAAATTCAGAATCAGCGATACAACAGGCGTTATTGTTTTGGAAATCCAGGACCAGAGCCCTGCGTATGAAGCAGGAATGATGGTTGGGGATATTATCAAAGAAATTGAAAATATACCTGTGGAAAATGTTGATAAATACAATGAATTGCTGAAACAGTATGAAAAAAAGGAAACTCTATTGCTTCTGATAAAGCGTGGTGGTATTCACAAGTTTGTAGTAATAAAGAAGCAATAGTTATAGTAAATAATCCAGCCCCACTGCCTGTTTCACGCGCTGTAACGTTTCCTGTGCTATGGGGCGAGTTTTTTCTGCACCTTTCTTTAGGATTGATGCTATATCGGCCTTGTTATTTTGCAACTGTTTCCTTCTATCTCTGAATGGAGCAAAATATTCCCATATAAGCCCAAATAATTCCTTTTTAACCTCACCATAGCCAGTACCACCTTTACGATATCGTTCTTTGAGTTCTTCAGTTTTATCAGGTGAAGCAAAGAGTTTATATAGCGCAAACAAATTACAGGTATCTGGGTTTTTTGGCGCTTCAACCGGTGTTGAGTCGGTGATGATACGCATTACTTTTTTCTTTAGGGTAGATTCTTCTTCAAAAATGTTTATGGTGTTATTATAGCTTTTTGACATTTTCTGACCATCAATACCCGGAATTACCGCTATATCTTCTGATATCATTGGTTCGGGTAACACAAAGACTTCTCCATATGTCTGGTTAAAGCGTTCAGCTATGTCACGTGTTATTTCAAGATGCTGTTTCTGGTCTTTGCCCACAGGAATAACTTCAGCATTGAAAAGCAGAATATCCGCAGCCATAAGCACTGGATAAGTAAAAAGACCTGTAGTTGGAACAATACCCTTTGCAACTTTGTCCTTGTAGCTGTGGCTACGTTCAAGAAGCCCCAAGCTGGTGTGGCATGACAGTATCCAGGAAAGTTCAGTCACTTCAGGAATATCGGATTGTACCCAGAAATGAGCCCTGTCAGGGTCAAGCCCTAACGCAATAAAATCAATGGCAGCATTAATTGTATTTTCAGCAAGCTCCTTTGGATCATGTATGCTTGTCAGTGCATGATAGTTAACAATAAAGCAAAAAAGATCATTGGTATGCTGCAATTCAATCATAGGTTTCATCATGGCAAAGTAGTTGCCAATGTGAAGCGTTCCGGACGGTTGTATGCCAGAAAGTATTCTTGACATTTTCCTCACCTTTTTAAGTATGGTCACATTGTTGTGTATGCAGATTGTAAACAGGTGTAATAATTGTGGTGTTATCGTCAATAATTAATTTTTTATGATAGTACCTATCTGACAACATAAAAAATAACAATTTTTTGAAATTTGGCATCGTAGTAAGTATTTTATTATTACTGTGTGGAAGTGAGAAATTCTTATGGGCGTAACAAATCTTGTTGCATATAAATACCTCAAAAGAAAAAAATTAACTGTCATCATATATGTTATTTTATTAGGTGCGATAGTTACTATAAATGTATTGTTTTTGCTATTTCATCAATTTGCAACCAATTATATTCCTATAAGTTTTTTTGGGAGATAGTCCTTCTTATATTGTTTAATGTACTGGCACTTAGCATATCATTTGTGATTGTTTATAGAATATTAGAAAAGCGATATGATGATGTAGCTGCATCATTTATGAATGTGTTGAAACAGTTTGAAAAAGGCAACATGACGTATCCTTTTTCAATCGATAATGGGCGTTTTGATAATGTGCTGCGATATATTCAGAAATTAATGATGAGACAAAACAGCAGTGCAACTGCTTTTGATGAAAAATTGAATGATAGAGTATTTGAAATAATAACAGTGTTAATAAGCGCTATGGAAGAAAAGGATCCTTACACAAGTGGCCACACCACAAGAGTTGCTCAATATGCGCTGGCTATAGGAAAACGTTTGGGATTGTCGCAGGAACAGATGCGTTTGCTCAATCATGCAGCAGCTGCTCATGATATTGGAAAAATCGGGATACCAATAGATATTATCGAAAAAAGTGGCGCATTAACTGAAAAAGAAAGACTAATGATGGAAAGCCATCCAGTTAGGGGAATGAAAATACTTTCATCCCTTGAATACCTTGATGATATTGCATCAATTATTATGTATCATCACGAACGTGTAGATGGTAAGGGGTATTATCAACTACCAGCAGAAAAAATCCCAATAGAAGCAAAGATCATAGCTGTTGCTGATGCACTTGATGCCATGCTCAGTGACCGTCCATATAGAAAGGCACTATCGCTACAGCAGACAAAACAGGAGTTAATCAAGAACAAAGGAACACAGTTTGACCCTCAAGTTGTGGATGTATTGATTGGTCTTCTTAATGAAAAAGAGCCTTTAAGGCAGTTTATTATTTCTTAATGTATTTTTTTATAAATTCTTCCTGAGTTAAAATAGAGATGAACTGATCCAATTTAGCTATCTTAAAAATACTTTCTACATTTTCATTTATATCATAACACACAAATTCAATATTGCTTTTTAATGCAAGGTTCATGCATCGCACAAGTGAACCTATTCCTGAAGAATCGATATATTTTAAATCACGAAGATTGAGTGCGATAATTCTAGGTTTATCTTCAATGTGGTGACGGTACACTGTCTCAAAGTTATGTACTTCGGAAATGTCGTATCGTCCATTTAATGTGAGTATCAGTAATGGTCCTTCTTTGTGTACATCAATTTGCATGCAATTACTCAAATATCAAAGAATTACGAGCGTTAATAAAACAAATAATATATGTATGTTACAATGCAATAAATTTATTGCAAAAATTTAGAATGTTTTAACATTAATGTCAACAAATAAATAAACATAAAGTTAAAATTTTTATCAAATAAAATTAAAAGCTGATTGTAAGTAGAGTATAATTATTGATAGCAACAATGTAATTACCGTAACAACTAAGCCGGGTTTCATAAATTCTATGAATCCTATTCTTATTCCAGATTTTGCTGCTGATTCCAGCACTATCAGGTTTGCCATCGCTCCAATGATTGTTGCATTTCCTGCTAACGTGGATGATGATGCCAGGGCTAACCACAGGATTTTGCTTTGTATATGTTGTAATGTTGGCCCTAAAAGGATGACAAACGGGACATTGCTAACAATTTGTGAAAAAATCAGGCTTACGGAATGCAAAAAAGTTATTCCATAGAAACTATCGCTAAAATGTGAAAACTTTAAGAAAATTGAAAGGATTCCAGCTTTTTCAGCACCTTTCACAACTATAAATAAAGAAGCAAAGAATAAAAGAAGCACCCAGTCAATCTCTTTGATAATTATTGATGGTTTTATTTTTCCTAACAGTAAAATCAAAGAACTTCCAACCAATGCAATAAGTGGGATGGATATATGCATAACATGATGAAGAAGAAAAAACAACGTAATTAAAACAAAAATTGGTATAGAGAATATCATAGATGACAGATTATATTCATATTCATTATCATTGATATGCAACAACTGCTGTATTTCAAATGTATCCGGATATATACGTTTGATACAAAGTACAACAATACACAACCCAATTATTGAAACTGGCAGAAGGTGAAGAAGAAAGTAAAGGTATGGAATTCCAGAATAAATGCCAATGAGCATATTTTGCGGATTGCCCGTGATGGTCATTGCGCTGCCAATATTGGAAGCTAAGATTTCTGCTATTAAATATGGCTTTGGGTTAAGTTGTGCTGACCTGCATATCGATACGATAATAGGGGTAAACATTAACACTACTGCATCGTTTACTAGAAATGCACTTACTATCCCTGTAGTAAATGTAATTACCCATAATAGTTGCAACGGTGTTTTAGAAAAAATTATTGTTTTGTGAGCAATAAATGCAAAGAATCCATCAAGTTCCAGGGTGGCAATTACTATCATCATTCCTAGTAGCAGTGCTATTGTATTAAAATCTAT
>FMSI01013807.1_pt1 | contig 14811 bp, 15 predicted proteins | sample 1504471 | NCBI WGS metagenome assembly FMSI01 (sample SAMEA4475357, study PRJEB15587) | soil metagenome | biome: Soil; feature: Field | place: India | collected 2015-03-11 | depth 0 m
AGAGCACATATAGGGTCTATCTCTGTAACGATTACACGGGCACCTTGACCCCTTAGTGCCTGAGCAGAGCCTTTCCCTACTTCACCGTAGCCGCATACCACTGCAACCTTTCCAGCTATCATTACATCCATTGCCCTTTTTATTCCATCAAGAAGGGATTCTCTACAGCCGTAGATGTTGTCAAACTTCGATTTTGTCACAGAGTCGTTTACATTTATTGCTGGTATGAGAAGTTCACCCTTTTCCATCATCTGGTATAATCTGTGAACCCCTGTTGTGGTTTCTTCAGATACACCGTAGAGTTCTTTTAAGGTATTGTGCCATTTTTGTGGATTTTTATCCAATATAAGTTTTAATCTTTTCAAAAGTTCCCTTTCGTCTTCGCTGTTTGTTTCGTATTCTATTGCAGATCTATCCTTTTCTGCTTTGTATCCCAAGTGAACCATAAGTGTGGCATCTCCACCATCATCCACTATGAGGTTTGGTCCTTTTCCATCGGGGAAAGTAAGCGCCTGCTCAATGCACCACCAATACTCCTCTAAGGTTTCCCCTTTCCACGCAAATACAGGGATACCAGCTTTGGCTATTGCTGCCGCTGCGTGATCCTGTGTGGAGAAGATGTTGCAGCTTGACCATCTCACCTCTGCACCCAAATCCACAAGAGTTTCTATAAGGACAGCTGTTTGTATTGTCATGTGTAGGGATCCCGATATCCTTGCACCTTTGAGGGGCTTGTCTTTTGCGTATTTTTTTCTGATAGCCATAAGACCTGGCATCTCATGTTCTGCGATCTCGGTCTCTTTTCTACCCAATTCCCACAAAGAGATATCTTTTACTTTGTAATCCTGCATTCTTCACCTCATAAGATTTTCTAAATAATCATTTTAATATAAAAAAGATTTTTTATCAAGGAAAGTATGCTGTGTTATGCGAAAAGATTTAATATTTGACATAGTTTGATATATCTGTTATTTTTCTCAATATGGACTTCGATATTCAGGGAATATTAAAACAGCTTTCAGTCACGATTGTGCCGTTTTTCTTGGCTATAACCATACATGAGGTTTCTCATGGGTATGCGGCATACATGCTGGGTGATAGGACGGCTAAGGATATGGGTCGCCTTACATTAAACCCTTTTGCCCATATCGATATATTTGGGCTTCTGTTTTTACTAATAACACAGCTTTTTGGCTGGGCAAAGCCTATACCTGTGGATTTTTCTAGATTGAGAAATAGAAAATATGGGCCAGCCATAGTGGGGTTTGCAGGGCCATTTTCAAATTTTGTAATGGCGATCATATCGGCATTGATCTTAAATGGTATAGTGAAGATGGGAATAATAGAGCAAAATAGGTATATTTTTGAGCCAATAAGTTATATGCTCTTTTATTCTGTGCAGATAAATATCGTATTGGGTGTTTTTAATATGATCCCTGTCCTACCATTGGATGGTGGAAGGATTTTACAATCTTTTCTACCTTACAGAGCGGCCTACAGCTTTGCTCAAACGGAGCGTTATGGATTTTTCATTATCCTTCTACTTGTGATTACGGGAGCAGTAAGGTATATAATTCATCCAATCATAGATTTTTTTATGAAGATTTTGTTATGAGGTGAGTATGGACAAAGTATTAAGTGGAATGCGTCCCACTGGAAGGTTGCATATTGGGCACTACTTTGGGGCATTGAAAAACTGGGTAAAGTTGCAAGATAACTATGAGTGCTACTATTTTATTGCAGATTGGCATGCACTTACCACAAACTTTGAGAATCCAGAGAATATAAAAGAGCTTAGAAGGGAGATGCTTCTCGATTGGCTCTCGGTTGGGATCGACATAAAAAAATCTACACTTTTTATTCAATCTAAAAATATATATCATGCCGAACTTTTTCTACTATTGAGTATGATTACCCCTGTGGGTTGGCTTGAAAGATGCCCTACATACAAGGAATTGAAAGCTGAGATCACCGATAGGGATCTATCCTGTTTGGGATTTTTGGGGTATCCTGTGCTACAGACGGCTGATATCATTATGTATAGTGCAAAGTATGTGCCTGTTGGTGTGGATCAATTGCCCCATATAGAGATAAGTCGTGAGATCGTAAGAAGGTTTCATCATCTATACGACTGCAATATATTTGTGGAACCTGAGGGTTTGCTCACCGATGTACCAAAACTTTTGGGGTTGGATGGTAGAAAGATGAGCAAGTCTTATGGGAATGCAATTATGCTCACCGATGATCTAAAATTGGTGGAATCCAATATACTCAAGATGATCACCGATACCAATAGAAAGAGGAAATCGGATCCTGGAGATCCTGAGGTTTGCCCCGTATTCGATTATCACAAAGTCTTTTCCACTGAAGAGGAAAGAACCGAAATCATAGATGGATGCAAAGGTGCCAAGATAGGCTGTATCGATTGTAAAAGGATACTTGTAAGACATATTATAGAATTTTTAGACCCTATACAGAAAAAAAGAGCCGAGCTTGAAAAAGAGATCGATGATGTTGATCAGTTCTTGGCTGAGACACAGGATCGTTCCTGCAAAGTGGCTCAAGAGATGATGGAGAAGGTGAGGGCAGTTTTAAAGATCTAACGATGAAAGATCTCTTAGATGTAAAACTTTCAAATTTTGAGGGTCCGTTAGACTTGCTTTTACATCTCATCTATAAAAATGAATTGGATCTCTACGACATCCCTATATCCCTCATAGCGGATCAGTTTGTGGAGGCGATAAAGGGGATCGATGAGATCGATATGGAGGCTGCTGCTGATTTTATTCAGATGGCATCATACCTCATATATCTTAAATCTAAGATGCTGTTGCCCAACCAGGTTGCCATCGACGATGGTGTTGATCCTGAAGAGGAGAAGTTTCTCTTCACCCAGAGGCTCATAGAATACTCATTTTACAAAGATGTAGCAGTTTATCTCAAAGAGAAGGAGTTTTTCAGTCAAAGGTATCTAACGAGAAATAGCGAAATCCATCTACCCCTTGAAGGGTTGAAAGGTGATCTGTATAAGTTGGCATCGATGTTCTACAATCTCATAGATAAAGAGAAGGATAAGGTGGTAACGATCGTCAAAGACACTATCGATTTGGAAGGGGTCATATCTAATCTAAAAGAATTTTTCAAAAAGGAGCGTGATGTTTTTTGGGAAAGGGTTAAAGAGATGTGCAGTTCCAAAAGGGAGATGGTGGTGTACTTTTTGGCTATTTTAGAATTGGTGAAACAGAAGATCGTGGATATCTTTCAAGAGGATAATTTTGAAAATTTTTTGGTGAGATACAATGGATAACGAGAAAAGATTTTTTTATTCCTCTCTATTTCTGTCGGGAAAGACGATGAGTCTATCCTTTTATATGAAGATGCTTGAACCGATAAACTTGGAGAATAGACTTTTGACATACATGGATGAATTTAATGCCCTAAATTTGGGGATTAAGATCCGTAGAGTGGGTGAGGGGTTTCAGATGGTAAGTGATGAGGATATGTATGACGAGCTTGTGCAGTTTTTTGGGGATAAATCTGAGGCTTTGAGCAAGGCTATGTTGGAAACTTTGGCTGTGATAGCATACAAGCAACCCATTACAAGGCTTGAGATCGATGAAATCAGAGGGGTAAATTCCTCTTCTGCGGTGAAGGCTCTGCTGGACAGGAACCTCATAAGGGTTGCTGGTAGAAAGGATGTGCCGGGAAAACCTCTGCTTTATGTGACAACGAATAATTTTTTGGAATATTTTGGTATTGTAGATCTTTCAGATTTGCCTACATTAAGAGAATGGCAAGAGTTGAAGGAAAGATAGGAGATATATGTGCGACTAAATAGATTTATAGCATTTAATAGTAATTACTCAAGGCGCGAGGCTGATGAGTTGATATTTGCTGGGCATGTAACGGTAAATGGGAAACCTGTGTTGGTACCTGGGTATGAAGTAAAGGATGATGATAGTGTGGCAGTTTTGGGGAAGGTGATCGAAAAGAAGGACTTTCTGTATGTAAAGTTTTACAAACCGAGGGGATTTTTGACATCGTATGGAGATCCTCATGGCAGGAAGAACTTAGACGATTTTGAGTTTTTTAAAAAGACGAAACTTGCTTATTCTGGTAGATTAGACAAGGATAGTGAAGGGCTGATCTTCTTTTCCAACGATGGTAGTGTAATCCATAAGATGCAGACCCCAAAATTTGACATAGAAAAAGAGTACATCGTATATACGAAAAGACCTTTAAACGATGATGAAAAAGTGGCTATGGAGAATGGCTTGGTGATCGATGGGTTTAGACTCAAGAGATGTACTGTGGAGAAGATAGGTAGGAATAAGTATAGGGTGATCATCTCTGAGGGGAAAAAGAGGCAGATCAGGAATATGTTTAAACACTTTGGGATAGAGGTTGAAAGACTGATAAGGGTCAGGATCGCAAATATAAAGGTTGGCGATTTGAAGCCTGGGGAGTTTAAATTTCTTACAAAAGATGAGTTAAAGGAGTTAAAGAGATGTTTAAAGTTAGAGTGATAGACCATTTCTCTTCAGCCCACAATTTAAGGGGGTATGAAGGTAATTGTGAAAGACTCCACGGACATAATTGGAAGGTGGAGGTGGAGTTGATGGGGGAAAAATTAGATAGTATTGGTATGCTTGTGGATTTTAAGGTGCTAAAAAGAACATTGAAGAAGATCACAGGTGAACTCGATCACACATACTTAAATGAACATCCATATTTTAGAGAGGTAAATCCTACGAGTGAAAATATGGCAAAATATATATTTTATCGGTTGAAAGAGGATTTCGGCGATCTTGTTCATAAGGTAGCTGTTTGGGAAAGCCATAATGCAGTGGCAGAATACTTCGAATAAGGGGTATATAAAGGAAGTATTTACCTCTATTCAGGGGGAAGGGAAGTATGTTGGTGCGTTACAGCTCTTTGTAAGGTTTTCTGGTTGCAGTATCGGGTGTAAATCTTGCGATACAGATTTCGATTTCACTGAAAATTTCGACTTTGATGGGCAGTATACATTAGCAAACCCCATCGAGGCTGAAAAGCTTGCCAAGCATATTTACGATTATATAAAACCCAACGAGATACATTCTATCGCTATTACTGGTGGAGAGCCACTACTACAATTGGATTTTCTAAAAAATCTTTGCTTTGAGTTAAAAGGGTACGGTTATCGAATCTTTTTGGAGACATCGGGATTTTTGACTGATAGACTTAACGAAGTTGGGGAAATAGTGGATATCATCAGTTTAGATTTTAAACTGAAAAGTGCCTTTGGTGTGGAGTTTTCGTTAGATGAAATTGAAGCGATACGAAGTGAACTATATGAGAAGATATATGTCAAAATTGTTATAAATGAAGATATCGGAGAGTTTGAATTTAAAAAAGTGCTTGATGGATTGAAGATACTCAAGAAAAAAGAAATTTACTTGCATTTTTTAAATAATAGTTTTAAAATAAATAAAACTCTACTTAGCAGTTTTTACTCATCGGGAGTTGAAATTTTTTTTGTTCCACAACTACATAAATTGTTGGAGATTAGATGATAGGTTTGTTTGGTAAGAAGGAAGTTACCTTTCAGGAGATCAAGGATCTATATCTCAAGGGTCAGGTAAAAAAGGCTATATCCTCTTGCGAAGATTACCTTAAGAAAAATCCCAACGATTTCGATGCACTGAACCTTTTGGGGGAGATGTACTACAAAACAGGGGACAAAAATAAATTTATATCTCTTTCCCTCGAACTTGTAAAAAGATTGGAAAACGAAAGATACTACGAAAAAGCGGCGGCAGTACTGAGAAAGGGGATAAAGTATTACCCCGATTATCACGATTTTTATAGATACCTTGCAAAGATCTTTGCCACCAAAGGGTTGATTGCAGATCAGATAGGTGTCCTCAAAGAACTTGCAAATGTTTATGAAAGAAGTGGTGAAGTTGAAAAGTTTTTAAACACTCTGTCTGAAATTTTTGAATTGGATAAGCAGAACTATAATTTCATTAAATATCTATACGAGAAATTGAAAATTTATAAAAAGACTAAAGATGTATGTAAATATCTTCAAGATGGATTGGAGGTAGCAAAAAAGAATAACGATTCTGCGTTTCTGAATCAATTGATAGAGGATGGGATAGCTAATAAGTGTGTTTTTGGTAAGTCTGTAAAATACACCTTAGATTATTTTAAAAACAATCGAGATAAGATCAACATCTTTATTAAAGAGGCTGGGGATTACCTACTTAAAGAGTTTGATACTGAAATTTTTTATGAGTTAGTGGAAGTGGCTCCCTACGATGAAAATAGAGAACTTTATTTAGATCTATACCATAAATACTGCCATCCAGATCTCTTTGCATTTATGCTTCCCAAATTATTGGATGGCGATACTGAGAAAATTACATTGATGTTTGATAAACTGAAAGAGTTTAGAGATAAAAAGATCGACAAGAGATATGCCGATATTTTTTATGAACATCTCGACAAACTACCCATCGATAAGTTTTACGATAATCTACTTTTAATTGCAAAATTAGCAGATCACGATGATTTAAAAAGTAAAGTTGTCAGTATGGCTGGGAAGCCTGAAGAAGTGATACCACCAAAGACAACACATGTGCTCGATCTCGATCTTCTCGATAGCGTTGGTAAAACTGATGAAAGTGTCGATAGTTCTTTAGGTATAAATCTTCTCGAACGCACAGAGTATTCTGAATTTAAACAAGAAAGATCAAAGGATATCGGCATTAACCTGAAAGAGGATAAGTATGACATAGAGCTTGACCTATCAGAATTTGATGAGGTAAAAAAAGAGGAAGTGACTCAAACTTCAATTGAGAAAGATATACTATCCACCAAAACAGATTCAAAAAGCGTTGAAGATATCTTTGAGATAGATCTATCAGAGCATGCAGAAGATACAGATGTTGCAACATCTTCTAATCACGATATAACACAGGAGCATTTAGAGGATCTATCCTCGAATTTTTTTGATGATATTGTCCATAAAGAACCTGTCGATGAGATAATAAAGGTAGATTTTAGTAGCGAAATCAGAGAGATCGAAGAACTTATAGCAACAGGTAAGTATGAATACGCCAGGGTGAAACTTGAAGATCTTCTCCTTCTTGATCCAGAGAATGAAGAGTTAAAAGATTTAGCTGTGAAGGTTTACTCAGTTTCTACCTTTGATACTACATCCAGTAGGGAAGATACTTCAAACATCTTAAACCTTGATCAAGATACAAAAAAGGTAATAAAAGCGATTAAAGAGAGTATCGAAAAGACTGTTAGCCATGATGATTATGAGATGCACTACGATTTGGCTCAGGCGTATATGGAGATGGAGTTGTTTGAAGAGGCTATTGAAGAGCTGAAAAAATCTGCTTATGGTAAGTTTAAATACAAAAGTTTTATTTTGATGGTGGAGTGCTATAGAAGGATGCAGAAATATAGTGAAGCGATAGATATGTTGAAGCTCATCATTTTGGATTTCGGAAAGGATAATGAGATCCTCAAGAATGCAATGTATGAGTTGGGGAGTCTCTACGAGTTGATGGGTGATTTGGCAACATCGAAAAGTCATTTTATGAAGCTTTTAAACATAGATCCAGAATTTAGAGATGTTAAGATGAGGATCGAATCCTTAAATCTAACACCAGATGATGGCAAAAGTGAAGAAGGTGAAGAGAGTTCTGATGCAAGACCCACTAAAAAGAAAAAAATATCCTTTATGTAAGGTGTGATTATGCAGAATATAAAAGATTTTTTTGAAGTGGAAACTCTACCTTTTACCAATACTCCTGATTCCAAATTCTTTTTTAGATCACCACAACACGAAGAGGCTCTTTTACGATTGAAATATGCTGTGGAGGGTAGGAAAGGCTTGGCTGTTATCAAAGGTAATATAGGTATGGGCAAGACATTGCTGTCCAGGCTTTTTTTGACTTCCCTTGACGAAAAGGATTACGAAGCTGCCCTTGTAGTGGTGGTGCATTCTGAAATAAATTCTGAATGGTTTTTAAAAAGATTGAGTCAACAGCTTGGGGTAAAATTAACTACCAGTGTTAAAACAGAGATGATTGCAGGTATATATAGGAAACTTGAAGAATTAAATGAACAGGGCAAGAAAGTTGTTATTCTCATAGATGAAGCGCAGATGATAAGGGATAAACAGGTGATGGAGGAGATAAGGGGGATTCTAAACTTCGAGGATGAAGAGGGGAAGTTTATAACTTTTATACTTTTTGGATTACCCACCATTGAAGAGACATTATCCCTTGATGAACCTCTAAAGCAGCGTATTGCTGTAAAATATTCCCTCACACCGTTCGATTTTGAGACTTTGAAGCGTTATATAATATTCCGTTTGAAGGTTGCTGGGTCTAAGGTGAATTTTTTTGGTGATGGTTCATTTGAGGTGATTTTTGACTATTCGAAAGGGATCCCAAGATTGATAAACACGATTTGTGATAATGCCATGTTTGAAGCATACCTTCTCAAACAGAAGCTTATCAATAAAGAGATAGTGCTTCAGGTGATCGAAAACCTTGGATTGAAATGACAGATTTTCCAAAACAGGGTAAAAGACTATTTTTATATCTGATCCTTTTTATTCTGCTACTATTCTCCAATGTGTATGTTAGTAATCATTTGGTAAATAATAATTTTCCTTGGTATTCAAACATTGCCATCTTCGTAGTGATAAATCTAAATCTACTTCTATTGCTGATCCTATTTGTGGTTATTTTTAGAAATATCGGAAAGCTGTTTTTGGAGCGAAAGAGCAGTATATATGGTGCAAAACTAAAGACAAAGCTCGTCGTCTTTTCTGCTCTTTTATCGATCATGCCTGTTACAGTAGTTTTTTTGCTATCCAATAGTATTATAAACAAGAGTATCGACAAATGGTTTGATGTTCAGATTGAAGTGGCTCTGAAGAGCTCTGTAGAACTGTATAAAGAATACCAGACTCAGATTGAAAATGAGGTTGGACAGCAGGTAAAGATAATGTCCCAACTTATCACTTCTAAAGGGTACATCTATAACGAAAATTTTCCTCAGTTGAAGGAATTTGCCAAGGAGGCTATAAATACGAAAAGGGTAGATGGTATACTGATATACAACGCATTAAAGATATTGGTGTTAAATGATGATACATCAGATACACTTTTTAAGAATATTTCTGATACTGATATTCAGTCTGTGTTAACATCGGATAAGATTTTTAAAAAAATGATCTCTAATGAACTCGAACAGATTTATATCTCCGGTTTCCCTCTGTTTGTGAACAACAATGCTGTGGGTGCTCTTTTTATCTATAAAAAGATCCCTTACAACCAACTTTACAAAGCATCAAAAATTCTCGAGTCTTACGATAACTATAAGCAGTTAAAAGTATTTTCTCAGCCCATCAAACATTCATACAAGATTCTTCTTTTTTTGATGACGATGCTTGTATCTTTTGCGGGTATATGGGGAAGCATTGTTTATGCGAGAAGTATTACAACCCCCCTTGAGAGGCTTCTAATGGCATACCGTGAGGTGGAGAATGGTAATCTAAATATTTCCCTTGAGAAGACAGGTGATGATGAAGTGGCAAAACTCATAGAGTCTTTCAACGAAATGGTAGCCCGCCTTAGGGAGCACACTGAGGAGTTGAATGCAAAGAATAGGGTATTGTCTGAGATGTTTGTTCAGATATCTAAGGATAACCAATATATCGATACGATCTTTAAAAATGTAGGTGCTGCTATCTTTCTGTTCGATAGCAAACTCAAAGCCCTAAAGATCAATCAGGCAGCAAAGGTTTTCATAGATGAGAAGAATAGATTAAATGAAAAGGTGGCAGCCCATATCAGAGATTTTGTAAAGTCATCTGTAAATGAAAAGATAATACAGATAGAGGTGACGGTTGGCAATGAATTAAAGACATTTAGTGTGGGGATGACCAAATTATTGGGTAATGATAACAGATTGGAAAATGTTATAGTTGTATTAGATGATATATCCGATGTAGTGTATGTTCAGAGGGTGAATATTTGGAGAGATATAGCCACGAGGATGGCCCACGAGATAAAAAATCCACTTACCCCTATTAAATTAAATGCAGAGAGGATCTATAAGAAGTGTAGAGATCTTGAGGATGAAAAGTTGAAATCTATGATCTTAGAAGGGATGCAAACTATTATAAACGAGGTAAGCGAGCTACAGAAGCTTGTGTCAGAATTTAACGATTTTGCGAGATTACCGGCCCTAAAAAAGGAGAAGTTTGATCTTTGCGAAATGATAAATTCTGTGATAAATATGTATAAAGATACATACCAAGATATAGTTTTTACGATAAACTGTGGCCAAGGATACATAGTAAATGCCGATAAGACGCAGCTTAAAAGAGTATTGATAAACTTGATAACAAATTCTATACATGCTACAAAAGGTAAAGGTGTTATAGGAGTGACGGTTACAGAGTTTGAAAACTATTACGAGATAGTGGTAGCGGATAATGGGCATGGTATCCCTCAGGAGGAGTTGGGTAAAATATTTTTACCATACTTCAGTAAAAAGCCTGATGGAACAGGCTTGGGGCTTGCCATCGTGAAAAAAATTATTGATGAACACAATGGGAAGATATATGCTAATAGTGTTGAAGGTGAATGGACTAAGATCACCATAGAATTACCGAAGGATGTCGAAGATGAAAGTATTAATTATTGATGATGAGAAGAATATCTGTACCTCGATAAAAAATATTGTCGAAGATGAAGGGTTTGAGGCTGTTTATGCCATGACCTACAATGAAGGGATGGATAAACTTAAAATATACAACTTTGATGTGATCTTTCTGGATATCTGGTTGCCTGACAAAGATGGGATGGAAGGGTTAAAGGAGATCAAAAAACAGTACCCTGAGACTGAGGTCATTATGATAAGTGGTCATGGAAACATAGAAAATGCCGTTGATTCCGTGAAGCATGGTGCCTACGATTTTTTGGAGAAGCCCCTTTCTTTAGAGAGGATTGTGGTTATCCTGAAGCATCTAAACGAGAAAATCAGCCTTAAAAATGACATAAAGGAGCTAAAAAGTTCTGAGATAGCAAAGTATCAATTGATAGGAGAGAGCAAGTATATAAAAGACCTCAAAGCTACCATTGAAAAGGTTGCGGCAACCAACGCATGGGTGTTGATCACCGGGGAGAATGGTACCGGAAAGGAGCATGTGGCAAGGCTCATACATCTTTTGAGTAAGAGGTCTAATCAGAAGTTTATCCCAGTAAACTGTGCTGCGATCCCTTCTGAACTGATTGAAAGTGAACTTTTCGGTTATGAAAAGGGTGCCTTTACAGGTGCTGTCACTCAAAAGATTGGTAAATTTGAATTGGCGGATAAAGGGACTATATTTTTAGATGAGATCGGTGATATGGATCTTACTGTACAGGCAAAACTTTTGAGGGTACTTGAAAGTGGTGAGTTTTCGAGGGTTGGAGGAAATGAGATTATCAAGTCGGATTTTAGGTTGATTTCCGCTACCAATAGAGATCTCCAAACAGAGATAGAGAACAACAACTTCAGAGAGGATCTATACTACCGTATCAGTGTTGTTCCTATTTATGTGGAACCTCTGAGAAAGAGAAGGGAAGATATCCCGATACTTGTGAAGCATTTTATAAAAGAGGTTTCCATAATGAATGGTTTGAAGCCGAAATCGGTTTCAGATGGACTGATGGAGGTATTTATAAAGTATGATTGGCCCGGTAATGTAAGACAGCTAAAGAATATCATCGAAAGGATGGTGGTACTTTCCGATTCGGATACCCTTGATATCAACGATGCTCCAGAGATGATTTTGAAAAAAGGTACTGTGTACGATAATTTCTTTTCAGATACTGAGGGTTCACTAAAATCGGCTAAGGAGAACTTTGAGAAGTACTACATATTGAATATCTTGAAGAAGACAGACTGGAATATCTCTAGAGCAGCAAGAATACTGGAAATAGAGAGAACATACTTACACAAGAAGATAAAATTTTACAATTTAGAATCGTTAAGGGGGTATGAAGATAATGGGAAGTAAAATAGAGATCACGGATGATTTTAGGAATCTTGTGGAGAATCTGAAAGTCAACTATAAGGGGAGTAGCTTTAACCCTTTTAAGTTTCATAAGGATGTAAATGGAACTCAGGTTCCTGTTTATTTTATAGGAACGCCGGGGCTTTATGTGGCCATCGTTGCCACTATTATCTCTGTTTTGTTGATGGTGTTGTTTAGGTATCAGGTCTCATTTTGGGTGTGGATCGTTGCTCTTATCTTTGCAGCCTTCTTCTTGAGGGTAGCTCTAAAGATCGACAAGGCAAGGCAGATCAGATTCTTTTGTCATGATATGTTGATCCGTGCTTACAACCTTATGAATAGGTATAATGAATCTAATGATGTTTCTGTATTGGGTGAGATAAAAAGATATTTTGAAGAGACTGTAAAATATTTACAGGATGAAGTAGTAGAGAGACAAAAAGGGATTTTAGATAACTACATCAACGAGAAAGGGATCTAATCCCCTTCCCATTAAGTATTACTTATGGCAAGTAGTACAAGTTTTGCCATTTTTTACTTGTTTCTTCTCATGGCATGGCCAGCAGAAGTCTTTGTGAAGAGCGTTTGAAGTGCCTTTTACTTCACCTACATTGAGTTTCTGACCATTTGCTGCTTTTAAATCTTTACCACCTTTGGCGTCCATGTGGCAGTCAGTACACTGATTGTTCTTCTGGTGTGTGGCGTGCTGGAAGATTACAGCCTTTTTAGTTGGGCTTTTCACATTAAAAGCCTTAGAGAGATCGATTGTTGGTGGGTTTGCAAAAGCAATTGCAGCAAAAGCAAATACCGATAAAGCTACTACTAACTTTTTCATTTTAGCCTCCTTGAGCTATTTTCACACTTAATATAACATTGTAATATATTTGTCAACAATGAGTTGTTGGTTGACAAAAAAATGATATTACTTTATAGATTGTTAAGAGGTTTCTATGGTAAAGATATATGCGTTTGTCAATTCAAACTTTAAAGTGTTTAATCTCAGTGAAGATAATGTCGATGACATCCCATCCAAAGATGAATTGATATGGATTGATATGTTTTCTCCATCTACTGAAGAATTTAGGTTTTTGGAGAAATACTATGAGATAGAGTTCCCCACAAAACAGGAAACGGAAGAGATCGAGATCAGTTCGAGATACTGGGAGTCTGATAAGGATATTACCATAAATAGTTATTTCCTCGTAGTCGATGGTGAAGCGGGGCATAACGAAACTGTGACATTCATCTTGCAGGATAATTTCTTGGTAACGATAAGGTATAGGGAACTTAGAACCTTTGGTGAGTGCCTTAGGAAGATGATTGCAAACCCAAAGGTTTTCAAAGATGGATCCTACATAATGTCGTCTATTTTTGAAGCAAGAATAGATCTGGATGCGGATATCTTAGAAAACTTATCGAGAAATGTCTCCAACTTGAGAAAGAAGCTCTTTGCCAACGATATTGCAGATGAGGATATATTGGAGTCTATTTATCACTATGAGAACCTCAATACAAATATAAGGGATAGCTTGATCGATAAGCAGAGGATCATATCCTCCCTACTAAAATCCCGAAAATTATCCGATGTGATAAAAGATAATTTTAGAATTATGATCAAAGATGTCAATTCACTGATAGACTTTACGAGATACAACTTTGATAGGTTGGATTATATCCAAAATATCTTCTTGGGCTTATTGAATATTGAACAGAACAAGGTTATAAAAATATTCACCGTAGTAAATGTTATCTTCCTGCCTCCGACCCTTGTGGCAAGTATCTACGGTATGAACTTTGAATTTTTCCCAGAGATACACTGGAAGTATGGGTATCTGTTTGCCTGGGTGTTGATGGTGGCTTCAGCGATCCTGCCTGTGTATGTATTTAAAAAGAAGGGATGGTTGTAGCGTTTTAATTAATGGTATCTGAGGTAAGTAAGGGGATAATCTATAGAATTATCAAGTATTCCGATCGTTCTGCCATCTGTTTTGGATTTACTGAGAAGAGGGGGAAATTAAAATTCTTCGTTTCCAATGCGTTTGGAAAAAATAGGTCGATACAAAAGATATTCCCATCTGAGATTACCTATGTTTATAAGGAGACAACAGATCTACACAAAATTCTGTCCATAGAGTATCTCACAGATTATAGCTTTTTTCAAAGTGAGACACCTTTGTATCTTAGACTCAACTTGCTCTTTGAGGTACTTGATGCCGTTTTACCCATTGGGGCATCTGTGGATGAATTATGGAGATACATATCAAATTTAAAGAGGGATAACTACCTAAAAGGGGTATCTTTTATAGTTTTTTATCTTCTTGAGATGGTTGGTTTTTTAACGAGGGGTAGTTGTGCGTTGTGTGGTGCAAATGTTGAGGATAGCTTTGTATGTGCCAACTGCTTTAAACAAAAGAATCTTTCTAATATATCTGAGTTTTTAATGCGTATTGAGGATAGGGGTAGTTTTAAACAATTTAAGTTTGATAACGATATTCAAATACTCGATTTTTTTTCTGTCATCTTGAAAAAACATGATATTAACTTAAAATCTTTGGAGATGATAAAGAGGTTAGATTTTTGATAGTATATTGAGGATACTTTTTCTCAGAGATGGGAGGTAGTATGATAGTTCATCAGATATAACCTCTCCGAAACCGGTATCATTAACCGTAATTGTTAGTAAGTAGATATCCGATTTTTTATCCGTAATATCTAAGATATGATAGATGTCGATA
>FMSI01019950.1_pt1 | contig 14798 bp, 10 predicted proteins | sample 1504471 | NCBI WGS metagenome assembly FMSI01 (sample SAMEA4475357, study PRJEB15587) | soil metagenome | biome: Soil; feature: Field | place: India | collected 2015-03-11 | depth 0 m
CCAAAGTAGCCAGAAAACGCCACAGCCGAACTTTTCACTATATTGCCCAACAAAGAATAGACAAAAAACTTCCACACCGGGAAATTGAACGATGCCAGTGCCAAAGTCATCGGTAAATGCAATGGGTTTAATATGACTGACATGAGGAACACAGCCAGCGAGCCACGCTGCTGTACCCAATTAGTTGCCCTTAGATATAAACGTTTATTAAACACAATCCCCATCCCTTGGGAAAGCTCCCTGTTTCCACACCCGATTACGAAGGTTAATAGTTGACCTAGAGCTGCACCAAAACCTGAAGTTACACCGACAGCCAGTGGTGCGCCGGCATTCATTTGCGGCGCTAAAAGCGTAGGCAGGGTAAATACCACAATTAAATATGGAATGGGAACAGCCATCATACTTAATAGACTTGAGCCAAGAAAAGCGACGATAAGCATGCCTAGAAGCCCATACTGAGCAATATATTTTTCACCGATCAGGTAATCCTTGAAATAAATAGCAGCGAGACAAAGGACGATGGTAAATGTTAAAGATAGGACACTGAATGCAATGCTTTTTGGAGACAAATGAGGTTTAACTTCTTCCTCCGCCGATATAGCATCCCTGCGCAAGGAATTTCCCATTTATAGAGTAGCCTTAACCTTTTTCTTTTTAATAAAAGTTAACTCGTCCCCCTCGACACCTATGATAATAGTATCTCCGTCGCTTATCTCCCCCTTTAGTATTCTGCTCGACAGAGGGTTCTCTATATAGTGCTGAATGGCTCGACGCAGTGGGCGAGCTCCAAATGCAGGCTCGTAGCCCTGCCTAAGCAGCCAGGATTTTGCATTATCATCCAGCTCTAATTTAATATCCCTATCAGCCAGTCGTTTTTCCACCTCCCGGATCAACAGATCAACGATCTTTTTCAAATGCTCTTGAGTCAGCGGCTGAAAGATGATGATATCATCTATCCTGTTCAAAAATTCGGGACGGAACGTCTGTTTTAAGGCAGTTTCTATGGTACTTTTCAGCCTTTGTTGTTCACTCTTCTCCTGACGTGAAAATCCTATAGCCTGACGCTGGAATTCCTGAGTACCCAAGTTGCTCGTCATTATTACTACAGTATTTTTGAAATCGACCGTCCTGCCATGACCATCAGTCAGCCGACCATCCTCTAGTATCTGAAGTAGAATATTGAGAACGTCAGGGTGTGCTTTTTCAATTTCGTCAAATAGGATTACCCGGAAAGGGCGCCGCCGGACTGCTTCGGTAAGTTGCCCCGCTTCCTCATAACCCACATAACCTGGTGGAGCACCAATGAGCCTGGATACAGTATGTTTTTCCATAAATTCTGACATATCCAGACGGATCATGGCATCTTCGTCGTCAAACAAGAACTGAGCCAGCGCTTTGGCTAGTTCTGTCTTTCCAACGCCGGTGGGTCCCAAGAAGATAAAGCTGCCTATAGGCCGCTTTGGGTCTTTAAGCCCAGCCCGTCCTCTTCTGATAGCCTCAGATATAGCTGAAACTGCCTCGTCTTGGTTTACTATCCTTCGGTGTAACCTTTCCTCCATATGAAGTAACTTCTCAGTTTCACCTTCAAGTATGCGGGCAACGGGGATTCCGGTCCATTTGGAAACCAGTTCAGCTATACTTTCCTCATCCACTGCACTATCGATCTTTTTCTCTCTACGCCATTCAGCCTCCCTCTTGTCACGCTCAGGCTCAAGCTGCAATCTTTGTGACCTCAGCTCAGCCGCTTTTTGATAATCACCTCGTTGAGCTGCCGCCTCCTCTTCGTCTTGTAGTTGCTTTATCCTAGCGTCAAGCTCTTTAATATCAGGTGGTTTGCTTTCCATGTCTATGCGCAATTTGCTCGCTGCCTCATCAATAAGGTCGATAGCTTTATCCGGCAAAAACCTATCTGCTATGTAACGTTGGCTTAGTCTAGCAGCAGCCACAAGAGCAGAGTCATCGATCTTTATCTTATGGTGTGCTTCATATCTGGGACGCAAACCTCGCAGCATTTCAATAGTCATCTCAACGCTCGGCTCACTTAAAAATACAGGTTGCAACCTCCGTTCGAGAGCCTTGTCCTTCTCAATGTGCTCACGATATTCGTCCAGGGTAGTCGCTCCAATGCACTGGAGCTCACCGCGGGCTAATGCCGGCTTCAACATATTGCTGGCATCAATGGCCCCTTCCGCTGCTCCAGCACCAACTACAGTATGTATCTCGTCTATGAACAAAATAATTTCGCCGCTGGCTTGGCGAACCTCATCCATAACTGCCTTCAATCTTTCCTCAAATTCACCACGAAACTTGCTTCCCGCAACCAGCGCACCCATGTCCAAAGCGATCACCCGCTTGTTCCTCAATGAATCAGGCACATCACCAGCAGCGATTTTATGCGCTAAACCTTCAGCGATAGCTGTTTTACCAACACCGGCTTCCCCTATAATAACGGGATTGTTTTTTGTCCGCCTGGTTAAAATCTGCATCACTCGCTTAATTTCCTCATCCCTTCCGATGACCGGATCAAGCTTGCCCTGTTTAGCTAACTCCGTTAGGTCCCGCCCATATTTCTCTAGGGACCTATAACGGCTCTCAGCCGTAGGGCTGTCAACACGGTGACCACGCCGTATGTCCTGTAGTGCTCGGTAAATCTTCTCCTGGTCAATACCGAACTCTTTTAGGATTGTGGCGGCCTCCCCTTTATCTTCGTTGGTAATAGCTATTAGCAAATGTTCGGTGCTGATAAAATCGTCTTTAAGTCGGTCTGCTTCGCGAGCAGCGTTATCCATGAGTCGTGCAATCCGTGGCGTAGCATAAATCTGGGCTGTTTCGTAAGAGGCCTTTGGAGCACGGTCAAGGCCAGTCTCAACCCGTTTCCTTACTGCCTCTACATTTATACCCAGCTTCGACAATATCTGCGAAGTCAAACCGTCATGTTGCTCAAGCAGAGCTAAAAGGATATGCTCCACATCCCATTGGACATGGCGATAACGACTAGCAATTGCCTGTGAAGAAGCCAATACCTCACGGGCTTGCTCGGTAAATCTTTCTGGTCTCATAAAGTTTTCGCTAATGTTCTCCAAATTCTTCTTTGATGAGCTTGTCCCTATATCCTATAACATATGAACATTCTGGACCATTACATTTACCGACCTTGAGGTTGATTTTCTTATCAAATTTCAGTTTTTTGTCCTCAAGCGCTTTCTGCTTGTACCGATTGTACCAGGCACATTTGGTTGACCAATCCTTATTGACCATGATAGTGACGAAGTCATCTACCAGATCACAACGGATCGTAGTCGCCGTGATCTGCCATTTAGCTGGCTGCAACTCTGTTTTCGTGTTCGCTGTTTTTTTAGGCATCGATTTACCCCCTTCTGGTTTCTTCTAAAAGCTTGGTTTTATTGAGCCATTTAATCTTAATTTCACATCTTGAATCCAGGATCAGTATACTTACACATTTGGTGCCAACCACAATACCTCCTCCATATCGGGTAAGTCATTCCGTTGTCTCCAATTTGTTCACACTAAACGGACGTTTGATATTGGTCTTTGAATAGCAAATAATGGCACTATTGTAACGATAAAGCTGCCCAGAGCCAACTCTTTCACGACACAATGTACAGTTACAAGTATAAGCCTTCACGCTGGTTATATTATCTGCAATACTTATCGCGTATTTAGGTTCACAAATAAAAACGTTGATAGTATCTTACCATCTCAACAACCTGATATCAATACCGCGTTGTATTGTTTATTATGAGGAGGTTAAGGGCGACACGGTGCTGGTCATCTTTGAAAATGGTGGCCTTGACCCTAGACTGTCCTGCCCAAAAATGAAGAAATGAAGCCGGGCCAGTTCACAGTTTGAAATAAAATAATAATGGACAAGAATTTAAGCTTAAGAGACTAACAGCTTCTCAATGCTGAGTTCCGCTTGCCAATTCCCAGACCTCTAGAAATTGATGCAAGATACGTGCCGTGGCTCCCCATATTATTCTTCCACCGTGCTCGTAAGAATAATTAACGAAAACCTCATTGCCAAAAGTATAGTAATCTTCTTTCTTATTAGTCTTATACAACAAGTCTGAAACAGGAACACTGAAAATTTCGTCAATCTCGAAGCGGTTCAGGCTGAACTCATAAGGGTAGGGGATAAAACCTACAAAAGGCGAGATATTAAAACCTGATGCCCTCGTAGGAGTGTCGTCCAATTCTCCTAAAATTTCCACGTCTTCAGTTTTAAGACCAATCTCTTCCCAACTCTCTCTCAAAGCCGTCGCCACCAGACTAGAATCGGCCTCATTATAGGCTCCACCGGGGAAAGAGATCTGCCCCTTGTGAGATGGCACCAAGTCACTCCTCTTGGTGAACAAAAGGTGATATTCTCCGTCTTTCCAAAAAACTGGCACGAGGACTGCTGCCTTGACCAACCCTTCGCCCTCAAAGTGTATTTTTTGCCGCAAAGCAAGTGCTTTTTTTAACTTCTCTTTCATAACCAAATCATACACCACAGTTTATTTACAATACAATTACAATAATCAGGAATGGATACAACCCCTTATTGCATTTTATTCACATCTGGATTATATTTCTGGCCGGAGGATATTTTGGAAATCTGCATCATTGGATTACCCAAAAGCGGCAGAACGACTATTTTCAATGCTTTGACCAAAGGTAAAGCTGAGACTAAAGTTTTTGTTTCGACCACCCTGATTCCAAACATTGGAGTCTCCAAGGTACCAGACCCTAGACTGGAAACTTTAGGCAGAATATTTCGGCCCAAAAAGATAACACCGGCTGAGGTTAAATATGTTGATATTGGTGGCCTGGCGAGTGGTTTTGGCAAGGGCGAAGGGATAAGCGGCCAATTCCTAAATTACTTAGGGAACGCCGATGCACTTCTTCACGTAGTGCGAGCTTTTCAGGACGAAAGGGTACCACATATCGATGGCAGCATTAATCCAGAGCGAGACATAACCACTGCAAACCTCGAACTTATCTTTTCCGATTTGACTATAATTGATAGAAGATTGAAACGCCTTGAAGATTCTTTGAAAGGAGCTACTCCTTCAGAACGTGATTTGCTGCTAAAGCAGCAAATGCTCCTGCAAAAAATTAAATCGAAATTAGAAAAAGATATACCTATCTGGCAGCAAGATTTGACCGCTTCCGAACTTAGGAGTCTGGCTAATTATCAATTTCTTACTGCGAAACCAATGCTAGTAGTCGCCAATATCGGAGAAGGGCAGCTAGCAGAAGCCCCCTCGTTCGAAGCTGAGTTGCGTTCAATTTATCCCTATCCTCAATTTGAGGTGGTGGCATTGTGTGGGAAGTTAGAGATGGAGTTAGCCCAACTCAGCGATGAGGAAGCTAAAGAATATCGCGACGCTTTGGGGCTGAGCAGCTCAGCTCTTGAGCGTATTATCAGGCTTTCCTATCAGCTCCTCGGATTGCTCTCTTTCTTTACTACAGTCTCCGATGAACTGAAAGCCTGGACAATTCCCAAGGGGACTACTGCTTTAAAAGCCGCAGGAAAAATCCATTCAGATATCGAAAAAGGGTTTATTAAGGCCGAGGTCGTGAATTTTAACGATCTAAATAGTTGTGGCAGCTTGGCTGAAGCGCGAAAACAAGGCTTGGTCAGATTTGAGGGTAAAAATTACATTGTGCGAGATGGTGACATTGTCACTTTCCTGTTTAACGTCTAATTAGTGCCTTGCTCGAACTCATATCATTTTCAAGAAGCCCAGCCTGTGCCCATTACCTTCAACACTATTCCCGCTGATGGTATAATTATGCTAGGCCAATCGAAAAAACAAGGAGCTGCAATGCGACACGGGACAAAGGAAATCGTGTGGTTTGATGAAGTGAACAAAACCGATATTCCATTAGTAGGCGGTAAAGGGGCAAATCTTGGAGAGATGGCCCATGCTCAAGTTCCAGTACCACCAGGGTTTGTTGTGACTTCGAGCGCCTATTTTAGATTTCTGGAAATCAACAAGCTGGCAGAGGAAATATGTAGATACCTCGAAAACCTTGATGCTGATAACAGCAAAAAACTTCAAGAGGTAGCCGATATTATTAAGAGCAAAATTTCTAATTCTCCAATACCAGTTGACATGGTTAGCAAAATTAAAAATGCCTACCAAAAGCTTGGTGGTGGGTTGGTGGCAGTACGGTCATCAGCGACAGCTGAAGACTTACCAGAGGCTTCTTTTGCCGGCCAGCAGCGCACATTTTTAAACGTTCAGGGTGAAAATGAGGTGGTTACTGCGGTCCAAAGCTGCTGGGCTTCTTTGTTCGAACCAAGGGCTATATTTTATAGACAGCACCATGGGTTCGACCATTTCAAGATAGGCATCGCCGTAGTTGTACAAACAATGGTGCAATCCGAGGTTTCTGGAGTGATGTTTACCGTGGAACCACTAACAAATGACAAATCAAAGATACTCATTGAAGCAATATATGGATTAGGAGAGGCGATTGTTTCTGGTGACGTGACACCCGACCAATATCTGGTAAGCAAGAAAGGGCTAAAAATTCTGGATAAGAAAATAAGCAAGCAAGAATGGCAACTGGTGAGAAATTCCAGCGTCTTGCCGAATAAACTTGAGGGAACCATGAAGGTTTCCACGCCATTAGCAAAGCAAGGTCTGCCGAAGCTAAGTGACCACGAAATAGTTGCTTTAGCCAAATTAGGTATGAATATCGAGGACTTGTATAATTTCCCACAGGACATCGAATGGGCAAAACAAGGAAGGCAGCTGTTCATCGTCCAGACACGACCGGTGACAACTATGAAGGAAAAGACGGAGGTTAAGGTAGCTCCGAAAATTGAAGCAGCGCCAGTTTTAACAGGCGTTGCCGCTAGCCCTGGTATAGCTGTAGGTAAGGTCACCATCGTACCTGATGCCTCGCAGATAGATAAGGTTAAAAATGGTGATGTTCTGGTGGCTGTGATGACGACTCCAGATTTTGTGCCGGCAATGAAACGTGCTGTGGCCATAGTTACTGACCGAGGTGGACGAACTGCACACGCAGCAATTGTTAGCCGGGAGCTCGGTATTCCTTGTGTGGTAGGCACGGAGGTAGCAACTAAAACCCTAGCCGATGGCCAAGAAATCACTGTAGATGGTTCCCACGGGAAAGTTTACGCTGGCAGGGTGACAGAACCAACCATAGCCATGCCCTCAATTATTACCCAAGAGTGGATAAAAACAAAAACTAGAGTGTATGTGAATCTAGCAGAGCCAGAGCTAGCCGAGGTTGTAGCAAAAAGGAATGTGGATGGAGTTGGGTTGCTTAGAGCTGAATTCATGATAGCTCAGATCGGTGGTCACCCAAGATATATGTTACATGAGGGAAAGGGAGAGCAATTTACGGAAATGTTAGCCCGGGGGATCACCACTTTCACCAAAGCTTTTCACCCACGCCCGGTGGTGTTCCGAACCACAGATTTTAAAACTAACGAGTACAGAAACTTGCGCGGTGGAGACAAATATGAGGAATTTGAAGAGAACCCTATGATTGGATACCGCGGCTGTTCTCGCTACACAAGAGAAATGGAGGTATTCAGACTTGAAGTAGAGGCTATCAAAAGAGTGTGTCAGCACTATGATAATCTATATGTTATGATACCATTCGTTCGCTTTACAGATGAAATAAATCGCATAAAGCGGTTTTTCGTAGCCGAGGGCCTGTACCAGTACCCCAATTTTAAACTATGGATGATGGTGGAAGTGCCGTCAAACGTCTTTTTAATAGACAAATTCATAGATGCTGGCATAGACGGTATTTCGATCGGTTCCAACGACTTGACCCAACTGATTTTAGGCATAGACAGAGATAATCCAAAACTGGCACCAGTGTTTGATGAACGAGATGAAGCGGTGCTTATGGCAATAGAAAGAGTTGTCAAGGCAGCACGAGAAAAGAACATCACATCTTCTATTTGCGGTCAAGCACCTTCAGTCTATCCAGAGCTCACCGAAAAGCTAGTTAAGTGGGGCATCACGTCTGTTTCAGTTAGTCCTGATATGATTGATGAAACAAGGCGCATAATAGCTGATGTAGAGGCGAAACTCAGCCAGTTGTAGTAGAACCACTAGCTGAGGGTGACCGAACCTTGAAGGTAAAAACAGAGCTTTTATGGCCGACTTTAATATTAGACAACGTATTGAAGAGTCTGAAACTAATCTTTCCCGCTATGCAGCGAAGAGCAAGCTCAGTCGAGGCAGGCTCAGATGGGAGGCGCCCTGCCCAATACGTACAGATTTTCAACGCGACCGTGACCGCATCATTCACTCCAATGCATTCCGTCGTTTAAAGCATAAAACTCAGGTCTTTATAACACCTCTAGGGGACCATTATGTGACGAGGCTTACACATACCTTAGAAGTGTCTCAAATTGCCCGCACGATATCCAGAGCATTAAATCTCAATGAGGACCTAACTGAAGCTATCGCTTTAGGCCATGATTTGGGACATACACCTTTTGGCCACATTGGTGAGCAAGTTCTAAACGAATTCTGTCCAGGCGGGTTCAAACATAATGAGCAAAGCCTGAGGGTAGTTGACCTTTTGGAAAACGACGGGCGAGGATTAAACCTTACATGGGAAGTAAGAGATGGTATACTGAACCACTCAAAAAGCAGGATAGAAATACTCGGCGAAGGATGGACAGAAGTCGGCACGATTGAGGGACAAGTAGTCAAGCTGGCTGATATTGTAGCCTACGTTAACCACGATGTTGCTGATGCTATAAGAGCTGGCGTAATAACTGAAAAAGAGCTGCCGGCCTCTGTGGTTAGGCGCCTGGGCAAGTCCTCTTCCCAACGAATTAACACACTAGTCTGTGATATCATTGATTACTCTTTAACAGCCATGAACAAACCTGATTTACAAAAACCCCTCATAGGTATGAGCAATGAGATTTTACAAGTGACTAACACCTTGCGTGAATTTCTTTTCGACAAAGTGTATAATCCCAGTTTAAACACTACAGATACAGAAAGGGCAAGGAAAGCATTATACCTGCTTTATCAGTACTTCTTAAGACACGATGAGAAACTACCGGGGGAATATGCCTCGCGTCAAGATAGCGTAGAACGGAAGATTACTGATTACATCGCAGGTATGACAGATCAATATGCGTTAAGGATGGCTAATGAAATTTTGTCCAAAATGTAGCAGTTCGATTAGCCACGTTTTCAAAACCTGTTGAGTTGCTACTATGGGTATAATAGACGATATAAAACAAAAAACGGACATCGTTCAAATTATCTCTGAATACACTAAACTACAGAAATCAGGGCGAAACTATAAAGCCTTATGTCCGTTTCACGCGGAAAAAAATCCTTCTTTTTTCGTATTTCCGGAAAGGCAGAGTTGGCATTGCTTTGGAGCTTGTGGTACCGGTGGTGACGTCTTTTCCTTCATCATGAAAAGAGAAGGCCTTGATTTCGGACAAGCCCTGCGTCTCTTAGCCAGTAAGACTGGTATTAGCCTAACTACTACCCTTGGTCATAAGAAGCAGACTGAGAGCAAAGAGAAGGAAAGATTATTTGAAATCAACGAAGCGGCAGCTGAATACTACCATCACGTACTGCTGGACGCCGCATCTGGAGAAATAGCGTCAAAATACTTAAAGAAGCGTGAAATAGTATCTGAAACTATCAAGAAATTTCAACTGGGCTATAGCCCGGAAGGATGGGAGAACCTGAAAAACTATTTGAAAGACAGAGGTTACAAAGAAACCGAGATACTTGCCGCTGGTTTATTAGTGGAAAAAGAAGAGGGTACTAATTATGACCGATTTCGTAATCGGCTGATATTTCCCATTAAAAATGTTCAAGGTAAAGTTCTGGGTTTCGGTGCTAGAGCACTAGACGAGTCCTTGCCTAAATATATCAATTCCCCGCAAACAGCAATTTTCGATAAGAGCAGCATTCTTTATGGGATTGACCGTGCTAAGACAGCTATCCGCCAAAACGATTTAGCTATAATAACGGAAGGATATATGGACGTAATAACAGCCCATCAATATGGGTGGGAGAATGTGGTCGCTTCTATGGGTACAGCTATAACTGACAAACAACTGGCAATTCTCAAGAGCTTAACCACGAATTTAATATTAGCTCTTGATGCTGACATTGCGGGAGTAGAAGCCATTACCAGGAGTGGTGAGGTGATAGACAAGGCTCTAAATGTACCAGCTTTGTTTTACGGATGGGTCAAATATGAAGACGCTCGAAATGCCGAGGTGAAAATAGCCGTCTTACCATACGGCAAAGACCCAGATGAGGTAATCAAAGAGGACATTTCATTATGGCAAAGATTGATAACTAATGCCAAACCTATGGTCGACTTCATTTTTGAGGCGGTGACAAATAAAGTTGATTTAACAAGCGCCCGAGATAAGACATCGGTTATTGATAAGCTTTTACCGTTGTTAAGCGAGATGAAGGACCCATTAAGACAGGCTCATTACGTGGAAAGACTTGCCAGGTTACTTAATGTTGAACAACGCGTCCTCGCGGATACTCTGAGAAAATACAAAATCGATGAGCAAAAAAAGACAAGGGACAAACATCTAAATTACCCCAAGTTGCTACCCCTAAACTCTTATACATCCAGTCCCCTCGAGCAGTTTTTTCTAGCTCTGCTACTTCAGCACCCTGAACTTAAATCGAAAACTGTAGAGCTATCATCTGATTGTTTCGAATGTTCCGAAAACCGGATATTGTTCCAAAAATGGCAAGAAAGTGATAACATCCCTTCTCTCAAGGAAAATCTCGACAGCGTTCTTTATGAATACTTAGACAGCCTTCTGGCTAAAACTTTGCCTCCTACCCTCAGAGAAAACGATACAGCATTATATGAAACTTTCAATGATTGCATTGTTCGGTTGCAAGAGAAGAGACTAAGAAACCTGGAGATAAAAAAGCAAGAACTTCTGGCCATAGAAGCAGAATTAGGAGGCGTAGAAGCACAGCTAGCCAGATTGGAAGAACAAGGCATTGAAATTACCAAACAACTTAAAGAAATCTTTATCAAGCAGAACTACCGTCGTCAACGATTAGCGAGGAGCAATATGCAATGAGGTCAAAACGTGATGACGAGCTTCTGTCATTCTTCCCTGAAGTAAAAAGGGGGAGGCAACCAGACCATACAGACATCTTTAGCTTGGAGGACGAACTTCTTATACCCCCAGACAGCTCCTGGGATAGCTTTGATAAATATGAACCAGGTGAAGACGTCACTCAACTGAATTTCCCGTGGGAAAGCGAAGAGTCAGCCGGGCTGGAAGATGAGTGGGTAAGTAAAACAGAAAAAGAAGCAAGTTCTCCTTTAGAGCTCGAAATAGAGCACGTTGAACATGAGGCAATCGATGATCCAGTTCGCATGTATCTCCATGAAATCGGAAAGGTTCCACTCCTTACTGCGGAGGATGAGAAGGCACTTGCCAGCAAAATTGAGGAGGCCAAATATTTAGAAAAGATAGAGGAGCTTTATTTTCAACGCCACGGTGAATACCCATCGGCGGTAGATATTGTAATTTATCTACTTCGCCATTTATTGGCAGCTCAATCTTTAATCGATATCCTTAGTAAGCGACTGGGGCTTAATGAAACGGAAAGTTTTATCAAAAGAATCCGTGACCCAAAGCTACGGTCTGCCATTGACGGCATGATAGACCAAGAGCTGGTAGAGATTCTTGCAAAGGAGAGCGACAAAGGTATTGCCGAGGCCGAACAAAGCTTAATAGACCTGTCTGTAGACAGTCGGCTTTTGCCTCCAGAAATACTGACAATCTTAGGAGAGAAGACTACCTGCAGACAGTTAGAATCGTGGGTTTCTGAACCTATCGATCCTGAATTCCTTTCGCAGCTTCAGTCTCATAATCAGCATTTCAAGGCTTATTTCAACAAGGTAAAAAAGGCAGCAAAAAAATCGGAAAAACACCTTACAGAGGCTAATCTACGTTTGGTTGTCAGTGTTGCTAAAAAATATGTCGGTCACGGTATGCCACTGCTTGACCTCATTCAAGAGGGGAATATCGGCCTTGTGCGGGCTGTGGAAAAGTTTGAATACAGGAAGGGCTACAAATTCAGCACTTACGCCACCTGGTGGATTAGACAGGCTATCACTCGAGCTATAGCTGACCAAGCGCGTACCATTCGCATTCCGGTGCACATGGTAGAAACCATTAATAGGCTGCTCAAGGTCAACCGTCGCCTTGCTCAAGAGTATGGGCGTGAACCGAGCTACGAAGAAATAGGCAAAGGTATGGAAATATCCTCGGACAGGGTGAGAGAGATCTTGAAACTATCTCAAATGCCTATCTCGCTGGAGATGCCCATTGGAGAGGAAGAAGATAGTCACCTCGGCGATTTCATTGAGGACCGAGCCACTTTACCACCGGCTGAGGTTGCCTCTCAGGAATTGCTTAAGGCACAGTTAAACAAGATACTTTCCGAGCTCACCGATAGGGAGAGACGGGTCATCATGCTTAGATTTGGCCTGGAAGACGGTCGAGCTAGAACCCTGGAAGAGGTGGGCAAGGAGTTTAACGTCACCAGAGAACGAATTCGACAAATCGAGGCTAAGGCACTGCGTAAGCTACGTCACCCCAGCCGAAGCCGGAAACTCAAGGACTATCTAGAATGACGGCACATTGTGTCTAATTTCATTGGGGGTAATCTAAATGAAAGTGATTAGAATTCTAGTTATGACTATCGGCGTGATTACAATTATGGCCACCTTCGGTCTTCTCATAGGCTACTATCTTTATTCGCTTTCCCCCTGGATCCATGCAAGGTTAATACCGGTTGCAGTAAGTGCTGAAGCAGCCCAAAGTTTTGACCAGAAACTCGGAAATGTCAAAGCTGAAATTGAGGCTGCAATAAACGCTGGGCAAAAAAGGGAGATAACATTGACCATTACAGATAAGGAAATCAACTCCAAGGTGACACAGATTAAAGCCAAGGGTGAATTGCCGGTACGGGAACTAGCAATTAATTTTGTTGACGGCTATTTTCTAACCTACGCTGTAGTGGATACCCCTGGAGTCAATGCAAAAATAGGAGCGATAGGACAGATAGAAGCTGTTAATGGTATTCCAAAAATTATACTGACAGATTTCAACTTGGGTAAATTGCCTCTACCCAAATTTGTAAATAAAAGAGTTGAACAATTACTAAACATCATGTTGAGACCACAACTGGCAAACATACCTCTGAATATAACCAGCGTTCAAATCAAAAACCGTCAAATTACCATCAATGGAGTAACCAAAGGTGGAAAATAACAGCCCCCTATTGCCTAATTATACCCATAAGCCCCTTGGGTAGCTTTCCCTTTGTTGCCATTCTAGTTAATTTTTGCATCTGGTAGAACTGATTCAGCAATTGATTCACATCGTTTGGTGTGGTTCCGCTGCCCCTTGCGATACGACGACGCCGACTGCCACCGATAATAGACGGATTACGACGTTCTTCCGGAGTCATAGACAGAATTATGGCCTCGACCTTTCGCAGACGGTCTTCTTGATCGCCATGGCTGAGGCTAGGCGCAATCTTAGCAAAACCAGGTAACAATTCAACCAATTTACTTAGCGCTCCCATTTTCTTAATCTCTCGTAACTGCCACAGTAGGTCTTCAAAATCGAATGTTGCCGTGCGCATCTTTCTTTCTATCTGTTTTGCACGCTCTTTGTCGATCGCTTCTTCTGTCTTCTCGATCAGGGTTAATATATCTCCCATACCTAAGATGCGGGAGGCTAAGCGGTCTGGATAAAAAGTTTCCAGGTCGCTTATTTTCTCACCAGTGCCAATGAATTTCACCGGCACTCCAGTGACAAATCTAATAGAAAGTGCAGCACCACCTCGAGCATCCCCATCCATTTTAGTTAAGATAAGCCCTGTCAACCCAACATTATTATTAAACTCCTCAGCCGTATGCACGGCATCCTGGCCAGTCATGGCATCTACTACCAGTAAGACCTCTGTAGGTTTGATTTCTGACTTCAGTCGAGCAAGTTCATCCATCATCGCTTTGTCAATATGAAGCCGTCCCTGTGTATCAACAATTACCCAGGTGACTCCTAAGCATTCGGCCTGTTTTAATGCTTTCCGACAAATGGTTAATGGCTCTACCGTGACATCTTCACTGTAAACAGGTATATCCACATTTCGGGCCAACGTCACAAGTTGTTCAATAGCTGCAGGACGGCGGTTATCAGCAGCTACCAACAGAGGACGCTGCCCCGATTTTTTGATATGCAAAGCCAGCTTCGCTGCTGTAGTAGTTTTCCCTGACCCCTGCAAACCAACGAGCATAATAACCGAAGGCAATCTCGTACTCGCTATAAGGTGTCCGGGTTCCCTGCCCAAAAGAGATATAAGTTCCTCGTTGACAATTTTTATAATCTGCTGAGCCGGAGTGAGGCTTTCCAGCACCTTAGCAGTCAAGGCACGGCCCCGTACATTAGCTACAAAACTCTTCACAACTTTGTAATTGACGTCAGCCTCCAAGAGGGCTAACCGAATCTCTCTCAGGGCATCGTCAACGTCTTTCTCACTGAGCCTCCCTTTATTGCCCAAGCTACTGAATAACTTACCTAATTTCCGAGTTAAAGCTTCAAACATCTGCTATTGTCAGCATTGTACCTATTACCTGTTCCTACCGTCAATTGCAATAAAATGGTGTTAAGAACTACGACAGGAATGCGAATTATAAAGAAATACCCGATTGAACTAAATTTGCTGCTGAAACTATAATTTCTTGGAATCTAT
>FMSI01029063.1_pt1 | contig 14730 bp, 14 predicted proteins | sample 1504471 | NCBI WGS metagenome assembly FMSI01 (sample SAMEA4475357, study PRJEB15587) | soil metagenome | biome: Soil; feature: Field | place: India | collected 2015-03-11 | depth 0 m
AATCAATAGATATAGCATCTATCTGTGAAAAAACATTGCGTTTAATTTCCCAGGGAAGTTCATCATTCTGGGTAAGCTGTTCAACGGTTAAATCACGTAATGGCTGAAATGCCTGGTATAGTTTGGGCATAAGTTTCTGATAATATTCAATAATCACGGAAATTTTCCATACAAATATGCCACTGTTCCAGAAATAGTTGCCTTCACGCAGGTATTTTTTTGCTGTTTCAAGATTGGGTTTTTCAACAAACATCTCAACGGGTTTTACTTCTGAAGGGTCTTCATAGGCTTTGATATAGCCGTAACCGGTTTCTGGGTATGTCGGAGTAATGCCGATAGTTACTAGATCATTGTTGTGTGCCTGCTCAACAGCCTTTTTCAAAATATTTACAAATACATCAGTCTTTTTGATATAGTGGTCAGCAGGTAAAATAAGCATAATGGCATCATCATATAACTTTGAAAGATACATTGCAGCGTACAGAATTGCTGGTGCGGTATTTTTTGGCATGGGCTCTGAGATGATGCTGCCTTTAAGCCCTGTTTTTTTTAACTCATCATACGACATATCTTCATACATACGTGCTGTCACTATAAGGCAAAAATCAGGATTAAGCGGCTTTAGCCTGTTTATCGTAAGTTCAAGCAGGGTACCTTCGCCTGTAATATTGTGGAACTGTTTTGGCTTTTGTTCATTGCTAAGTGGCCAGAGCCTTGTACCTGAACCACCGGCTAAAATTACAGGAATGACGTTCATGGTGAACTCCTTTTCCAAACGTTATGAAAAAATAATAATACTATCAGCAGCTATTTGACAATACTCACTTCAATTATTAATGAGTCAATTATTTAATTGGGTCACTAATTGTTCCTTAACAACATTTTTGAATTATTACAAGAATATTTGTTCATTTTTGCTAATCAGTCATACATGTTACTGTCAGCTACTCACCACTTTATGGAACCTTGCTGATTGATGGCAAATGGTATAGGTAGCTGTGTGCCTTTTAACGCAGCATTGAAGAGCATATCTCCTTTCATTGTGTACTGTATATTCTTCTGTGTGATAGCTTGTGCAAGTCCTTTGCTGATATTTTTTGTACTAAGAGTTGTGATACAGCTAATCTTTGATGCGCTATCGGCATTCTGGATGGTTGGCTGCCCTTTAGCAATTTCGCTATCATGTAATATAAAATTATAATTTAAAGATTTACCAGTAAGCATTGCTTTAGTTTTATTTTTAATTATAATATCAAATGCAATTGATAATGGTATGTCATAATTGGAAATGCTATCAGGAATACCCTTACTTTGAGAAAAATTCTGTACATCAGCATATAAAGCGGGTATTTCCAGTGGATTAATATTTTTTATTATGTTTTTAAGATCAGAAAGAGATGGTGGGATGATTTTAAAATGTGCAATATCGATAGATGGTTTAATTGTTGGTATTTCTTGTCTTATTGTAAAGGGAACAGCTATAGATTCTACAAGTTTAATCGATGGAGGCAGTGAAAACGCAATAGTGCCTTTTATTGACATCACAATTGAATCTTTATTATAATATTCTTTTACAGCTTTAATAAGCTGTTCGTATGTAATGGATACAGCAAATGTTTTAAGTGTTTTTGAGCTTTTTGGCAATTTAAGCGTATCCCTTGATTCAAGGGAAAATAAAGAAAACGTATCAATATATATTTGACTTTGTATGGAATCCAGATACAATGTTACAGGATAAGGGTTTTCAATTTCCAGAAAGAAGAGCATTGTCATATCGTTGAGGGTAACTTCTTTAAATTGAAAACTTTTAAATGTAACAGTTGGTTTTTTCTGCAACATTGAAGGATCAAAAGTTGTGCAGGTTATATAAAATAGTAAAGAAAGAATCGATACTAATAATAGAGTTTTTCTGGTTTTCATGATGGCATCTCCTTGTAGTATAGTGCAACAGAGCGATGTTATACCAGTATTACAGCATGTGGTAGCGCATAGTCAATCATAAAATATTTAGGATGTTTGACAGTGTAGATGCCCCTGATTGACAGGAATTTTCTAAAATAGTAGGATAATTTTTATTTAATAAAAAAATGATAAACAGGTTTTCAAGTATGAAAAACAGAATCACAACGATGACAGTTGTTGTTCTTATGGGTATGGTTTTTTCAGTACAGGATGCTGCTATTTTTGCACAGAGGACTAAGAGCAGTCAAAGTGCAGGTGAACAGCGAAAAGCTGAAAAAGGTCTTAAAGATAATGAGCGTTTTTTTTATTTTATAAATTTCCCTGTATCAAATGTAGCAGTAGAAGAAGAAAGGGCTATATGTCGTAAAGCAATTTTATATGATATGTTTGCCAAATTCTTATATATGAAATTCAGATTCAAAGATTCCTATGAAAACATTCGAAAAACACAGGAATTGCTGATATCACTATACAGAATAGTATTGAATCGAGAAATTGAGGAAGGGAAAAAGCTTTTAGATGCGGTGTCGCCCGGGCCTATTATGAAAAATGAGTATTTGTCTAAACATTATTGTAATTTAGGCTACAGAAATAATGAGCAGGCCCGGATGTATATGGTTATGGCTGATAGCTATCGCACAAAACTGTATTCAATGCGGTTATATAAATATATTCAGGCTTTAAAAAAAGCAAAACAGGCTAAACGATATGCGGTATTGGCATATGTTGCGTTTCACAATAAAGATGCTGACATAAAGTTAGATGAAAAAAGTAAAATTGAAAATGAACCATACATTTATTCATATATGAAAACAAAGCTGGAAAAAGTCCAGGACCAAAATGAAAAAAATTACCTTTTGAAGGTTCTTGCAGATAGTTACTATCGTCTTATTGATAATTATTCTTTTTATGATGATGTGTGGAGCAATGGTTCATTGCGTGAATTACCAGAGTATGAAGAATATGAAAAAGAGGAAGGCTAGGCATGATTATCAGAAAATATGTATGTATGGTAGCTCTTCTGACATTAACAATATTTTTAACTGTTTCCTGTTCTGATGTTGTCTTGCCACAAGGGTTATCTGAACTGGGATTTTATGGTGATACGCAAACCATAATTGAGACACTGGAGCAAAAGCAGGGGCTATCGTATACAGAACATTTTATGCTGGGATTGGCATATAAAGATACTAAAGAATATAAGAAGGCAATATATCACTTTGCAAATAGCTGTTTTGTTGAACGAAGGGCAAAGAAATTAGCTATATACCCTCAACCTGTCTATCGTTTTGTCAGCCGTTTTTCTTTGAAGTCGTATCTTTATAATGATGCTATCTATGAAATAGCAAAAGGTTTTATGTACTATCAAGAATATGAATATGTCATAAAATTTATTGATTTGATGAAAAGTGAAAAGACAGGTGTGTACCGCAATGCTCAGATACTGAAAGCTGAAGCATGTATGCAATTAAACCAATATGCAAATGCCCAGAGCATTTTAAATAAAGCAATTTCAACATTTAGCGATGTAGATTCGAATATATGGCTATATTTGAAGTTAGCATCATTGTATGAAAAGCAAGATAAATACGCTGATGCAGTTCATAGCTATTGTAAGCTTTTACAGGTCAGCACCTCAAGCTGGCAATCACAAATTGCTGCAAAGCGAATATTGCAGATTGTTGGCAAAAATCCTGATATTTCTTTAATCGCGGATACAATCCTGCTTGTTGTTGAGGCGTTGTATAACACAAAAAATTATAATGATATTGTCACGATTGATGAGGAACTTTTTAAATTAGTGAGCGATAGCTCTAAAAAATATTCGCTTGATGTAATAAGAGCCAAAACATCGTGCCAATTGGGCAGGTGGGATTCATTAAAAAAAATATACGACGAATACCAGACAACGGATTACAGACATGATATTACTGCAATAATAGTAGATACCTTATGGAATAGCGATAAAAAAGGAGAAGCTCTTCAATGGCTGAAAAAATTAGAAGATATAGATAATCAAAAATTTAAAAAGAAAGTATTATACTATAAAGCATTGTACGCTATTCAAAGAAAAAATACAGATTCAACATATATAGATGAGTATGTGGCACAATATCCTGATGATGTAACAACACAGGAGTTAGTGTGGTTGCATGCTAAAAATGTTATTACCAATACAAAAACTGCATCGTATTATCTGGAAAAATATTATTCTGCATTTGGTACAAAAGGTAAATATGCTGATGAGGTGAGTTTCTGGCTGTATAACTTTAAAAAGGGAGATAATCCTGAAGAGGCAGAAACAATAGCATACTCAATGATAGCGTTTTTGCCCTATTCTGCCTATAGCTGGATATTGATTGAACGCTTATCTCCTAAGTATTCTTTAGAAAAGCTTTCATCTGATTTTTCCATGGCAGTTCAAACAAACAATTTAGCAGCTACCCTGTTTACACATGCAATGTTAACATATAAGGAGAGAGATGATAAAAAACGTGTGCAAAGAATTGAGATAATAAACAAATCTTTCCCAAAGGCACGAGAAATACAATATGATGTTATTCCTGCACTAGATGTAAAGTTATCATTACGTATTCCTAAAGAGATAGTTACCCGGATAGAACATTATTTTTCTATAGGATACATGGAGGGAATAAACCGGGAACTAGGGCTATATAATAATGAGGATACAAATGATGTGGTATTAATTCAATACCTTTTTGGATTAAAATATAAAAATTATTTTGTATCAGCGCAAGGATTGATTCAGCTTCTGAAGAGATTAGATATAACGGAAAATATATTTTTAATGCATCGTGATGCCATTGCAAGCATATTGCCACGACCATTTCCTGAATGTGTGTCGCAATCTGCAGTAAAATACAATATAAGTGGGCCTTTAATATTTGCAGTGATGAAAGCCGAATCGCTATTTAATCCATATGCCGAATCTTCAGCAGGTGCAATTGGCCTTATGCAACTGATGATGCCAACTGCTAAAGAGATAGCAAGAAAAACAGGGATAAGCCAGGTCAATAGGGAAACGTTGAAAAATCCCTGTATTTCAATAGAATTGGGAACGTACTATATATCATGGTTAATGAAAAATTTGAATAATGATGTAACATTAGTTTCCGCTGCGTATAATGCTGGTATTGGCAATGTATTGAAATGGCGTTATGATAATGAAGATATTTTTACCGTAACGGTTCCATTTGCTGAAACTAAAGGGTATATTGAACGCATCAAAAAGTTTTATTATCAATATCAATTTTTGTTTGATTTGGAGAAGCAATAGTTTGTTGCACATTATTTTAATAGGTAAGGTATAAAATAATTTGTAGGAGGGAAGAGATGAAATATTATGTTAAAATTTTTTTAATTGTTTCATTATTTTGTTATTCTGTTGATGCAATAGCCAAGCCTGTAGGGAAAATACTGGATTTATCGGGAGATGTTGATATAACGTCTGTTGCAGGCAAAAGAATAATTCCAAATGAAGGAACAGTAATAGAAGATACTGACAAAATCAGGACAGGGCGAAAATCCTTTGTTTCTATCATATTAAATGATGGATGTAAACTCTTTATGAGAGAGATTTCGGTTCTGTATGTCCAGGATATCAGATTAAAAGAAACGGATCAACCTACAAAAATCCAGATGATTACTGGAAAATTGAGAGTCATTGCAGCAAAAACAATGAAAAGTAATAGTGTGATTGTGTATACACCTACAGCAATTGCTGGTGTGAGGGGGACTGATTTTGGGATTATTGCTACACAATTTGAAACAAAGGTTGTTGTTTTCAAAGGGGAGGTTGAGGTTGCTAACAGAGAGAAAAATATTATTAAATCATATATATTAAAGGACAGGGAAGAAACAAGAGTAGCATACCAGCAACCACCCGAGGAACCAGTTGTGGTACCTGATTATATTTTGCCCAAATGGTTTGATAGTTATATAATTGATGAGAAGAGAAATGTTATCATAAAGGTAAAACAGGAGGAAGGATTACTTGACCAGCTCCTGCGGAAAAAAGATTTTTAGCGGATTATTCCTATGGTTTCTCAGTATTTTAATAGGAGCATGCACTTCTATTAGGCCGTTGACAGGGTATGATACTGTTCTTGTATACTATGAAAATGGCTACAAAAGCGATAACTGGAAAACCCGCCTGGAGGCGGTCAGGGCTGTTGCTGCAATTAAAGGGGAAAGAGCTGAAAACCTAATCATTAAAGCTTTAGATGACCCACATAATGCTGTAAAAATTGAAGCTTTACAAATATTGTTTAAAAGGCCAATTAAAAGGGCACGAATTCAGGTACGAAATCTGGCTTTACATAATATGAATGATAATGTTCGGTGGAATGCGTTGCGAACATTATCCAGGTATCGTGACCCACGTGATGCCTCTATATATATTTATAATTTTGCGGATGAAGACTGGTTAATCAGGGAAGCAGCAATTATAGGACTGCTCAGCATTGATGATTATTCCACACAATATATTCATATAGGTATTATCATAAAGGCTCTTGATGATCCATCTATTAGTGTTAAATTTGCAGTATTGTCACATCTTACTATTAGAGATCAAACATTGTATGATAAGCTAATCCAGATGTTAAGTATGGAAAATAATCCTCCCTCTCTTCTGGTTGCGACTTTGAAAGCTTTAGAGGTTTATAAAATTGAAGAAAAGGACAAAGGAAAAATTATTGAACTACTCACACATAATAGCTCAGCCGTAAGAATAGCTGCTTTAAAGACATTAAAAGGTAAAAGATAAACAAGGTCTAAAGCAAAAAAATTAATTTTTCTTTTCTTTTGCAATATATATCTTGTTCTGATTGTCAACAATGTCTTTTTTATATTCTTCTGGTAATTGTTCCCCAAGTACCTGGTAAACTTTGAAACAGTTTTCCTTTGCCCTTCGGAAATAGTAAATTGCATCAATGGGCTTTGATCTGACCAGATAATCGTTGGCTATTTTGATCCCATAACTTGCATTGCTGATAAGAGGATCAACAGATGGATTTGGTTTGGTCTGCTCAATTGAGGCTTTAAGGGAATGGCGCACTCCCATTTTTATTACCTGTACATGAAGCTTTTCCGCCTGTTCTTTATACAATTTTGCCAGTCGCATAGCTACTTCCTTGATGTCTTTTTCATTTTTTGTAAAAAGATTAGCAGAAGCTATCATCTCATTTCGAAAATATAGTGCACTTGCTTCAGCATAGGTATCGACCAGGCTGTTGAATTCCTGTTCACCACCACCAAAATTATATATAGCAGTCCTGAGCAATTTAATATTTTTAAAGTTGTCATAGCTTAGCCGCTGTATCACTGCTTCGGCATCATAGAGAGGATTAAATTGCTTTTCTGGATTTTCCTGTGCTTGAGGAGCTGAGTAGAATATTACACATACTACAAGAAAAATAATGGACAAAGAGAAATTTACATATTTCATAATAATATCTCCTTTATAAAAAACATTTAGCTGATATACGTATATGGCAATGGTTATTATAGAATAACTAAAGTATTAAAGTCAAGTAAAATGTTATATCAATGTCATATAAAAAAATCTTGACGGATTTATGAAAAAAAAGGTTTTAAGAGACATTGATTGTATAATTGATGACACTACAAATATTATAGAAGAATTATTGAAAAGGATACAGGTATGATCAAGAAGGCATACATTTACAGTTTACGCGAGTATAATTTTACCAAAAAGGTCTGTGGCTTATATATTCTGGAGCGGCTGATTTATACACTTCAGAAAGCGGGTATTACAGAGATCTATATAATGTTAAATAACAAGGAACAAAAATTTTATGATCGTGCAGTATTGCCGCACATAAAAAAAAGAAAGATTACTGTTACACAGTGTGTGGCTGGTGATGTGCCTGATACAGGGTCGCTGTATGTGCCGTCTAATCTGTTTACACAGCCCCACTATTTTGAAAAGTTTGATGATTACTTTAAACAAAACAAGGGGCTGTTTGAACCAGTTCTGGATGACAGGCAGTTTTTAATAAACTCAGAGAAGGACATAAAAAAAGCCGAGTCACTGGTTGTACAGTATATAATTGATACTACCGGTGGATATATCGCAAAGAATATCAATAAACGAATATCGATTCCTATTAGTTTACAAATTGCCAAAACAAGAGTTCATCCCAATATATTGACCATTGTTAATATGATTGTAGGTTTTTTAAGTGCATATTTTGTGTTACAGGGGACATACTGGCACGTGGTTTTGGGGGGACTTTTGTTTCAACTGGCATCAGTGTTTGATGGTGTGGATGGTGAGGTTGCCAAATTTACTTTTAAGGTTTCTAAAATTGGAGGATGGCTTGATACGATTGGTGATAATGGCACTCTTCTGCTATTCCTGATTGCTGTATCAGTACTGTATTTTCAGAACACGTCAGCACTAGCTGCAGGTGTAATAATCATATTGCTTTTTATTGGATTGTTCTGGTTTATCGGCATGATAGTGTGGTATTTACGCAAATTCAGTGAATCAGGTTCGCTGGTGGCTTACGATAAGGAATTTTTACAAAAATTGCCAAAAGATGATAGTTTGGTACAATTTGCTTTACGTATGAAGTATTTTACTAAGAAGGAGTTCTTTGCACTTTTCTTTTTTGCAATAAGTTTTACTGGCGCAATCCATTTTTTGATTCCGATAATTGCAGTGACTGTATGCTGTGGGGCTATAATACTAACTATAATTAATAAAAAATATTTCAGGATTATTGATACATTGCGCTAATAATTGCAGTATACATTCTTATTTACAGTGGGAGCAGTTTTTCCCGGCACATCCTGAACATGAGGATTTGCCGCGCATTGTACTGACCAGTGAGATTATTTTTTCTGTATCACCTGAGTGGCATAGGGGGCAGGGAGGACAGCTACTATCTCCCATTTTTTTAAGCTCACTGTAGATATGATGGCACTCTTTACATTTATATTCGTAAACTGGCATACATTACTTCCTATAATAATGTATAGTCTAATTGCATATATAGCACAAAAGTCTTGAAAACAGTAGCAAAAAATTCAATCAAATAGAGTGCGGTATGAATATCCTGTTAACAAATGATGATGGCATACATGCAAAAGGTTTGCAGATTTTAAAAGAAGTATTATCTGATGCGTATCCAGTGTATGCGATAGCTCCTGACAAAGAGCGAAGTGGGTGTTCCAATGCTATACAGATACGAAAATCCATTAAAGTAGAACAGGTAGATGAATTTTCATATGCAGTAGATGGCTTTACTGCTGATTGTGTGAATATTGGACTGAATGGAGGGCTCATTCCACCAGTTGATATTGTTATATCAGGGATAAATCATGGGCCCAACTTGGGCGATGATATTTATTTTTCCGGAACGGTAGCAGGGGCACGGACAGCATATATATTTGGAGTAAGTGGCATAGCGGTGTCAATCGATAGCTATGAAGAATCGGATTATTTTTATGATGCGTCATATTTTTTACTGGAGCTACTAAAGGATTTCCCGCGCCATACTAAGACAACTCCTGTTTTTTTTAATATTAATTATCCTGATATGCCGCGAACGGCGATTAAAGGAATTCGCTATACACGTCTGGGAAAGCGTTTTTATCGGGATTCGTATAGAATAAAACATAATAATGAAAACATATTTGATATGGAATTGGATGGCACAATTGAAAATGATGAAAAAGCTGGAAGTGACGTCACTGAACTTAGGAATGGGTATATTGTCGTAACGCCCTTAACAATAGATTGCACTGATTATACATTTATAGAGCGGCTGCAAAACCAAGAGATTATAAATCATATATGGAAGAACTAGATATACACAAACAGATTACAACAATGCTTGGTCAGGTCGTGCATTTGCTCAACAGTAAAAAGGATTTTCCGCAGGCTACCATAACGCTACATAAGCTTGAATCAATTGATGCAGAGAATCCGGTTGTGCTGTACAATCTGGCAATTGCCTATATACATCTTAAGGATTACCCCAAAGCAATTGGTTATTTACAACGCTGCATGCAGTTGCCTATGACATTTATTGATATTAGTCAGGTGCGCAAGCTGTTCGTCTTTGTATTATTGCAGATGGGACAATATGACGAAGCTCTTGATATTCTTATGCAACAAAAAGATGACGATGATGTCATTGTACAGATGAAGGCATTTGCACTTGAGAAATCAGGTAACTATCGCCAGGCCTTGCAACTGTATGAACACATACTTGAACATAGTCCTGATAATATTAATGTTAGCAATGCAATAGCATATATTCTAGCACTGCTTCCAGACGGGAACCTCAATAAAGCGTTGGAATTAGCTAAAAAGGCAGTATCGCATAACCCTGAGAATGCTGCCTATAACGACACTCTTGGGTATGTGTATTATAAAAAGGGTCAATATGATCTTGCTAAAAAATTCTTGAAAAAAGCTCTTTCCATTAAGCCTGATAGTACTGAAATACGCACCCATATTAATGAACTGTTAAATATTAGATAAAATCAAATTTATTAGATGAAATTTCCCCTTCCGGTGAAAATGATTGGTGTGGTATACAGAAAAAAGATATTTGAAAAGTTTTTGTAAAGTGTTCTTATTACTGTAAAGTGTTGAATTATAACAATATTAAAATTATAAAAAGTTGTTGACGCAAAAAAGTATGCTATGTATAACGTTTATAGTAAAAAATCTTTTTTTATATAAAATAATTTAAATGTTAACGATATGTATAATAAGCATACGTGATTAAAGAAGGTAAAGGAATGTAGTGTGTATGAGTAAAGAATTGCAGGAAAAAGCTGAAAGAATGATTAAAGAACTTCAGGAAGCTTTGCAACCAATAAAAGAAGAATTGCTACGGGTTAAAGGAGAAATAAAATAGATTTTTATGTAGAGGAGTATACAGATGCCAGCAAAAGGACAAAAACGGCGACAACAGATTGTTGATATTGCTAAGAAGATGTTTATAGAAAAAGGTTTTCAGAGCACCCATATAGGGCAGGTGTGTGAGGAACTTAATATTGCCCGTGGTACGGTGTATCAGTATTTTGGCAACAAGAGGGAAATTCTTTATGCAATTCTAGAATCTATTGAAGAAAGTATAGATGATATACTTGATCCTGATGATTTAAGGGATCTTTTAAAAGACAATCCATCACAGAAGGATATAATTAAGTTCAATACTGACAGGATTACTGAATGTATTAAAGCCATATTGCGCGAGCCTATAGTGATCAAGTTGATATTTAAGGATATTGTGGGAATAGATGAAGAAGTAATTGAGCGTGTGGACCAGTTTTTAAAGCATTTAATTAATATTGTTTCTCGTGATATAGAAGAGATAAAGAAAAAAGGGCTCTACAAGAAGACACTTAATGCAGAAATTACGGCAATTATGCTTATCGGTTCAGTAATGTTTTTAGTCTACCAGTTTGATAAGGAGAAAAAAGATGTTACTGACAAAGAGGTTATTAATTCACTGGTAACGCATTATTTCAGTGGTGTATTGAAATAATACTGATGCTATACTATGATTTTTTAAATTCCCGGCCCTGGGTGGCCGGGTTTTTTATTGATAATAAATTGTAAATAATGTATAGTAAATAGATAATAACAAATGGTGTTACAGCAATGAAAAGAATAGGTAGTATTATAACTATTGTGTGTATTGCATATTCAGTATGTGTGGCAGATGATAATTGCCTGAAGGCTATTGGCAGTGATAGTGATGTTCATTACGATGAGCTTACTGATGAATGCATAGCTAAAATCAAAGAATTAATTATTAAAGGTAAAGATAATGACCAAAAGATACAGGCTCTGAATCTACTTAGAAAAAGTAAAATGAGGAACAATGTAGATTTTTTCAAAGATATTTTGCATTCTGTACATTCAATCATAGTACAGCAAATAACAATTGAAATACTTTCTGATATGCGGGATAAAAAAGTTTTACCAGTAATTATAGAATTTCTTTCATCACCTTTCTTTGCAGTGAGGGAATCAGTAATACTGGCATTAAAAAAAAATGGCGATGACAGGATGTATCCTTACATAATACGCTTAGCAAAAAGTGATGAGGTCATTCAGAGGATATACGCTCTGGAAGCTTTATACTATCTCTATGATAACAGGTTTTATGAAATTATTGTCCAGCTGCTACAAGATGCTAATAAATCAGTCAGGTATTTTGCGTTAGAGTGTGTTGCACATAATCAAGTAGGGAATGCGTTGCCATATGTGCGTACCATTGCTTCTGGTGATGAAAATGAAGAGGTGAGAGTAAAAGCAATTAATGTTTTAACACAGCTTAAGGATAAGGCAGCGTATTATATTTTTGTGCGTGCTTTGACAGATTATTCAGATTTGGTGAGGGATGCTGCAGTTGATGCTCTTTCAGCGTTTTTGTCTAAAGAAAGTACTGTATATTTATCACGCCAGTTGCTTACTGAGAATGAAGTGTACATCAAGCGAAAGATTATTAAAGCACTTGCAATGGCAAAAAATGCAGGTGATATACGGGGGCTACAGCATATTGTGCGCTATGAAGAAAACAAGAGTGTACGAATCTATGCAGTGTATGCATTAGGGGTAATCCGTGATGAACGGACTATACCGTTGATAATAGAATCATTGAATGATGAAGATTACAGAGTCCGTGCTGAAGCGGCATCTGCCCTTTCAAATTTTAGAGGAAAAAATGTTGTTGTTTCATTGCTGGAGCAATATTCAAAAGAAAATGAGCAGTACGTGAAGATAGCAATAATTTTTGCTTTAAAAAAGATATGTGATTCAGGGTCATTGCAGAAACTTTTTGTGTTTTATACTGAGGAGGATGATGTAGTTTTAAAAATGATGTTAAATATGACTATTCAGCATATAATCACTAAAAATTTAAAACAATATTAAGATGGGATTATCATAAGGAAAAATCAGAAAGAAAAGGTGATTACTATGAAGATTGCGATAGCTCAGGTTAACCCAATCATTGCCGATATTGATGGGAACGTAAAGAAAATTTGCAAGTATATTGAGATAGCAAAAGAAAAGGGTGCTGATTTAGTCATTTTTCCTGAGATGGCTACTATAGGGTATCCACCTATGGATCTTCTGGAACACAAAAAGCTTATTGACGATAATTTAAAGGCAATTGAGGTGATAGCTCCTTTAAGTAAGGATTGCGCTATTATATGTGGTTATGTGGATTATAATTATGATAATCCTCCAATGCTGTATAATGCTGCGGCATTTATGTATGATGGGAAATTACAGTCAAAGCACTATAAAACATTATTGCCTACCTATGATGTATTTGATGAACTCAGGTATTTTTCTCCTGCACCATGCCAGCAGATAATTTCTTATAAAGAATTGAAGATTGGCATAACGATCTGTGAAGATATATGGAATGATATGAGCTTAAGTGAGGATGTTTTTATGGAGTTCAGACGATATGATGTTGATCCCATTGAAAATTGTGTTAAAAAAGGGGCAGAACTATTAATTAATATTTCAGCTTCGCCCTATGTGAGAGGGAAAAATTCCATAAAGTGGAGTAAAATACAGAATATAGCTAAAAAATATAAAGTACCAGTAATCTATGTTAACCAGGTTGGTGGCAATGATAGCCTTATATTTGATGGCAATAGTTTTGTTATTGGTAAAAAAGGTAATTTTATTATTAAAGCTAAGGACTTTGAAGAGGATTGTATAGTATTTGATACTGAAAAGGCATATCAATCTATTATTTGTGAAGAAGATTTTATAGCTGATATTGAAAAAGCATTGATTTTGGGAATAAAAGATTATGTCTATAAATCCGGATTTAAAAAAGTGGTATTGGGTTTAAGTGGAGGCATTGATTCTGCACTAACGGCATGTCTTGCTGTTTCTGCAGTAGGGCCTGAAAATGTGCTAGGCATTACAATGCCATCCCATTTTTCTTCAAGAGGTAGTGTTGATGATTCGGTTACATTAGCACATAATCTTGGAATACAGATACATACCATACCAATAAAAAATCTTTTTGACACATATGTAAAGGAATTAAGTCCCTACTTTAACAATCTGCCATTTGATATTGCGGAGGAGAATATACAGGCAAGAATCCGTGGCAATATATTAATGGCATTTAGCAATAAATTTGGAATGCTGTTGCTCACTACAGGGAATAAATCAGAATTGTCAATGGGCTACTGCACCCTGTATGGAGATATGGCAGGAGGGCTTGCAGTGTTATCTGATGTACCTAAAACATTAGTGTATGCATTATCATACTATATTAATAGAGATAAGGAAATAATACCTGTAACTATACTTGAGAAGGCTCCTTCAGCAGAGTTGCGTGAAAATCAAAAAGACCAGGATTCACTGCCACCGTATGAGATACTTGACCAGATAATTGAGCGGTATGTTGAATTGAAGATGAGTGCTGAACAGATAATTGCTGATGGATTTGATCCTGAAACAGTACATTTTGTGTTACGAACTATCGACAAAAATGAATATAAACGAAAACAGGCTCCCATTGGATTAAAGGTAACAACAAAAGCTTTTGGAGTTGGCAGAAGAATTCCGGTAGTACAACGATTTAAGCATTAGATTACCATTCATGTACTGTCCAGCCTTTGGAGCGGGCCAGCCGCAATAAAGCTGGTTTGGGATTTACACATTGAGGAAAACCTACCGCTTCAAGTACTGGTATATCGGCAACCGAATCAGCGTAATAA
>FMSI01135831.1_pt1 | contig 14727 bp, 14 predicted proteins | sample 1504471 | NCBI WGS metagenome assembly FMSI01 (sample SAMEA4475357, study PRJEB15587) | soil metagenome | biome: Soil; feature: Field | place: India | collected 2015-03-11 | depth 0 m
CTCATGAATTTATGAATAAAGTGGGTTAGCACCCCAAAGCCGAGCAATATAATAAGAATTTACTGCTAAAGCATAAAGACTTCCCCCTTTTTAGGCACATAAGTTTTAAATCCAAATCTTTCATTAACAATATTACTGAAAATCATTGATACATCTTCTTCCCCGTGTACTATAAAGACTGTCGGCGAATCTTTAAAAAAAGATAGCCATTCGATAAGTTCTGTCTGGTCTGCATGAGCAGAAAAGCCATTAATAGTATAGATAGATGCCTTGACAGCAATCTCTTCTCCGAGAATGCGAACAGTCTTTGCCCCGTCTATTATTTTCCGACCCAATGTTTCTTTCCCCTGGAAACCAACAAATATCACACTACATTCAGATCTCCAGAGATTATGCTTTAGATGATGTCTTATACGGCCACCTTCACACATTCCACTTCCTGCTATAATAATTATGCCTGATTTGATTTTATTTAAAGCCATTGATTCATGGACACTATGGACGAAATGCAGTTTTATGGAGTTATTATAATCCTTTGTTGTAAAAAGCTTTTTTGCTTCTTCATCAAAGCATTCAGGATGAGAAAGATATACCTTTGTAGCTTCTTGTGCAAGTGGACTGTCAAGATAGACATTGATATTATAAAGCCTCTTTTCTCTAACTAAGTTATTCAAGATATAAAGTAAATCCTGTGTCCTGCCTACAGCAAAAGAAGGTATATACACGTTACCACCTTTTCTAAAAGTTGTTTTTATCGCCTCAACGAGTTCTTCTATGCTTTCTTTTAAGGACTTATGGAGCCTATTACCATAAGTTGATTCCATTACTATGAAGTCTGCTTCCGCAGGACTAAAAGGGTCCTTTAAAATAGGATTACCTTTTTTGCCAATATCTCCTGAAAAAACGATCTTTTTTTCTTTAGGGCTATCCTGAAACCAGATTTCGAGTGTGATAGAACCAAGAATATGCCCTGCATCCAAAAATCTGTATTTGATCCCTTTGCCTAGATGAAAAATTTCATCATATTTTTTTATATCAACCAATGGGATCACATTCCTCACATCTTCTATTGTATAAATTGGAATCACAGGAGATTTTCCAGCCCTTAGCGCCTTTCTTGTAAGCCATTCTGCGTCACTTTCTTGAATATATGCTGAATCATAAAGCATTATTTCGAGTAAATCTTTTGTAGCAGATGTCGTGATTATCTTTCCTTTAAAGCCTTCTTTAACAAGTCGGGGAAGCATTCCTACATGGTCAAGATGGGCATGAGTAATAAAAACGTAATCGATTTCTTCGGGATTAAAGTCAAATAGAGCCCTATTAATTTCTTCTGCATTTTCACCTTGGTAAAGTCCGCATTCGACAAGGATTTTAAGATTATTACACTCAATGAAAAAACAGGAACCTGTAACTGTCCTTACACCACCAAGAAATTTGAGTTTCAAGTTAAAATACCTTTATTTTTTTTCAGTTTAGTAATATTACAATCCATCACAAATAGTCTTTGTTCCTTCTTCTAAGACTATATCTGGTATTAACATCCACTGCAATGACCATGTATTAATCTCATCTCTTTTAAGACATACTGCCCCAGCCATTTTGAATGAAATAATATTTTTATCTGGGTCATTACAAAGCAAAAGCGATGCTAATCTGCTAAGATGTGGCAAATGTCCTACAAGCATCATGTCTTCAGGAATATCTTTTAATCTTTCTGCCCAGATATTTGGATTATCAAGCGGTGCAAGACCATCGGTTTCCGATATTCCTTTAACTGGCTTCAGCATCTCAGATAGAACCTCTGCTGTCTGTTTTGCCCTCAATTTATTACTGTGGAATATTTTATGAACGTTTAGGGCTAATTTAGATAGATAAAGGGCAATCTTGTTAATATCCTGAAGACCTTTTTCAGATAGTGGTCTTGAAGGATCAAGCTCTTCTTTTTTGGACTCTGCATGTTGAACAAGATAAAGAAACATTTTAGACCTCCTTTTTATTTATAAAATTTAGTTTTGAGTCTTCTTTCTTATATTTTAAATATTCGATAAAACCAATGAAATTACCGACTACCATTGTGATGAACCATGATAAAGATATAGCAGTCGCAAATTCTGATTCAACTCCTATAAATCCAAGAAATAAAACAAAAGAACCTTCTCTTATACCAAGTCCTGAAATAGATACAGGTATCATTGTGAAAATTATTATTAGTGGAATGAATATAAGACACGCAAGGAAAGGTATATGTTTTCCTAAGCCGATTGAAAGTATATATACAGTAAAAATACCTATAAGCTGAATCAAGACCGATAAAGATAAAGCCTTCTGGATTATTTCTTTCTGATTCCGATAAACATGGAAATATTCATAAAAATCTGAAAAAAGCTTTATCCTCTTACCAAGACGTAGACCGAATACTAATAGGCTGCCTGCTGTGAAAAACACAACAATAAATGGCAGTAATAATTCGAGCCTTGATCCCCGCAGATAATGATAACCGAAAGGATAAGCAATTAAACATATCGCTATTAGTACAACAAAACCTAAATATCTGTCCATAAAAATAGATGCAAAGGTAAGTGCCCCTTTTCCTGTTGCCTGATATAAATAAAAACCTTTAACGACATCTCCTCCTACTAAACCCGGGAGAAGCATATTGAAGAATGCCCCTATCATATAAAGAGAGAATAGTTTTTTAGTCCCAATGGAATTGGGCAGAAGAAGTTTCCATCTCAATGTTGAAACAAATTGTGATACGAGATAAAGCAAAACTGCCAAAATAAAGTAAAGAGGGTTTATATTTTTTAAAATTGATAGAACGGTTTGAAGTCCTGTTTTTGATAAAACAATGTACAGTAATACTAAACTGATCGAAACTTTCAGTATAAAAAAAAGTATATTATTTACTTTCCGGACCAAGGATTTTCTTTATCACATAAATCGGTTTTCTCTGGCTTTCATGGTAGACCCTTACTATCATTTCACCAAGAAGCCCCATCCCTATAAGCTGAATACCAACTATTATCATTAAAACACCAAGCAAAAGCAAAGGCCTGCCACCAATATTACGACCAAAAAAAAGTTTATCCATTGTAAGATAGAGTGAAATTAAAAATCCCAAAAAGCTACATATTACACCAACGGGTCCGAAAAACTGAATGGGCTTTGTTGAAAAGCTTTGTAAAAATTTAACTGTTATAAGATCCAAAACTACCTTTATTGTTCGGGATATCCCATATTTTGATTTACCCCTTATGCGCCTGTGGTGAACGGTCTCAACTTCTGCCACCCTTACACCATACCAGCTTGCTACTGCTGGTATAAACCTGTGCATTTCCCCATAAAGTTTAAGATTTTTTATTACATCCCTCCTGTAAGCTTTAAGTGAGCAACCATAATCATGGAGTTTTACACCTGTTACTTTACTAATTAACCAATTTGCAACTATTGAAGGCAGTCTCCTCGTAAAAAATGGGTCTTTTCTTTTCTTTCTCCAACCACTGACAAGGTCATTATTTTTTATTAAATCGATTAGCTTGGGTATATCAGCAGGATCATTTTGTAAATCACCATCCATCGTTACCACTATATCCCCCCGTGCAAAATCAAAACCTGCAGCAAAGGCTGCAGTTTGACCGAAGTTACGTCTTAAGCTCAAGACCACTACCTTTTCGTCTTTTGTATGAATTTCCTCGAGCATCGAAAGACTTTTATCTGTACTGCCATCATCTACAAATAGTATTTCATAATCCATGTTTAATGTTTCGAGAACTTCTTTTAGTCTTTCATAAAGTATTTTTATATTTTCTTCCTCATTGTAAATCGGTATAATAACAGATATTGTCATAACTAATAATACTCCGGTTTGCCCATCTTTAATCCTTTAAAGTTATAACATAAAAAAATAGAATAATCTCTGATTTTAGTACGCTTTTTAGTATAAGCACTAAAAAGTCTTTTCTCAACCTTGTCAAAGGCAATATGAACTTTTTCGGGTATGATGCTATCTCCTAATCTTACGTAGATAGCATCATAGCCGATTAAGTGATCAAAACGGGGCCAAAGGTCATATTGATTCATTCTACGTCCGAGATTAAGACAATATATTATAGGGTGACTTTTAACATAAAAAGCAAGCTCGCTCGACACTTGATATCTATCAGAAAATATAAACACTTTATTTGAGGAGGACATTTGTTCATATATTTTTGAAACCTCAGCACCTAACTCTCTCCAGCCACGCAATCTTGATGTCGGATCTTTTTCTACAGGAAGATTAAGTAACGATGGATAGTGAGCTATAGAAGTTATTAAAATGGAGATAGCGATTGCAGTTGCAAATATTATCTTCTTGATCCTCGTAGGATTCTTTAGATAAAGCGAGGAGAAGGCAATAACAGAGGTTATGTAACCTGTTAATGCCCAATTTGCTTGTACTTTTGCCTGAAGACTTTTCAAGAAAAAAAATATTATTAAAGGAATTGAAAACCAGAATAGAAAATTCCCCTGTAATTCATTTTTAATTTTTAATTTAAAAGTTGAAAAAATCATAAGCACAAATAAGAGTGGCGTAATTACGCCTATTTGAGAACCGAAAAATTCAAAAAAACTTTTAAAAGATACCTGTATACCTTCTGCTAAATGTGCCTGTCCAGCAGTATGTTTAAATGTGACCCAATCATGATATGAATTCCAAATAATTACAGGACTAAAAACTAAAAGACTGATAATTAGGGATAAATATGGAAATGCTGTAAAGGGTATCTTTCGGTATTTTTTTGATAGCAGTAAAAACAAAAAAGCACAGAGATAAAAAAATGCCATTGTATATTTTGTAAGAAGTCCTATACCTACAGAGATACCAAGTGCCCACCAAAATTCTTTACGTTCTTCATTTATAGCTTTCCAGAATAAATAAAGAGATAGAACCCAAAAAAATATAAAAGGAGAATCTATGGTAAAGATAACACCATAAGCAGAAAAAAGAGGGATAAATTGTATCAGGGTTGCAGAAAATAAGCCGACTTTTGCGTCATACAGATTTTTACCGAGAATATAAAGAATGTAGCTACTCATTGCAGAAAAAATCACGGCCATTATCCTTATCCCCAAGACTGTATCTCCAAAGATAGAGGTTCCGAGAAAAATCATATACGCTATCATTGGACCTTTTGAGTAATAACTCAGATCGAGTCGGCGTGACCATTCCCAATAATGTGCTTCGTCAGGGCTTAAATCGAGTGGCCCATTAGTTATATAGTAAATACGAAAGAGGCTTAAAGAAAGAAGAAAAATGAACAATGCGGTTGTGTAAGGATTTTCTGTGTATCTTTTAGAAGACCATTTATAAAGACCTATAACTATAAGTGATAATCCAGAGCCAACAAGAGCACCTACAACAACATCTAAAGGATAATGTACTCCTACATAAACCCTCGAAAAGCCAACTATTGCAGCAATAGTTATTAAAATATAGCGCACCCTGTTTTTTAACATGATAAAAAAAGGCACAGCAAATGCAAATACATTTGTAGCATGATTGGATGGCATTGAAAAAGATTTTCCACACCCTACAAGAAGTCTGACATCTACTAACTCATTACATGGTCTCATCCTTTCGAAATAATGTTTAAGAACATTTGCCGTCCAATCTGCCAATAGAAACGAATAGACAGCGATTAACAATATTATCAATGCATTTTTTTTATCTTTATAAAAAGTCCATATTATAAAAGGAAGGAAAAAATAATATGCTTTTTTTGTTATTAAAGGCATAAGAAAATCGAAAAGACTATTTTGAAGGTTTTTGTTAATGAAGAAAAAAACGAGGGTATCAAGATCTGAAGGAGTCATTGAGATCTTTACTCTTCATTTGAAATTTTTCGTCTATTTTCAAGCACCCACTTAATTATTTCTTCAATCATGGCTTCTATTGTTGAATGCTTAGGCATAATAGACACTTTAAGTCCTGCATTTTCTATAGCACGGGCAGTTACAGGTCCAATAGCAGCTATATTTACCTCTTTCAATAAACTAATTGCATCTTCGCCCATTATTTCAAGAAAATTATTAAAGGTTGATGCACTAGTAAAAGTTGCAATAGAAATTCTTCCCTCTTTTAAAAATCTTCTTAATCTTTTACCGTGAAGTTCAGGTCTTACAGTCCTATACGTAATAGGCACATCTATATCCCCTCCAAGTTCTTTTATCTTTTCTGGAAAGATTTCGCGTGCTACTTCTGCTCGAGGCAATAAAAATCGAATACCTTTAAAAGGTTTAGCAAAAGCCTTCTCCTCACAATATACTTTTATAAATGTCTCGATCAATCCTTCAGCCCTGTAGTCTTCTGGGATTAAATCTACCTTAAGACCATACTTTCGAAGCTCGTCAGCTGTCTTTATTCCTATTGCGCACAGTTTTATTCCCTTTAGGTCCCTAATATCTCTATCTTTTTCGAAGAACCTTTTAAAAAAATATTTGACACCATTTCTGCTTGTGAATATAAGCCAGTTATAACCTTCAATATTCTCTATCGAACGGTCAAGATCGTCATACCTCGAAGGAGGAACAATTTCTATTGTAGGGAACTCTATAATCTCTGCCCCTAATTCTTCTAATCTTTCAAATCCTTCAGAATGCTCTCTTGTAACCAAAACCCTTTGACCAAACAAGGGTTTTTTTTCATACCAGTTAAGAGATTCTCTTAATTTTACAACTTCTCCCACAACCATTACTGCTGGAGGTTTTATATCCTTAGATTTTATAATCTTAGAAATATTTTCAAGTGTTCCTACAATAGTTACCTGATCCGGCCTTGTTCCCCATCTGATTACCGCCACAGGAGTATCAGGGGCACGTCCATTTTCTATTAATTTTTGAGTAACAAGCTCTATGTTTTTAACAGCCATTAAGAAGACAAGAGTTCCCACTCCTGTTGCAAGTTTCGACCAGTCAAGGGCGCTTTCCTTTTTTGTAACATCCTCATAACCGGGTAAGACCGCAAATGATGACGAATACAGTCTGTGTGTAAGAGGAATACCAGCATATGCAGGTGCTGCAATTGAAGAGCTAACGCCAGGAATTATTTCAAAGTCTATACCTTCTTTAGATAATATCTCTGCTTCTTCCCCACCTCGACCAAAGACGAAAGGGTCACCACCTTTAAGTCTACAAACAATTTTACCTTCCTTTGCTTTACGTACGAGAATCTCATTAATTTCTTCCTGGGTCATACTATGATGACCCCCACGCTTTCCTGCGTATATAAATTCTGCTTTGTGGTTTATATAGTTCAAAACTTGAGCATTGAGATGGAAATCATATATAACTACATCTGCTCTTTTAAGACAGCGTAAGCCTTTTACTGTTAAAAGTCCAATGTCACCAGGACCTGCTCCAACCAAAAAGACTTTACCTTTCACTAATAGTCTCCTGAAAGATATTTAAACCAAAAATATACTTTAATTGCATTTTTTGGACTTTAGAACTACATTTATGTTGAAACGAGATTACAGATAAGATAGATTAAAGTGTTTTAAGATCAAAAGTTTCTTATTTTGGATTCATAGCCTCTCTAAGAGCCTTCCCCACCTTAAAATGAAGAACCCTTTTTGCAGGAACCTCAACTTTTTCTCCTGTTTTTGGGTTCCTTGCTATTCTCGGTTTTCTCTGCTTCGTTTTGAAATTCCCGAATCCTCTTATTTCGATTTTTTCACCTTTTATCAGGGCTTCTTTTATACTGTCAAAGACAGTATCTACAACAAATTCTGTTTGTTTTCTTGTTAGACTTCCAATTCTTTCTGTAACCTTTTCTATTAAAGCTGACTTAGTCATAAAACCTCCTTCTAAAATACTCAAAGACCAAATTCCAAAACTTAAATCTTTGAGAAAATGGTATTTGGTTATAGGTTATAGTGTTTATTATGGCACATACAAATATTTTATTTTTACTGTAGGAAAAATATCTTTAAATTCAGAGGGCATAGCTCCCCTCAGTAAATTAATAATAGAAAATTTCTCCTTTTTCTCCACTACAATTGGCTCGCCCTTAATACCTGATAGTTTTGCCGCTACACTTATAGCATCCTCGAGGTTACCGATTTCATCTACAAGCCCCAATTTAATTGCTTGTTCACCAGTAAAAATTCGACCATCTGCGATTTTCTTTACTTCATCAATTTGCATTTTTCTTCCTTCTGCTACTGCCTTAATAAATTGATCGTGAACGTTGTCAAGAACTCCTTGTAATATCTCCCTTTCTTTTTTCCCAATCTTTCTAAAAATAGAGGCTATGTCTTTATGTTCGCCACTTTTTATGACCTCAGTTTTTACTCCAATTTTATTCATAAGCCCCTCTATGTTAGGGATTTCCATGATCACGCCAATAGAACCTGTTAGTGTCCCCGAATTAGCAAAAATTCTTGTAGCAGGAGAAGCAATATAATAACCACCTGATGCTGCGATAGAACCCATCGAAACTACTACCTTCTTTTTTAAAACCGCCTTCTTTACTTCTTCATAAATTTCCTGAGCTGGAACTACTGCACCTCCCGGGCTGTCAATCCGTACCACAATAGCTTTAACAGAGGAGTCCTTTAAGAATTCTTTAAGTTGATCTATTGTATCCTTTGAATCAACTATAGGTCCCTCGATACGAATAAGAGCAACTTTTTCACCCAAGGGCACATTATTTTGTAATAATAGGATAATGAAAGATATAAAAAGAAGTAAAAAGAAAAGACCCAAAAATACCAAAAGTATTTTTTTCATTCAACCGCCTTCTTAAGATTCTTCATACTTAATCCTATCTTTCTCTCCTCACAGTCAATCTTTATGATTCTTACTCTGACCGTATCTCCCACCTTTATGGTGTCTTCGATTTTGTCCGTTGGTTTTTTATTTATCTCCGAAGAATAAACCAGACCTTCAACACCACCTTCAAGCTCCACAAATACACCGAAATCAGCTATCATTAATACTTTACCATCAACTTCGTCTCCAAGTTTGAATTTTTCGGGGATCACCTTTAGCCATGGATCAGGTTCAAGTTGCTTTAACCCCAAAGCCATTTTTTCTGTTTCTGGTTCTATACTCAATACAACAGCTTCAATCCTTTGACCTTTTCTCAAAACCTCTGAAGGATGTTTTATATGTTTTGTCCATGAGAGATCTGATATATGGATAAGAGCATCGACACCCTCAGGAAGTTCAACAAAGACCCCGAAATCAGTAATTGTCTTCACTTTCCCTGAAACCTTCTGTCCAATCTTATATTTTTGTGGGATAATCTCCCATGGGCTGGGTTTACCCTGTTTTATACTTAATGAAAGTCTTTTTTCGGTTTTGTCTACCTTTAATACTACTGCCTCTACTATGTCGCCGATGGATAGATATTTGGAAGGATGTTTCGGTCTTGGTATCCAATCTATCTCAGAGATATGAACAAGTCCTTCAAGTCCTTCTTCGAGTTCGATAAATGCTCCATAATCAGTAATACTGACAACCTTTCCTTTAACTCGCTTACCAGATGAGTATTTCTCATCAACAATTGTCCATGGATCAGGTTTTTTCTGTTTATATCCTAATGTTACCTTTTCGTTTTCTGCATCATATTTAAGAACTATAACTTCAACCTCTTCGCCGATCTTAAAAAATTCGGAAGGATGGTTAACTCTACCCCAAGAGATATCTGATATATGTAAAAGACCATCTATGCCGCCAAGATCAATAAATACACCGTAATCTGTAATATTTTTTACTGTACCTTTAATGAGATTCCCTTCTTTAAGTTTCTCAAGTGTTTCGGCTTTCTTTTTTAGTAGTTCTTTTTCTATAATTGCCCTTCTCGAAACAATTACGTTAGAAAGTTTATTATTTAACTTTAGCACCTTAAAAAACGTCTTTTCACCAATGAGATTATTAATATCCTTAATTGGTTTAATATCTACTTGAGAGCCTGGAAGAAAGGCAGTGATACCAGATATATCTACTGAAAAGCCACCTTTTACTTTCCCTGTAATTTTTCCTTCAACCGCGTTTTCATTACGAAATGCATTTTCGAGATTTTCCCATACTTTTATTTTTGCAGCTCTTTCTTTTGAAAGTCTCACTATACCCTCTGAATCTCTTAAACTCTCAATATATACTTCTATGTGGGTACCTGGACAAAGTCCCTGAGTTTCTTCTTTACTGAATTCTTCAATCGGTATAAATCCCTCTGATTTATATCCAATATCAACAATAACGCCATCCTCTTTTAATGCTATTACTTTACCTTTCAAAATCATTCCTTCTTCGATGCTTTGAAAGGTCTCGGCATAGAGTTTTTCCATATCATAGTTTTTAAGTTCCACCAAAAAGTCACCCTCCTATCTCTCTAATTCTTTTTTCAACCTCTTTAATAAGCCATTTGGGGGTCGAGGCGCCTGCAGTTATTCCAACCTTCTTTGCACCTTTAATCCATCCTTTTTTGATTTCTGATGCTGTCTCTACGTGATAAGTTGGAACAGAAAGCGTCTTACACAGCTTCGTTAATTGAGTTGTATTTGCACTATTTTTCCCACCTACAACTATCATTATATCTACCTTTCGAGCCATCTTTTCAGTTTCTTTCAACCGAAGAGCGGTTGAGTTACATATAGTATTATATACTTTTATTTCTTTCGCATGTTCTAAAGCATCTGATAGTAACTTCTTTAATGCCTCGATAGTCTGAGTAGTCTGAACAATTATACCAATTTTGCTTTTTAATTTAGGAAGTCCTTCTTTCCCGTTAGTAACAATGACATCATTTTCCGCATAGCTCTTTAAACTTTTTACCTCTGGATGGTTTTTTTCTCCAAGGATCACAACTTGGTAACCTTCTTCACTAAGGAGTTTAGCATAATATTGCGCCTTTTTTACAAATGGGCATGTTGCATCTATTATTTCATATCCTTTAGAAATAATTTTTTTTGAGAGGTTCAAAGGAATGCCGTGGGTTCTGATGATCAATGCCTTGATATCTTTCTTTTTGTCTATATTTTCAATAGGAACGATACCCTTATCTTCGAGCATTTTTACTACCTGTGGATTATGTATTAGAGGACCAAGTGTATAAACCCCTTTACATTTTTCCCTTGCCATCTTGAACGCTATATCTATGGCTCTTTTTACACCAAAACAGAAACCCGCTGTCTTTGCCACAATTATTTCCATTGGATTAATATAGACCCCCAAACTCCAGAACAAAAAGATTTTAGCCCCTTTTCACTGGATACTTGCTCTTTGGCTTTAAGATTTTTAATCTCCTCTATTATATCTTTACTAATCCTTTCATGTAATTGTTTATCAGTTCCTTTGTCAAAGTTCATTGGTTTGCCAAATATAACTTTGATCTTTGAAGGCTTTAAAAATTTTGCTCCAACTGGTAAAGCCTTTTCTGTTCCTTTAATGAATGTGGGGATCACAGGTACTCCGCCCATTGCAGAAAGAACGCCGACCCCTCTTTTTGCATCAAGAAAGGTTCCATCAATACTTCTACTTCCTTCAGGAAAAATAACAATTAACTCCCCCTTTTTTAATCTCCTTATAGCCTCTTTGACAGTGGCAGGCTGTGGTTCCCCGCGTCTTACAGGTATCGCAAACATTCTTATAAAAGAACCCAGGATGGGTATTTTAAAAAGACCTTCCCTTGCCATATATACTGGACGCCTTTTTAAACTTACACCAATAACTGGTGGGTCCATATAGCTGACATGATTTGCTGCAATAATAACCCCTCCCTTTAAGGGAACATTTTCAGCACCGATTACTTCGAGCCTATTAAATATTTTTAAAAAAGCAAATAAAATTGCTTTACAGATTAAATAAATAAAATTCAAGGTTTAGTTTGAACAAAATCTAATATTTTTTTTAAAACCTCTTCTATAGAAAGATTTGAAGAATCTACTACTAAAGCATCAGGGGCAATTTTAAGTGGTGCAATATCACGATTAGCGTCTCTTTTATCTCTCTCTAATACGCTTTTTCTTGCCTCATCCATTGTAATATTAATCCCTTTTTCCTTAAATTGAAGATACCGTCTTTTTGCCCTTTCTTCATCTGATGCGTAAAGAAAGATTTTTTTAAAAGCATCTTTGAAAACAACCGTTGTTGTATCTCTACCTTCAACTACTAAGTCATTATTTACTGCTGAATTTCTTTGAAGATCAAATAGGAAATCTCTTATAATCTTTTTAGCTGAAAAGACGGAAGAATAATGGTCTATTTCTGTATTTCTTATTCTATCAGAAACGTCCCTCCCGTTTACAAATACTTTATCTCCATTAAACCTTATATTTATTCTGTCGAGAATCTCTTTAATTTTAAAATCATTTTCATCGGGGTCTATACCTTTTTCTTTTAATACGAGCGCGAGAGCCCGGTATAATGCACCTGTATCTAAATAATCAAACCCCAGCTTATTTGCAAGTAATTTTGCTATAGTTGTTTTTCCTGCTCCTGACGGTCCGTCTATAGCAATAACCTTACCCATATTAGTAATAGCTCTAAGATATTTCCAATTTCTTCTATTTGTATCTATATTACCTATATTCAGAATTTTTTTTTAACTTATTTTGGACAAGTCTGAATGTGGTTAATAGCTTCTTCAAAATCAATCGCTATCTTGTCCCACCGAAATCTTTCAACATATCTCCTTGCCTTTTGACCCATTGACATTCTCATATCTTTATTTTTTAGCAATGATTTTATTTTTTCTGCAAGTAAAGATGCGTTATTAGAAGGAAAACTTAAACCGAATCCTCCTTCTGAAACAAATTTGAGCTCAGGGATGTCACTCACAATCAAAGGCTTACCACATGCTGCTGCTTCAAGGATGCTTATGGGTGCAGATTCATGACGTGAGGGAAGAATAAATAATTTTGCTTTTGATAAAAGGCTTACCTTATCCTCACCTGTAAGAAAGCCCGCATATTTTATCCTCTCTTTTAAAGATGTAGACAACCCAGATAAAAGCTTATCAAACTTATCAAATTCATAACCCGTAAGAATAAGTTTTATTGAAGGGAATTCCAAAGCTATTTTCTTGAAGGCTTCTATTAATAGGTCTAATCCTTTTGTGTATATATCTATTCTGCTCATAAAGAGAATATAATCATCCTCTTTTGAATCAATACTTAAAAGTTCTTTATTAATACCATTCGGAATTACACGAGAAAATCTGATCTTATTTTTATTATTAATTTTGGACATTACCTTCTCTTTTGTAACATCAGAAACAAATATGAACCTATCATGAAGATCCGGATAGAATCTTTCTACAAGATAGATGGGTATCGAATAATATGGAAAAAATTTTTTAAATGAATGTTTGCCAATAATTCCCTGTACTTGTAGAATAACAGGCGTGCGTGTTAGAAATCTCGAAAAAAAAGGTGTTGATGGGAGAAAATTTTCAACTATAATATCATATTCATTGCCATACCTTCTGACATAATTGGATGTCTTAATGGTGTAAGCAATAACGCTCATTATGAGACTTCTGCTTTCCGTGCCGATAAATATATGTCTTAGCCCTTCAATATCGCCATCTCTGGCACCAGGATACTTCATACAGAGCAAGGTAATGTCATGCCTGTCTTTCAGCCTTTTATAAATCTCGTATGCCCTTACACCTGCTCCACCAAAGCCGAAAGGACTCCCGAGGCTTTCATATATAAGTTGAAGGATTTTCATTGTTGGAATATTCCCTCTTAACCGTAATAGAATTATACCATTTCAGGTAATAGGAAATTAAGCAACGAGTTTTAGGACAGAATGATAAAAATAGAATTTAAGGACGTCGACATTGGTCTGCGGGCCTTTATCTTTATTGATTCACTGGTTAATGGACAATCCTGTGGAGGTATCAGAATTGCAGATGATATTTCCGAAGAAGAGATAGAAATACTTACAAAGGCAATGACATTGAAATATAGGTTTGCAGGATACCCTAATATAGGTGGTGCAAAGGCAGGTATTATCCTGAAAGACTCGGATTCAAGGATTAGCCTACTTAAAAGATTTGGTGAATTAGTCCGTCCTTTTATTGAAAACAAGATTTACATTCCATGGACTGACATGAATTGCACAATTGATGATATTAATATTATTTATTATTATTTATAATACAACAGGAATAAAAAATGTTGTTCTACCAGATTCAGCCTATACAACAGCTTTAGGCGTATTCTCTGCAATCAAAGCAGTATGTGATTACAAAAAAATTCCACTTAATAGTATAACAACTGCAATTGAAGGGTTTGGAAGAGTAGGAAGCTATCTTGCTGAAGAACTACTAAGAGAAGATGTTAAGCTTGTTGCTATCTCGACGAGAAATGGAGCTATCTATAATTCCAATGGTCTGGACATAAATAAAGTTCTCCAACTTCGAAAAATGTATGGTAGTCATTTAATCGAATATTACAGAGATGCAGATAAGATCAATCTTTCAGAACTTCTCAAACTGGATGTAGACATCCTTATACCATGTGCGAGAGTAAATTCAATAAATACAAAAAATATGGAAAAGGTTTCGGCAAAGATGCTAATTCCTGCATCGAATGCGACTGTGATGGAAGAAGCAGAAAAATTTCTCGCATTTAAAGGTATCATAGTCTTTCCATACTTTGCCTCAAACATCGGGGGGATCTTATTTGCAGGTTTACAAAACTATCTGAAGGAGAGAAGTTTAAGAAAGTTAAT
>FMSI01021165.1_pt1 | contig 14726 bp, 13 predicted proteins | sample 1504471 | NCBI WGS metagenome assembly FMSI01 (sample SAMEA4475357, study PRJEB15587) | soil metagenome | biome: Soil; feature: Field | place: India | collected 2015-03-11 | depth 0 m
AGGGCCGCACACTCGTGCGGCCCTTTGCCATTGACCGCAACGCGCCGCCTCGTTACAATACAACCGCAACATGGACAGACGCACTGCCGTGCGTCTCCCAAGGACAGACGCAAGCAGTGCGTCGTGGTACGGCGCACGGCAGTGTGTCTCCTGCATCTCTAAGGAGCATGCAATGAACATTCGCGAGGCGATTGCTGCGGTGGTCGCACGGCGCGATCTGACTCAAGCCGAAGCGGCCAGCGTGATGGAAGAGATTATGAGCGGCACAGCGACGCCGGCTCAGATCGGCGCATTCCTCACTGCGTTGCATATCAAGGGTGAGACTGATGCCGAGATTGCCGGCATGGCGGCAGTGATGCGCGAAAAGGCGACTCACGTCTATTTCGATGGGCCGGTGATCGACACCTGCGGCACCGGCGGCGATGGCGCGCATACCTTTAACATCAGCACCACCGCGGCGTTTGTCGCGGCTGGCGCTGGGTTGACGGTGGCCAAGCACGGCAATCGGGCGATGTCGAGTGTGTGCGGTAGCGCCGATGTGCTGGAAGGGCTAGGAGTGCAGATCGAGCTGGATGCCGAAGGGGTGTCGCGCTGCTTGCGCGATGCCGGCATCGGCTTTATGTTCGCGCCCAAGTTCCATCCGGCGATGCGCTTTGCCGGGCCAGTGCGGCGCGAGATCGGCATTCGTACCGTGTTCAACATTCTTGGCCCGCTGACCAATCCGGCCCGCGCCCGCTATCAAGTGTTGGGAGTGGCGAGCGCGGCGCTGGCCGAAAAGCTGGCCAATGCTCTCAGCCGGCTCGAAACCGTCCACGCGCTGGTCGTGCATGGTGACGGCGGGGTTGATGAATTGACCCTTTCCGGCCCCAACCTAATCTTCGAGGTGCGGGCCGGGCATGCGCTGCGCCAAATGATGGTTACGCCGGAAGATGTCGGCTTGGCGCGCGCGCCGCGCGAGGCGTTGCGCGGTGGCGATGTCGCCTACAACGTGGCAATTGTGCGCGCCATCCTTAGCGGTGAAGAGCAGGGGCCGCGCCGTGATGTGGTGTTGTTGAACGCCGCGGCAGCTCTGGTGGCCGGCGACCTCACGCCCGATCTGGCCACCGGCGTCAAGATGGCGCGGGCCAGCATCGATAACGGACGGGCGCTCGAACGGCTCAATCGCATGATCGCAGTAAGTCGCGGTGAGGCGTGACTGTCGTTGCTCCTTCGTGTTTGAATCACCATTCTTATGGCCCAAGACATCCGACTCACCCGTCTGCGCCGGCGCCGGTTTGCGCTCTGGCGGCTGCTTCTTGCCAATATCATCGATGATCTGCGCATCGTGCGTGAGGCGTGGTTCCCGATCACCGCGCTGCTGTTGGTCTTGGCGAGCTGTACCCTCTACTTGCGTTGGTTTTATTTGCCAGAGCGTCTCGACTACGAACCCGATACCGCTTTTGCCCTGTTTGAGACGCTGAAGCTGCTCCTTTTCCAAACCGATCTCGACCTTCCCAATGAACCGTTCGGGCGCGCGCTCTTTTTTCTCACCCCGCTGCTCGGTCTCTTCTTTTTGCTGCAAAGCGCCGTTGATGTGGGCCGGCTGCTGGTTGACAAACGGGCGCGGCCTGATCGCTGGCAAGAGTCGCTGGCGGCGACCTATCGCGGCCACATAATCGTGTGTGGGTTGGGCAGAGTTGGCTACCGGGCCGTGCTGCAATTGCTCGATTGCCGACGCGAGGTGGTGGCCATCGAGCTCAATCCGAACTGCGAGTTTATCCCGACGTTGACCGGTTTAGGGGTGCCGGTGGTACGCGGCGATGCCCGTGACCCGGCGGTGTTGGCGCGGGCCGGTCTCAAGCGGGCGCAGGGCTTGATCGCCACCATTGATGATGATCTGAAGAATTTGGAGATTGCCCTAGCTGCGCGCCGCATCCGGCCCGAATTGCCGACCGTGCAGCGTATCTTTAGCCGCGCCCTCGATGCCCGCATTGAACGCACCTTTGGCCGTAATTCGGCCTTTAGCCCGGCAGCCCTCGCTGCGCCTACCTTAGCCGCTGCCTTGCTCAGCTCGACTGTGCGCTACGTGCTCGATCTGCGCGCCGGCTTGCTGGGAGTAGCCTATATCACCGTCAGCGATGACAGTCCGCTGATCGGGCCGGTTGCCGATCTCGAAGCTCGCTTCGGCGTGCGCCGCTTGCCCGGCCCCAATGCCCATTTACCTATCTTGCCCAGCGAAGAGATCGCGCTGGTTGGCCCGCTGCCGGCGCTCGAAGCGGCGCAATGGGCTAACCGTCCGCGGCCTGTGAAACGAAGTGGTGGCCTGATTGTCTGCGGTTTAGGCAAAGTGGGCACACAGGTGGTACGCTTGCTCAACCGGCGCGACCCGCGCCCGCCGCTCACGGTTATCTGCAACGTTGAAACGCCGCAGCGCTATGTCGAAGCCTTAACCGCGCAGGGGGTGCGGGTGCTGCGCGGCGATGCCCGTGACCCAGAGTTGTTGCGGGAAGCTGGCATCGAGCAAGCCATGTCGCTCGCTGCCCTCTACAGCGATGACCTGCTCAATTTGCAGATCGGGCTGGCCGTGCGCAGCATGTACCCCGATGTGCATTTGGTGCTGCGCGTCTTTAGCGATGTGCTGGCCGACCGGTTGGCCGATCTGTTCGGGATTCGCACCGCCTTTAGCACCTCGGCGTTAGCTGCGCCGAGTCTGGTGGCGGCGGCGCTCGTGCCTGATGTCGAAGCGGCTTTTGACATCGGCAATCAATTGCTGGTGGAGCGCCGCCAAATTATCACTGACTGGCGCGTCGGCAAGACGGTCGCCGAACTGCGCGCTGCCGGCCAGTTGCCGTTGAGTCTGCGCCGCGGCGGTGAGTTTCAGTGGTTGCCGCCTGATAATTTGGTGATCGAGAGCGGTGATGAGGTCGAGGTGTTAACGTATTTGACGTAGGATTACCGCTCAAACACCACCTTCCCTCCCACCATCGTCATCATCACTCGCGCCGCTGCAATCTGGTCGGGTGGAGCAGTGGTGATGTCGCGGTCGAGCACGATCAGGTCAGCTAGATAGCCAGCCTCCAGCCGGCCTAATTCGTGCTCGCGGAAACCGGCGTAAGCGGCCCATGTGGTATATCCGGCTAATGCTTCGGCAATCGTCAGCCGCTGATCGGGAAAATCGCTCTCTAGCGGGCTTAGATCGAGCTTGCCCCGTGTGCATGCCACTTGCATCCCGCGCAACGGATTGGGATCGGCCACCGGCCAATCGCTGCCGAGCGCCATCGGCGCGCCGGCCCGCAATAAATCGCGCCATGGGAAGCCGTAGCGGTGACGTTGCGGCCCCACCAGCCGCCACCACGGGTTCTGTTGATCCATCCCGAAATCGACATGCACCGGCTGCACCGAGGCGATCGCTCCCAGCGCCGCAAATCGCGGCAGGTCAGCCGGATCGACGATCTCGGCGTGTTCGACCCGGTGGCGAGCATCACGCCGGCCATTGGCTCGTTGCACTGCGGCAAAGGCGTCGAGGGTCTGACGCACGCCGCCATCGCCGATGGCATGCACACAGACTTGCAGGCCGGCAGCGTCAGCGCAGGTGATCAGTTCCCCAAACTCTACCAGATCGTAGTTGGCCACCCCGCACTTGCCGCTGCCATCGGCATACGGCGCTAGCATCAGCGCCGTCTTCGCTTCGACTACGCCATCAACGAACAGCTTGACCGCATCGGTCTGCACAAAGGGATGCGGATGGCGGCGAGCATCGGCGGCCCATGTCGTGATCTGGGCCGGATCAGTCCCCGGCGTTACCGAGAGGGGCAAGCGGATGCGCAAGGTCAACTCACCCGCAGCCGCCAGTTCGCGGTAGCGGGTACGCTGCGCTTCATCGCCGTCCATGTTGTGGATGCCGGTCAAGCCCAGCGCCGCCAGATCGCGCAAGGCGCGGCGCAGCAGATCACGCAGCTCGGCTTCGGTTGGCGGCGGGATGCAACGCCGCACCAGATCCATTGCCGGCGCTTCACGCAACTCGCCGCTGGCCAGCCCGTCTGTGCCCATCACCACAGTACTCAACGGATTACCCGTTTCAGTGCCGTGCAAAATGCCCGCGATCTGCAAGGCAGCGGTATTCGCCCACGCCGTATGGCCATCGAACGCAGTCAACAATACTGGCCGGTCAGGCACAACCGCGTCAAGCAAGTGCCGGTCAGGCGCTAGACCGCCGGCAAACAGCCGGTAGCGCCAGCCGCGCCCGATCAGCCACGGCAGATGCGGATGGGCAGCGGCGTAAGCGGCTAGCCGGGCTTGCAGGTCGGCGACGCTCTGGGCATCTTCAAGCCGCAGCACTCCCAACGTGCGCGCGCCATTGTGCAAGTGGAAATGACAGTCGGTCAAGCCGGGCAAGGCCAGCATCCCGCCGCCATCGATGACGCGCGTCGCCGCCGATTGCCACGACGGCGCATCGCGGTCGGGGCCAACCCAAACGATCCGCTCGCCGCTGATGGCGATCGCATAGCGTCCGGTTTGCCCGGCTAAGCTAACATGACGCAGCAAGACATTGATTGGCGGCATAAAATTAATCGGTACGGGCAGAGCGGCGCTCTGCCCCGCAGCGCGCTGCGCCCCTGCTATGACCGCACCAAACTCAACAACACACTCAACGTCACCAAACTTGCAAACGACGACACCACCACTGTGCTCACCACCAACTGCGGGCGCGTATCAAACTCAATCGCCAGAATAGTCGTATTCACCGCCGTCGGCATCCCAGCCATCATCACCCCCACCCCCAGTGCGATACCGTCCATACCGAGCAAACGGGCGAGGCCGAAAGCAAGGATCGGCGACACAATCAACCGGATCGCAGTGGCAAATGCAACCATCGCCGGTTGCACAATCGGCGCGCCGGCCCCCAATTGCACGCCGAGGATGAGCAGCATCACCGGCAGCGCCGCCTCGCTGAGCAACGCCACCCCTTCAAATAAGCTGCGGGCAATGCCGGTGGCTTCAGCCGGATGAAACCCAATCTCACGCAAGGCCAACGCGCCGGCTACGGCGTAAATCTGCGGCATATGAGTGAGACGGTCGAACACCTGCCGCCACGCTTGTTTGCCGCCGCCAGCCGCGCCGCCAGCCGCCACTCCGACCCCTAGCGTCTGCGCCATGATAGACTGCATGATAAAGTAAAAAACCCCTAACGTAAAGCCAGCCTCGCCAAAGGCAAACCGCGACGCTGGCAAGCCGTAATTACCCGAATTCATAAACATACTGGTCAGCAACAGCGCCGTCACCTCTTTGCCGCGCAGCCGCAACGCCAACGCGCACAGCCAGACTGTCAGCGCCATCAGCGCCAGCACTCCCATCGAAAAAAAGAGCATGCGCCCCGCGTCAGGCCCGCTTAAGTCGGCCCGTACCAGCGCGACAAAGATCAGCGCCGGGCTCAGGCCGTAAATCATCAACCGGTTAAGCGTCACCAGATCGAGCGGCAAGGCCCGGCGTAAGGCAAACCCTGTCGCCGCCACCACCGCAATCGGCAAGAGCACTTCAATCAGAACTGCAATCATCGCAACCTCGGCGCCAATATGTTACAAGTCAACTATCATAGCATAGGTTGCTTGCGATCGCGCTAGCCAGCTACGCTAGACCATCTCCCAGCCGCGTCACGCCGCATTATGCGATAATAGCGGCAATAACGGTGCTAAATACATCGTTTGCCAAGGGAGTACCACCATGAACTGCTGGCACTGCAACCGTCCGGCTCACGGTACATGCATCTTTTGCGGGCGTGCGGTTTGTCGCGAGCATGCCCAAGAGATGCCGCATATCGTGGCGCTCTACGTCGATCGAAAGGGCGTTCACAAAGCGATCGTCACTGCGCGCGCGCTATTTTGTGGTTCGTGCGAACCGCGTGAAGACCCGATCGAATTGCCCGAATTGCGGTGATGGCCAGCGCACCATCTGGGCAAGAGATGGGCCTGAAGGTGACTCAATCTTTGCGTAATGTTATCGTGAAGATAAGCAAACCGTTATCCAAGCAGGCAAAACGCCGTGGTATAATGCAGGTGGGCCACGTCCGCCCGCCTTCTTCCCCTGACGTAATGAGGTGAATGTATGCCGATGTACGAATATGGCTGTTTGGACTGTGCGCGCCAGTTCGAACGGCTGCTGCCTATGAATGCGGCTGATCAGCATATTGTTATTGTCTGCCCCTTTTGCCAGAGCACCCATGTTCAGCGCCGGCTGTCGCTCTTTGCCGCGCATAGCCGTGGCGAAACTTCGGCGCCTGCGGCGGCTGCGACGACGAGCGGCGGTGGATGCAGTTGCAGCAGTTGTGGCTGTGGCTCAAGGAGCTAAGGTATGCGCGTCATGATCTTGACCGCCGGTTTAGGCACACGCTTGCGTCCGCATACCTTTGTTCGCCCCAAGCCATTGGTCAGCGTCGCCGGCAAGACGGTGCTGGCGCATATTATTGATTACTTGGCCCCCCTACAGATTGAAGAGCTGATCTGTGTGGTCGGCTATCTCGGCAACCAGATTGAAGAGTTTATGCGGGCCAATTATTCGTACCCGATGCGCTTTCTTGAGCAAAAGGTAATGCGCGGGCAAGCTGATGCGATCGCGTTGGCCCGTGAATTGACCGGCCCGCTCTTGATCGTGTTTGGCGATGGCTTGCTTGAGTTTGATATTGAACGGCTCAACGAGCATCCCGACTACGGCATCATTTACTGCAAAGAGGTCGATGATCCGCGCCGGTTTGGCGTGGTGGTGGTCGAAAAAGGCCGGATCGTGCGGCTGGTCGAGAAGCCGAGCGAGCCGATTTCCAATCTGGCCGTGGCCGGGTTCTATTATGTGCCCGAAGCCAGCCGGTTGATGTCGGCGATCGACTACATCATGGAGAACAATATCCAGACCAAGGGGGAATTCTATTTGGCCGATGCGCTGCAAGTGATGATCGACCGCGGCGAAGAGCTGCGCGCCGAGACGGTGCGGGTCTGGCGAGATTGCGGCACGATAGAGTCGCTGCTCGACACTAATCGCTATCTGCTCGAACATGGCCACAATCGCGCCGCCGAGTATCCTAATGCAGTGATCATTCCGCCGGTCAATATTGCGCCGACGGCAGTGATTGAAGAGGCAGTTGTGGGGCCGTATGTCTCAATTGCCGACGGCGCAGTCGTGCGGCAGGCGATTGTGCGCGACTCGATTGTCAATGCCGGTGCGCAGATCCAATCGGTCATTATCACTCGCAGTTTAATCGGTGATCGAGCCCATGTGAGCGGTGTCAGCCAAGAGTTGAATGTCGGCGATATGTCGGATATTCGTTTCGGGTGAACCACTATGATTGCTTACAACTTCCATGCCGCAAGCAATGGTGCTCGCGGCGAGGCCAAAGGGGGCCGCTGGGAGTTGGCCTTGCCCGCGAGCGGGCAGACGCCAGCACTGGCCGGCGTGAGACAGCAGAATCCGGCGCTGAGCGCGGAGCAAGAGACGATCCGGCGGTTGCAGGTTGATGCTGATCCAACCGAAGCACGCTTGTTGACCGCCGTGTATGTGTCGCTCAAGACCTATCCGTGCGTGGTGCTGAGCGGGAGAGCTGGGGCCGGTAAGGCGGCATTGGTGCAACATTTGGCAGCAGCATTGGTTGGTAACGCTCCCAGCCAGTTTGTCCGCATTGGTTCAGCGCAGTGGACGGCGCAGAGCGGCCAGCGTGACTATTACCGTGATCTCCATACCCGTTTCGGCGATAGTCAGTTGAGCGAAGTGCTGAGCGAAGCGCAAGCGCCGCAAGGCGCCGGTAAGCTCTACTTCGTCTTGTTTGATGGTTTGGCCCCCGATGAGTTGTTCTACTACTTGCACGAACGGCTGCATCTGTTGCCGGTCGCTGCGAAGCCAGTCGCCGCACCGCCGAATGTGCTGTTCATTGCCACGTTTCACCAACCGCACCTGTTGTCGGTGCGCGATGCGCAACTATTGTCCCATGCCCATCAGATCAATGTCACCGCCTACCGGCGGCAGCCGCCCCAATTGCCGCCGCCTCCGGTTGGCCTGCAACGAGCCATGATCCGCGATGTTGCCCGCGATGTGGTCGATGCCCGCGATCGGTTGCGCGCGGTGTTCGGCGGGCCGCAGTTGCCGCAACTGAGCCCCTCGGCGCAGATTGCCGACTTCCTGCGCTGGTATGGTCTAGCGCCCGATACCACGCTCGATAGTGATATGTGGCTGTTCTTGGCGAATAGCTTCGATCGTCACGGTCATGGCCTGTTTGTCGCCGATCCGGCGCGCAACCTCCAAATCGCCTACGATTTCCGAATGGTGCAACGGGTGATGGCCCGGCTTGATCCGGCGAATACTGCGCTCAGGCCGGAGTTAGCACGGGCCGTTGGCTGTTGAGCCCTGATCCCCTGTCGTTTCTGGCGCCGCTCTCTCAGCGCAGAGAGCGGCGCTGTTTGTTTTCGCACCTCGCTAGCTTCGATAGTGTTATGCCATGATCATTGTTGCTTAATCCTCGTTTAATATTTACATCAATTCTTATTTATAAACACTCCATATAATCACGGTTGCCCAGAACGTATACATCCCAATGGCAAGACTCCTGTTGCCCGGTTGGCAACTGCAGGCTCCTGTACTGGTGTTTAGCGAGGAGGCGTTTACGCTATGGGTGGCCACGACGAGAAAGACAAATGGATTGTGCGTTCGCAGGCCGGTATTGGCCAGACGCTGGAAGAGGTGTTGGCGCTGCGCATTTCGCGCCGCGGTATGCTCAAGACGCTGGCGATCGGCGGTTCGTTGGCCTTGATCGGCTCCAATCTGACCGCCGTCGAAGAGGCGCTGGCCGCTAACCCCGGCTTGAAGTTCAAGGCCATTAAGCCCACCGATCCGAATTTCGATGATGTGGTGGTGCCGGAAGGGTACTATGCCCGCACCCTCATCCGCTGGGGTGAGCCGCTGAGCGCTGATGCGCCCGATTTCGATGTCTGGTTACAGTCGCCGGAGGCGCAGGTCAAGCAGTTTGGCTACAACTGCGACTTTGTTGGCTTCATGCCGCTGCCCTACGGCTCCAACAACTCGAACCGCGGTCTGCTCGTGGTCAATCACGAGTACACCAACGAAGAGTTGATGTTCCCGAAGTATGATGATAAGAATCCGACCCGCAATCAGGTGGATGTCGGGATTGCCGCCCACGGCATGTCGGTGGTCGAAGTGGTGCGCGCGCCCGATGGCACGTGGAGCTATGTGCGTAACTCGCGCTACAACCGCCGGGTGAGCGGTTTTAGCGCTACTCGCCTGAGCGGCCCGGCTGCCAATCACCCATGGATGCGGACCAGTGCCGACCCCGGCGCCGACGCGATCCTCGGCACGCTCAACAACTGTGCTGGCGGCAAGACGCCGTGGGGTACGGTGGTGAGCGGTGAAGAGAACTTCCACCAGTATTTCGCTAATTTGAACGGTCTCGACCGCAACGATCCGCGCTACGCGGTGCATCGCCGTTATGGCATGCCGGCGGCTGAGTCGGAGCGCAAGTGGGAGCGGTTCCACAGCCGGTTCGATATCGCCAAGGAGCCGAATGAGTCGTTCCGCTTCGGCTGGTGTGTCGAGATCGATCCGTATGATCCGGCGAAGCCGGCGGTGAAGCGCACGGCGCTGGGCCGCTTCCGCCACGAGGCGGCGACCTTCGCCATTGGGCGCGATGGCCGAGTGGCAGCCTATTCGGGTGATGATGCCCTGTTTGAGTACGTCTACAAGTTCGTTACCAACGGCAAGTTCAACCCGCGCAATCGCGAAGCGAATATGAATCTGCTCGACGATGGCGTGCTCTATGTGGCTAAGTTCAACGCCGACGGCACCGGCGAGTGGTTGCCGCTGGTGTTTGGACAAGGCCCGCTGACGCCGGAAAATGGCTTCCGCTCGCAGGGTGATGTGTTGATCAACACCCGCTTGGCTGCCGACCTCGTGGGTGCGACCAAGATGGATCGCCCAGAGGACGTGGAGGTCAACCCGGTCAACAAGAAGGTGTACATCGCCCTGACCAACAACACCCGCCGCGGCGCGAGCGGCCAACCCGGCGTAGACGCGGCCAACCCGCGGGCCAACAATGCGTGGGGCCACATCATCGAGCTGACCGAGCGGAATGATGATTATTCCGCCACTACCTTCCGCTGGGAAATCTTTATCCTCGCCGGTTTGCCCACGCAGGCGGATACCTACTTCGCCGGCTTCGACAAGAGCAAGGTATCGCCGATGAGTGCGCCCGACAATGTGGCCTTCGACAATCAGGGCAACCTGTGGATTGCGACCGACGGTGCGCCGCGCGCGATCAAGTTCAACGATGGTCTGTTCGCCGTGCCGGTGAGCGGTGCGCAGCGGGGCAACCTGCAACAGTTCTTCTCAACGGTGGCCGGCAGCGAGGTGTGCGGGCCAGAGTTTACCCCCGACAACCGCACGCTCTTTCTCGCCATCCAGCACCCCGGCGAAGGCGGCACCTTCGAGAACCCGATCAGCACGTGGCCTGACCGGCAAGGTTTGCCGCGGCCCAGCGTGATCACGGTGCAACGCTTCGATAGCGGCATCATCGGGACGTAGGAGGGGCATTGCAGCGCAATGCCCCTACCGGGCGCCGCAATGCCCTTACGAACGGGATACGGGAGCACAACGATGGCAAAGATACCGCCGTGGTTTATCCCGTTGCTCGCCGGTGTAATGCTGATTAGCATGGTGGCCGGTTGCACCTCACAGCAACCGGCCTCGCCATCGCCAACCCCATCGCCGGTGGCATACGTAAGCGGCGCTGACCTCTTCTTTGGCCGCGCGCCGTTGGCTGGCGGCGTACCGTGCATGACCTGCCATACCCTCGATACGAGCGGAAGGGCGGGAGTAGGCCCGAATTTGGCCGGGGTTGGCCGGCGGGCCGGCGAACGCATGCCCGGCGTGAACGCGCGGGAATACCTCGAACGGTCGATCCGCGCCCATGACGAGTTTATCGTTCCCGGTCACCAAGGGGGGATGGTGCGCGCAGTCGTCGGCGACGATTACGGCAATCTATTGCCAGACGAGCAGATTGCGGCGCTGGTTGATTTTCTGCTGCAACAACAGGCGGTAGCAGTCGCCAACGTGGTGGTCACGTCAGTACCAGCCACGCCAACCTCCTTGCCAGCGCCAACTGCCACGGCAACCGCAACGCCCACCATCGCATCCACCGCAACCGCAACGCCAATGCTCTCGCCCACGACAGCCGTAACACCCACTGTATCGCCTTTGCCCAGCGCCACGGCCACGCCTTCCCCGCAAGTGACAGCCACAGCTTCGGCGACAATAACGCCGGCGTTCACGAGCACCCCAACCAGCATTCTGCCGACGGCAACGCCGCTACCGCTACCTACTGACACCCCACTGCCAGCCCCAACCCCTACGCCGCCGCCTCCCACCCCGACGACCGTGCCAGAACCAACGCCGGTGCCGCCAGTGGCAAGTGAAGCCGGGTTAGAACAATACCTCGGTTGCGTCAACTGCCATAACCTGCACCCGCAACAGGTACGCATGCCGCACCCGCTCAACCCGACCTGCAACGACTGCCACCGTGGTTCACCAAGCCGGGTTGGCTGCCCGACTTGCCACAGTATGCATCAGATCGACAACCGCCACGAACCAGTGCCGGATTTGCCGTGTCATGTGTGTCATCAGTAGCGAGGCGCTCGTTGAGAGTATTCTGTATGGGTGCTTTACTTTACCATAAAACTCAGATCAAACAACTTTCCTGAGTTGGCAAGCGATGAAAGATATCACATTGGCGCCGCTATCAGCAGGTATGTCAACCCACCAGTGAGAACCAGACCAATAAGGCTTTTCAATGCATTACGCCCTGCCATCACATCGCTCACCACCAGTAATCCGCTGCTGAGCAGTGCGCCGCCGATCAGGATAAGCCCAATCATCCCGTTAAGCAGTTGGGGCAAGATGGTAGAAAGTAGCGCAATGCAGGCAATGCACGAGATAAACATGCCGACTATTTCACGAGTATTGCGTGTCATGGCAAGCACCTGATTATCAGATGTAATTTTAGGATTAGTGGTGCATGTTCTACTTGATCGTTGTAACGGCAGTAATTACCAGACATCTGCCTACATCGCACCCATGTCACTCGTTCGGGCCGACTGAACGACAGACGTAGTACTGCTCATCCTCAACCCCGCCGTTGCGTAACCATTCAGCAGCATCATGCTGAACGGGGTGAAGCCACATGATCGGGCAGATTTCAGGGGTGCTGTCTTTGAGCAGGGCGAGATGGGTGACGATCTTTCTGTCAAGCGAGACAACGCGGCGGTCGGTTTGGCGGGCTATGCCAACAAGGTGAAAATCTTTGGCCACGGCTGGCGCTGAAGTCTTTGTCTGCGGGTTCTGGTCTAACGCAGCGATGCAACGGTTACGCAAGGCTTCAGAATCGGGGCTAGAAGTGATATCAATTACGCGCCGTTGGTTCTGCATCTGCGTTAACCAGCGCAAGGCAAAGGCGGTCGCATAGGGAGAGTGCGTATCTGGTCGCGGCTTCATCCATTCGCCGCGCAACGATACACTCATCGCCACTTTGTAGTTATGCGCAAGCATTGCGAGCAGGGTGGCGCGGCAGGCGGATGGTTCAGGCTTGCCGCTCTCGCCGGCGGCGCGCGCGACCGAGGCATCAACCACGATGATATACCCCATACCGCCTTACCCTCCGGCAGCGCTCAGATAGTTGTGCATTGCTTCGAGACTCACCAACGCGAAATCAACCGGTGCATCGCCAAAACTGCCCTTTTCATCCAACTTATGGCTGGTGAGAGAGCTCGCGCCGCGTTGATCGCGTTGCACCCAATGCAAGAGGATCTTTTTATCGCCAAACTGGCCATTGGCCACCAATTCTTGCAAGCCTAACAGCAGGAGTTCGCTGTGGGTTTCGATCACGACTTGGACGCCGCGCATAACAGCGCGCTGCAACAAGCGGGAGAGTTGGTATGCTGCCCGTGGGTGGAGATGGATTTCAGGTTGTTCTAAGTAGACAAGCTGCTCCGGACGCGCTGCGAGCAATGCCACGACCACCGGAAGTGATTGCGATAGGCCAAAGCCAACATCGGCAATATTGACCATATCTCGCGCGCCAGACCGGATGCCGCGCGGCAGACGTGTCACCCGGATCTCAACTTCGGTATCGTTGAGGTTGCGTGCCTGCACATTCCACGCGAGGCCAAGCTCTTTGAGATCCTCTTTCAATTGGTTGATTTTATGAGTGTGAGAGCGTTGCCACGTGGCGATGACACTGGCAACGTAGTCGGGAAAAAGACCGGGGAAATTATGCTCAACTGCGGTAACAGGATAGGTGCGGCGCGGGTTGCCGCGCAATCCCGGCACGTGGATGAGGCCGCGTATGGCATTCCTTAGATCTGCATGTATCTCATAAGAGCGCCGGCCATAGCTGAAAGCGCCCTCCTTGATATCGGGAGCTACTAATTTAGCTTCTAATCTCAAAAACATCCGTTCACGCACCACCTCAATATCGATATGAAATGCGGATTCGTTATAACGCTGGGTAAACCATTTTTCCGGAAATGTCTTGCGAAACTCCGCTTCGTAGCGGCTGCGCTCCTCTGAACGTAGCGTTGGTGAAAGCTCTTCACGGGTATTGCCAGCATCATACATTACTGCACGAGCGATACGTAACGGTGACGTAGCAGCTTTGTGCTGCTGCAACACAACTTCATACCCGCCTGATTTTGAACTGTTGTGTAGCTTTACTCCCAATGTCAATTCTTTTGCTTGATCACCCGGTGCATTCCAAAACAATTGCTTGGCGCTGGAAAAGATAATGTTCGGGCCGCTGAGTAACAGCGGGCCGGGGTCATAACTCGCTTCCAGCGTCTGCTTCATCAACAAGAGCGATTGCATGAGGGTTGATTTGCCGGCGCTATTAGCGCCGGCAAGGATGGTCAAATCGCCCAAGGCAACTTCAGTGCGCTCACGAAATGACTTAAAGCCGCTAAGAATAATGCTGTCAACACGCATGTCTATCTCCCAATCGTGTGCACAAGTTTGCTCACCACGCCCGCAAATACTGCGGTGGCGGGGCGAGGTCGTGTCCCAGCGCCCGCGCCGCGCGCAACGGCCAGTGCGGGTCGCGCAGCAGTTCGCGACCGAGCAGCACTAAATCCGCTTCGCCGTTGCGGACGATAGCGTCGGCGTGTTCGGGCCGGGTGATCAGGCCGACAGCGGCGGTGGCGATGGGTACGTTGCGGCGGATGTGGGTAGCGAACGGCACTTGATAGCCTTCGCTGGCGGGAATCGTGATGCCGGGGGCGATCCCGCCGGAGCTGCAATCGATCAGGTCAACGCCCCGTTCGCGGAGCATACGCGCCACTTCAGCCGTATCGGCAATCGCCAACCCTTCCGGTGTCCAATCACTGCACGAGAGGCGCACGGTTAGCGGCAGTTCCGCCGGCCATGCCGCGCGCACCGCTTCCGTCACTTCGAGCAGCAACCGTGCCCGCCCACGCAGATCGCCGCCATACTCATCGCTGCGATCGTTGCCCAACGGTGAGAGGAAGTTGTGGAGCAGGTAGCCGTGGGCGGCGTGGATTTCGACCCAGCGGAAGCCGGCGGCTAGCGCCCGCCGGGTGGCAGCGGCGAAATCGCTGATGACCTTGGCGATACCGGCGGCGTCGAGCGGGGTAGGGGCCGGGTGGCCGGGAGCGAATGGTTCGGCAGTGGGGCCAACCACTGGCCAGCCGCCG
>FMSI01005623.1_pt1 | contig 14718 bp, 13 predicted proteins | sample 1504471 | NCBI WGS metagenome assembly FMSI01 (sample SAMEA4475357, study PRJEB15587) | soil metagenome | biome: Soil; feature: Field | place: India | collected 2015-03-11 | depth 0 m
CGGGCGCAGCGCCTCTGGCGGCCGCGCTGAGGCTTCGAGATCAGGTTGTGGGCAAGCGCATTGCCCTGATTTTGAGCGGCGGCAACGCCTCGATGGAGGAGCTGGCGTCCTGTCTGGGATTGGAATAGAGACGCGAAAAGGGACGTGGTGCGTGTTGCGTGAGAGTGCACTCCGCTCCATACGCAACACACACCACGCAACACGCCCCACGGATTACGCAACATTCAACGGCTCAGGCCGTTCGCATGTGCTCTCCAGCACGATGTGGCGCCCTTCGTCCGAAGCTTCGTGAATGGCGTGCATGATGTCCAGCACGTGGTAGGCCAGCTCGCCGCTGGCGCGGTGCGGTCGCCCTGTGCGCATTCCCTCCGCCATGTCGGCCAACCCCAATCCGCGGCTGTTCTCTGTGTACGGTCGCGTCACCGGAATTTCTTTCCAGGCGTCGTCGCCGGCGAGGCGCACGCGCACCGGCCCGCCGAAGGTGTTGGGATCGGGCGCAGCCAGCGTGCCTTTTGTTCCGTAGATTTCAATCCAGGGCAGGTTGGAGGCCTGCACGTCGAAGGTGGTGATGATCGTTCCGATCGGGCCGGCGGCGAAGTCGAGCAGCCCGGCGACGTGCGTGGGCGTCTCCACCTCGATGACCTCGCCGTAGCGTGGCTGGCTGGTGATGATGCGCTGCGGCCGCGTGATGCGCGTGGCGCCGGTGACGCGACGCACCGGCCCCAGCAGGCTCACCAGGGCGGTGAGGTAATAGGGCCCCATGTCGAACATCGGGCCGCCGCCTTTCTGATAATAAAAGACCGGGTTGGGATGCCAGTGCTCGTGACCGCGACTCATCATGAACGCCGTAGCCGCCACCGGTTCACCGATGACGCCGGCGTCGATCAGCTCGCGACAGGTCTGCAGCCCGCCGCCGAGGAAGGTGTCCGGCGCACCGCCGACGCGCAGCCCCTTCTGCGCCGCCAATGCCAACATGCGGCGTCCCTCCTCGCGCGTGAGGGCCAGCGGCTTTTCGTTGTAGACTGATTTGCCCGCCTCGAGAGCGGCGATGGCGATTGCGCCGTGCGCCTGCGGCACGGTCAAATTCAACACGATCTCGATTTGGGGGTCGGCCAACAAAGCTTCGACGGAGAGCACGCATGGCACCTGATATTGCTCGGCCAGCGCCTGAGCGGCCTCTGGCCGCAGATCGGCGCAGGCGACCACCCGCACGATGGGAAGGGTTTTCAACATGCGCATGTAGGCGCCGCTGATGTTGCCACAGCCGATGACGCCTACGGAGACAGGTTGAACCTCGCTCATAAAACGCCTCAAAATTCTTTAGCGGCCCACAACAGACCGCGGCGGACAATCTCTCTGGCCTCCGGCACGTCGAAGTCGGCTGCGACGTGCCCCACCGACGCGTAAAAAACCCGACCGGCGCCCCAACGGCGTTTCCAGACCACCGGCATCACCACGCCTTCGATCCAGGGACAATATTCGCCGCTGAAGGTTGTCGTCGCCAACACCTCGTTGGAGGGATCGACGTGCATGTAATACTGCTCGGAGTGCATCCGAAAATCGGACAGACCCGCCGTGATCGGATCTTCGTGGTTGATGATGTTGACCGTGTAATCGATGATGTTGCCGGGATGGGCCACCCACTGGCCGCCCACCATGAACTGGTAGTTGGGGTTGTTGCGGAAGGCGTCCGCCATGCCGCCGTGCCAGCCGGCGAAGCCTACGCCGCTTTCGATGGCGTCGAGCAGCCCCTTCTCCTGTTCCGGCGTGATCGTGCTCATCGTGTAGACCTGCGTGATGACGTTGTAGCTGCGCAGCCGTTCCACGTCGGTGTAAATATCGAGCGAATTGACGATGTCCACGCTGAAGCCGGCCGCCTCCATCAACGGCGCAAAAATTTGCACGCACTGCAGCGGCTCATGGCCTTCCCAGCCGCCCCAGACCATCAAAGAACGTTTCATCTTCTTTTGCGTCCTTTCCTGTTGTTCCTAAAAAATAATCGCTTCATCCAAGCGCCCTATTCGGCGCCAAATCGCAGATAACGTCCCGGCAGCGCGCTGCTCACCGGCTTGCCGTGCATCACGATCGGTGCGCCGTTGACGATCACGTGCTCGACGCCGGTCGCCGGCTGGTGCGGGTCATCGAAGGTGGCGTTGTCGGCGATCGTCTCCGGATCGAAAACCACAAGATCGGCGTAGGCGCCCTTGCGAATCACGCCGCGATTCTTCAGTTTGAAACGGGCCGCGGCAAAGCCGCTCAATTTGTAAACGGCCTCCTCCAGGGAGAAGAGCCGCTTGCGCCGGACGTAATGGCCGAGCACTCGCGCGGCGGAGCCATACTGCCGCGGGTGAATCTTGCCCTCGGCGAAAAAGATGCCGTCGCTTCCCACCATGGAGCAGGGGTGGGCGAGAAATTCCGCTTCCAACCCGCGCTCCTCGCTGTGAAAGACCAGCAACACGGCCATGCTCTCCTCGATCAAGAGGTCGCACAGCGCGTCCGCAGGGCGACGTTTCGTTCGTCGCGCGTACTGCTCCAGCGTCATGCCGGCAAGCTGGCGATTCTGGCGCCCCGGCATCCAGGCGAAGGTGATCGACGAGAGGTCGAGCGTGTCCAGTCGGCGCTGAAAGCGGTCCCGTAGGGTTGGATCGGTCAGCCGGGCAAAGGCGCCGAACACTCCGTCGCGCCAGATTTCTTGAGGCAGCAGATACTGCAGCATCGTGGAGGAGCTCAGGTATGGGTAGCAGTCGAAGGTGAAATCGACCTCGTTGACGGCGACCAGGTCGATGTAATCGATCAGCGCCTCCACTTCCTCCTCATTCCGCCCTTTGAGATGGGAGATATGCACGGGCACGCCGGCGCGGCGACCGATTTCCACCGCCTCTTTGACCCCTTCGAGCGTGCCGAGCGCATAGCGCACATGGGTGACGTAGACGCCCTGCGCTGCGCGCATCCCCTGACACGCCGCAACTAGCTCGTCCGTCGAGGCGAAGCATTGCTCTACATAGTCCAGGCCGGTGGAGAGGCCGCACGCGCCCTCCGCCATGCCCTGGCGCACCAGATTCTGCAGATCGACCCGCTGATAGTCGTCCGGGCGCTGCTCGCCTGGGTCCATCGCCAGCGTGCGCACGTTGGCGTATGGGATGAAGGTTGCAACATTTTGCGCCGTCTTGCCGTCCAGCAAGCTCATGAAATCTCCGATGCTCTCCCAGCCCGTATACTGCTCGAAGCGCAGACCGTTCAGGGAGCGCAAATAGTGAATCCAGCCATGCACAGTTCGCCGATTGACCGGCGCATACGAAATCCCATCGAGCATCAAAAACTCTGTGGTGAACCCCTGCAGGGTCTTAGAGATAAGATGCGGCTGCGACAACAGAATGGCGTCGGAGTGGGTGTGCACGTCGATGAAGCCGGGCGCCACCACCCTGTCGCTTGCATCGATGACAACCTGCGCCTCCGCATCGCCCAGTTGGCCGATGGCGGCGATGCGATCGTGCACGACGCCGATATCGGCTTCGTACCGCGGCCGATTTTGTCCGTCTACGATCGTTCCATTGCGGATAAGCAGCTCAAACATCTCTGTGCCTTGGTTGAACTGGTTTCAGCGAACTCCCTTGTTCTATTGTAGCCTTCCCCTATGGAAAACTCAGAATTCCTTTCCACAAGAAGAGTGAAGAGGGAAAGAAAAGTGAAGAGGGGATTTGACGATTCGCTGACGAATTTTGAGTACAATGAGCAACAAATCCACACGACAGATCAAGGCGCGGATCAGAACATGGGAAGGTGAAAAAGCGCATGACAGGCCAATCGGGACCGATCGCACACTGTGTCTTTGTCATTCGAGCCTGGCGGGTCAACGCCGAAGCGCCCTGGGAGTTTGTAGTGCACCGCAGCGGAAGCGAGGAGATAGAATACGCCCCGGATGTTTCAGAACTGACGGCGGCGATTCATCGCCAGCTTGCCAAGCAGCCTTCTGCAACAGCGAAGCTCCCAATCGCCGCCTGATCGACAACGATGTCGGACGCGGCCGGGAACGCCGTCCCGCTCTGGCGTCAGCCCAGGGCGGGACCTTCCCCTGTGCATCAGAGGCGTTTTGTCGTTTGAAACGAATCCACCCCGAAATCACTCCTGAAAATCCCCCTGCCTCCACCCCGTTCGTTGCGATGTCCACCCGTTTGGTATACTGAAGATGTTCATGTCTTGATCCATCCTTGAAAGGAAGCGCCATGCACGAACAACAGCGTCAGCGCGCCGGCGAGTTACTGCACGAGAAAGGAATCGACGCCGCCCTCTTCGCCAGCCCCGCCAGCGTGACCTGGCTCACCGGCTTTGCCCCGCCGATCCAGACCGGTCCGCATCCTTTCGCCGCCGCGCCGCCGCTCGTCTGGTGGGATGGTGAGCGCTTCACTCTGATCGTCGTCGACGGACTGGCGGGGGCGGCGGCGTCCTTCGCCGCAGAGCCAGACGGCGACGTCCTTACGTACCGGGGCTATACGATCGAGGCGCCCATCGACAGTGCGACGCATTTGAGCGCAGCGCTGCGTAGCCTCTGGGAGGGGCGCAGCGTTGCGAGAACCTTCCGGCGAATCGGTCTGGAGAGCTGGGCGGCCCCGGCGGCGCTGCGCGATGCGCTGTCCGACGGTCCTTTCGCCGCTGTCCGGTGGATTCCGATTGACGGCTGGCTGGCGCCTCTGCGCATGGTCAAAACCGAGGAGGAAGTGCAAAAACTGCGGGAGAACTTCCGACTGACGGACATCGGCCATGCGGCGGCCCGCAACGCCGTGAGGGCGGGCGCTCGCGAGATCGACGTCTGGTTGGCGGCTCGGCAGGCGGTGGAGGCGGCGGCCGGCTGTCGCGTGCCGATGGGGAACGATTGCGTCGTCGGCTATCGCGCCGAGAACATCGGCGGATGGCCGTTGGACCATGCGTTGCGCCCTGGAGACTCCATCATCGTCGATCTGAGCACGATTCGCTATGGCTACTGGAGCGACAGTTGCGCCACCTACGTCGCCGGCGCGCCCACGCCGCGCCAGCAAGCCATCCATCAGGTGGTCGGCGAGGCGCTGGCGTTCGGCGCCAGCCTGCTGCGGCCTGGCGCCGTCGCCGGAGAAATCGATCGGCAATTGCGACGCTTCATCGCCGACGCCGGCTATCCCGTCTATCCGCACCACTCCGGCCATGGCGTCGGCGTCACCGGCCATGAAGCCCCGCGCATCGTTCCATACAGCCAGGAAATTTTAGCGCCGGGGATGGTGATTTTGTTAGAGCCGGGCATCTATTTTCCGGGAGAGACCGGCGTGCGGTTGGAGGACGCTTTTCTGATCACCGAAGAAGGCGCTATTCAACTGACAACGCACGAAAAGCGGCTATAAGCTTCGGTGCAATCTATCTCCTTTACAGAGAACTTTGCAAGACGACAAAAAAGGAGCTCATCATGCGCGAAGTGATTTTCTCGGAGAAGGCAGTCATCCCCTCCGCTCCCTATTCACAGGCGATCGTCGCCAGCGGACGTATGCTTTACGTTTCCGGCCAGGGTTCGTTCGACCCCGTCACGAACACCTTCCAGCCCGGGACGTTTCGCGAGCAGGCCGAACGCACCTTCCGCAACATCGAGCTGATCCTCGAGGCGGCCGGCGCAAGCTGGCGGAACGTCGTAAAGGTAAACGTCTATCTCGCCAATGTGCTTGATTTCGCCGAGCTGAACGAGGTGTATCGGCAATTTGTGCCGGAACCCTATCCTGCGCGCACCACCGTGCAGAGTGGCTTGATCGGGCAGATGCTGATCGAAGTCGACTGCATCGCAGTGCTGCCGGATTGAACGTTGACGCGGCGTTAAACAGACCATAACGTTGCAACCATCGACCGTTAACGTCTCCGGTCTATCCTGCATAACGAAATCTTCGACGAAGCGCTGTACACCTTCGTCCTATCGGAGAGCTGCCCACATGCGAAGATTGTGGGAGTTCACAGCTCGCCGATCTATACACCACAAGGAGGAGAAGGCCGCCGACATGCGAAGGTTGTCGGTGTGTGTTCTCTCCTCGCTATTTGTGGGATGGTCACCGGCGACCTTTTTTTCGCTTGACAGTTCATCTCCCCATTAGGCAGAATATTCAACGAACGCAGCGCAGAGAATCTCCTCCCTTGCCGAAAATCTGAAATTTTCAACAATGTGCTTATTCTTTACAGAAGGGAATGGTGGACATGTCTCATCTAATCGTATTGGCGTTCGATGGCGCAGACGAAGCAGCGAAGGTGCGCGAGGCAATTCGTCAACAACAAAAGCAAGGGCTGGTTGCGCTCGACGACGCCGCCATCGTCAGTCGGGATGCGGAAGGTAGAGTTCATGTCAGGAATGAAGTGAGTCGCGCCACCATGATCGGCACAGGCGTGGGCGCCTTGCTGGGGTTGTTGCTCGGCAGTTTCTTTTTCCCGCTGACAAGCATGGCGCTCGGCGCGCTTGGCGGCGCAGGGGTCGGCGCTCTGACCGGGTTGGGAGTGGACGGCGGATTCGTCAAAGAAGTCAAAGACAGCCTGAAGCCCGACTCCTCGGCCCTCTTCTTGATCGTGCGCGACGCCGACGAAAGTGCGGCGCTGGCGTTGTTGCGCAATTATCACGGTCGCGTCCTACAGACCACGCTGGACAGCGAGACCGAGGAGAATTTGCGTCGCGCATTGGGCGACGCCGACGAAGGGCGCTAGGCAGCCCCTCTGTCTAGTGGACGTTCGCAGAATCCTCAACCTGTTTGTCGACGCCTTCTTCGGGTGAGTGAACAGCGTCGGATTTTTCTCTTCGGCGCCTCCGACGGTCTTTCGCCGGCTGCGAGGAGCGCCGAACGCTCTGTTGGAAGGAAATTCGCAATGCGGCCATCCATTCGATCGACGGCGCAGCAGGGGCGGCGCTGCTCATCGACTTTGAGTTCGACTCATAACTAACCATCAAGACACCCAAGGGAGCTGACCCAGGTCGATGTCCTGCAAACAATCGCCTGGATGCTCATTATCCTCGGCGCTGCGCTGATCGGCTACGGCGCGTTCCTACGCAACAAGCCCGCTGCAGCCGAAGAAGCGTAGCAACCTGCGCTTTCTCGAATTCTCCAAGATCACGCGATCCACCGAGTAGGTGCGGCTGGGAGCCGCGCCTACTGCCGTCTGTTTGCTCAATCTGCGCTATCGATGGTCAGGTTCAACTGTGTGACTTCTCAAGAAATCGATGTATTGCGACCTATGCAGAGGGAGGCGTCTGGGAAGAAGGTGTTGACTCGGACGAGGTGAAAGCGGATGCGGCGGCGCTGCGAGGAGGCGTCGCCTTGCGTGCAGAGCCATTTCCCACGAGCGCCTGCATCGCACGCCGGTAACCCGCCATCTTGCTGCTCGTCTGGATCACCGGCGCAACGACATTTTCGCTCATAAACTGGGCTGTGCCGCGCACCGTGGCGATCGTCTCTTTGGTGTCGGCGATCATAGGCTTCAGCTCCTGCTGCACCAGCCGGGTCAGCCGCCAGATCTGCCAGATGAGAATGCCGAGCAAGACCCAGACGACGATGCTGGTCAACGCCAGGAAGATGATCAACAGATCGCGTACGGCGCCCATCACGCTTCACTCCTTGATTTCTGTCTTCATCGGCTCCTCTGCGCGGGCAATAACGCCGCCCCCCAGGCAGAGGTCTCCGTCGTAGAACACTGCGCCCTGGCCTGGCGCGATGTCGCGCAGCGGCGCGTCGAAACGCACTTCCACCTGATCCACCCCGATTGGGAAGAGCGTGCATTCCACTGCCTTCGCCTTGTAGCGAATCTTGCACTGCACTCGCGCGCCGGCCGGCGGCGGTTCGTCCAGCGTCCAGTTGACGCGCTCGGCGATCAGCCGGTCTCGCCCCAATTCCGCCGCCGTGCCGACCACCAGCGCATTGTTGCGATAGTCCAACTCGAGCACAAAAAGCGGCTCTGCAGCGCCGGCGATGCCCAATCCCTTGCGCTGGCCGATGGTGTACCCCGGCAGGCCGTTGTGCTGACCGTACACCCTGCCGCGACGATCCACGATCGGCCCGGGGCGCATCGCCTCCGCCGCCCAGGTGCGCAGGAAACGACGATAGTCGTCGTCGAAGATGAAGCAAAGGTCCATCGAGTCGTGCTTGGAGGCGGTCGGCAGCCCGCGCTCGGCGGCCATGCGGCGCACTTCCGACTTGGGATACTCTCCGACCGGGAAGAGCACGTCGTGAAGCTCGTCCTGGCCGAGCACGCTGAGGACGTAGCTCTGATCCTTCGCCTCGTCCACGCCTTTGAGCAGGTGCACCTTGCCATCTTCGGCGTAGCGCAGCCGGGCGTAGTGACCGGTCGCCAGATAATCGGCGCCCAGCCGCCGCGCGTAGTTGAGCAGATAGTCGAAGCGGATGTGGCGGTTGCATTCGAGACAAGGATTGGGCGTGATCCCGCGGCTGTAGCCGTCGATGAAAAAGTCCACCACCTTTTCTTTAAACGGCCGCTCGACGTTGATCAAATAAAACGGGATGCCCAGCTTGTCGGCCACGCGGCGCGCGTCATGGACGCTCTCCAGGCTGCAGCATTTATTGGTGGAGCCTTCCCCCACGCCGACCTCCGCCCAGAGGCGCATCATGACGCCGATGCAGTTGTAGCCACGCTCGACCAACAGCGCCGCCGCCACGGATGAATCCACGCCGCCCGACATGGCGACGACGACGGTGGTCTCGGCGGGCGCCTTGGCATACTTTGTCCTCTTCATGTCTTTTATTGTACATGAGATGGACTTTTTCACAGAGTAATGGCATGGCGAAAAACGCCATTCGAAAAGCCCAAGGTTTCTGGGGCCAAAAAATGCCATCGGCGTTTTTGGCGCGCAGCCTTGTCGGTGGAGTATACTTGTGTCATCGTTCACAATTCTCCGAGCCTCTCTTCCTACGGACAAGGGCTGTCTATGGAGGAAGGCCGCACCGTGGATAGACCACGGGACAGGAATTGTTTCTGTCGTGGGCCAGGGAGGAAACTCCCTGACCTCCTCATCTTTGGAAAGGAGAAAATATATGGATTCGTCTCAACGTTTTACCGTCTCGCGCGTCCTTCTTTTGTTGATGGCGCTGCTCTTGCCCCTCAGCGCCTGCACGCCTGTCCAACCCTCTGCATCGCCTCCATCTTCCGAAGCGCCCGCCGCCACCGAGCCGATCGTTGTGACCGACGCCTTAGGGCGCACTGTGACGCTGCCTCGTCCGCCGGAACGCGTCGTCTTGACCGGCCGCGGCCTCTTCATGATCGCCAACGCCATCTACGCCTTCCCAGGAGTAAGCGAGCGCATCGTCGGCATGGGGCAGACCAATCAGGGCAGCGCCAACTTCATCAAGCTCATCGATCCGGCCTATGACCAGAAGGCTACGCTCGAGCGCGACGCAGGCGCAGAGCAGATTGCAGCGTTGCAGCCCGACCTGGTGATCATGAAAAGCCCTATGGCGGAATCGCTCGGGGGGCCGATCGAAGCGCTCGGCATCCCCGTCATTTACGTCGACCTGGAGACGCCGGAGCAATACTGGCAAGACCTGACTGTGTTGGGTAAAGTCTTCCAAAACGAAGCGCGCGCAGCGGAGCTTGTGAACTTCTACCGAAGCAAGGTGGAGGCGATTCAGAGCGCCGTCGAGGGCGCCGAAAGGCCGCGCACCTTGATGCTCTACTACAACGATCGAGACGGCGCCGTCGCCTTCAATGTTCCACCTCTCAACTGGATTCAGACGACGATGGTGGAGAGCGCCGGCGGCAAACCGGTGTGGGCGGACGCCAATCCCGGCGGCGGCTGGACGCAGGTGACGCTGGAGCAGATTGCAGCCTGGGACGCCGATCACATCTTTATCATCTCCTACTTCCGCAACCCCACCGAGGTGGTGGAGGAGCTGAAGGCGGATGCCAACTGGCAGGCGTTGCGGGCGACGAAGGAGGGGACGCTGCACGCCTTCCCCGGAGACCTCTACATCTGGGCGCAGCCCGATGTGCGATGGATCCTCGGCCTGACCTGGCTCGCCGGTAAGCTGCATCCCGACCGCTTCCCGGCTCTCGATATGCGGGCCGAGATCAACGCATTCTATGAGACTCTCTACGGATTGGACGCCGCTTTTGTCGAACAACAGATCGCCCCGACCTTTCAAGGAGATTTGCCTTGAGCGAGGCTGCGCTGCAAACGCTTGTGCGTCGCACAGGCCGTCGCCAGCAGTTGATCTGGCTGCTGGCGGCGGCCACCATTCTTGTTTTCATCCTTTCATTATTCCTGGGGCGCTATCCTGCGCCCGGACTATTGGACTGGTCGCGCCTCGGCGAGGATGAGCTGGCGACTCGTCTTGTCCTCAACCTGCGGCTGCCCAGGCTGATCGCCGCCTTGTTGCTGGGCATGACGCTTTCCGCCGCCGGCATGGTCTTTCAGTTGCTGTTCAGCAACCCGTTGGTGGAGCCGGGCTTCCTGGGCGTTTCGCAAGGCGCAGCCTTCGGCGCCGCCTTCGCCATCGTTCTCCTGGGGGGAACGGCGTTCGTCACACAGCTTGCGGCGATCGGCTTCGCCCTGCTCGGGCTGGGTTTTTCCTATTTTCTGGCGCGGCGGCTGCGCTACGGGGGCTGGGTGCTGCGGCTGGTGCTGGCGGGCATTGCGGTGTCGGCGTTCTTTTCGGCGGGCGTGGGGCTGTTGAAATACGTGGCCGACCCGCTCACACAACTTCCGGAGATCACCTTCTGGCTGCTGGGAAGCCTGGCCAGCATCACCTGGGACAAGTTGCTAGGCGTGGTTGTTCCGGTGAGCGCAAGCCTCTTTGTGCTCTGGCTGTTTCGCTGGCGGCTCAACGTGCTTTCGCTCAATGAAGAGACGGCGTTTTCGCTGGGCGCTGCGCCAGGACGGGAGCGCATGCTGCTCATCGTAGCCGCTGTATTGCCGACGGCGCTGCTCATCTCCATCAGCGGCATGGTCGGTTGGGTGGGGTTGATCGTCCCCAACTTCACCCGTCGCATCCTGGCCGCCGACACGCGCTTCGGCCTGCCCGCCACCATGCTCATCGGCGGCGTGTTCGTCATGCTCTGCGACAATCTGGCGCGCACGCTGCTGCCGGGTGAGATTCCGCTGGGCATTTTTACATCGCTCTTCGGCGCCGTAGCCTTCCTTGGCCTGATGACTTTGCAACAATATCGCACCAAATCATGAGCAACGTTTTGCTGTCGTTTCGTCACGTCTGGTTTGGCTACCGCCGGGACAGGCCTCCCGTGCTCAAAGACGTCACTTTTGACCTGAAAGCCGGCCGCATTCTGGCGATCGTCGGGCCGAACGGCGCCGGTAAGACGACATTGCTTTCGCTCGCCCTGGGGTGGCAGCGCGCCTGGCGAGGCGAAATCGAGCTGGCGGGCCGCCCTTTGGAGAAATATAGCCGTGCGGAGCGAGGACGCTGGTTGGCGCTCACACCGCAGAGTGAACACACACCCTTCGACTACACCGTGCTGGAGTATGTGCTCATGGGCCGCGCGCCCCATCTCCCGCCTCTGGGCATGCCGACGGCGGCGGACTATGCCATCGCGCTGCGCGCGGTCGAGCAGGTCGGGCTTGCCGCGCTTGCAGAGCGTCCTGTACCGCAGCTCAGCGGCGGCGAACGACAGCTGATGCTGTTGGCGCGCGCCATTGCGCAACAGCCGAAGCTGCTGTTACTGGACGAGCCGACCGCCCATCTCGACCTGCACAACAAGGCGCAGCTGATCCGCATCATGCGCGATCTGCGCAGCCAGGGATGCACGCTGCTGATGACCAATCACGAACCGGAGGTGGTGCTGGCCATCGCCGACGACGTTTTGCTGATGGAGGCTGGCCAGCCGCCGCAGTTCGGCCCGCTTGAAAGCGTCTTCACCGAAGCGGCGTTGAGCCGCATCTACCGTCTCCCGATCCGTCTGGTGCAGGTGGACGGACGTCTCCAGGTGTTGTGGACATGAAACGGCGTGGGCGCATCTTTCTGGTCACCGGCGCGATTGGCGCCGGCAAGACGACTTACTGCCGTCAACGCGTTGAAGAGATGCAGCGCAGCGGAGCAGACGTGGCCGGCGTATTGTCGCCTGCGCGCTTTGAAGCGGGCGTAAAGACCGGCATCGACGTCGTCGACCTACGCAGCGGCGAACGGCGCCCTCTTGCCCATCTGCGCACAGTCGAAGAGGGGGGGCCAGGCGAGGGCGTCTACACTCGACGTTGGCGCTTTGAGCCGGAAGCGCTGGCGTGGGCGAACCAGGCGCTTGCAGCCGCAACGCCGTGCGATCTGCTCGTCGTCGATGAGTTGGGTCCGCTGGAGCTGGAACAAGGCCGTGGATGGACGGCAGGGCTTGCCGCCGTGGAGACGCGCGCTTACGACGAGGCGTTGGTGGTGGTGCGCGCCGACCTTCTGGGGCTTGCACTGGCGCGCTGGCCAGAGGCTGAAACGCACTGGATCGAACCTGCTCAACCTGGATGAAATGAATAGACAAACAGTTTCTACCTCGCACAGCCGAGCCGCAAAGGCATAGCTCCGTAAAGTCTCCCTGTAACGAACCTGCTCCCCATGCATCTAATTCAACAGCAACCTGGGTGCAATCCTTTGCACGTGGGTTGTGCGAAGCTTTGAGAAAGCAGTGAGAAAGGATTTCCTGGATGATCCGGTCTCAATCTAAATCTGACCCTGTTCCAATGGCTCGCCATCCTATCACGTTTCAGGAAATTGTCGAGCATTTTGCGCCGGGTTGGTTTGCTTCGGTCATGGGCACGGCGGCGACGGGGGTCGCTATCTTTGCGCTGCAGAACTTCGTGCCCTTCGCCGGTGCGCTGCAAGTGATCTTTTTGGCACTGGCGGTGGTGCTTTTTGGAGTGCTGCTCGCGCCCTGGAGCATCCGCTGGCTCAAGCATCCGCAGGCAGTGCGCCGCGACCTGACGCATCCTGTCTCGGCGGCTTTCTTTCCGACGATGCCCATCTCGCTGTTGGTCATCGGGATTGCGCTGGAAAAAACGCCGTTGTCCTTTTTGCCCGAGGGTGCACTGTGGCCCCTGCTGTTGACGCTGTGGGCGATTGGCTCCCTTGCTATTCTGATCTTTGCGCTTGTTATTCTGACCATCTTTTTTCATCACACCGAGATTCGTTGGGAAGCTTCGACGCTGGGTTGGTTGATTCCACCGGTTTCGATGTTGCTCAGCCCTGTTTTGGGGCTGAGTCTTTCAATGCGTTACGCCGGAGCGCTATGGGGAGAGGTCGCCTTCTACGCCAGCCTGTTTTTTCTAGGTGCAGGCAGCCTGCTCTTTCTGCTGATGATGGCGACCGTCTTCACGCGCTCCATTTTTTACGCGCCGCCGCCTGCCCCTCTGGCGCCGACGTTGTGGGTGGGCGTTGCGCCGCCCTCGATTCTTACAATCGTTGCGCTGCGCATCGTGGCGCCGGTGCAAAGCCACCTCGCAGTTAGCCAGCAGGTCGCAGAAACGTTTTCACTGCTGGCGAAGGTCAGCGGCGCAGCGTTGTGGGGCTTTGCACTCTTTTGGATGATGCTGGCGCTGTTGGCAACGCTCGAGACGCATCGCAGGACTCCGCTGCCTTTTGCACTGAGTTGGTGGGCGTTCATCTTCCCTGTGGGCGTTTTCACCGTCGCCAGCGGCATGCTTTATCAGGCTATGCCTGTCCTTTTCTTCCTATGGATCGGCCTGGCAACCCTGATCGGCCTGCTCGTCCTCTGGGTGGCGACGCTCCTTCGCACTATCCAGGGCGCCTGGCGCGGGACAATCTTTCTGCCGCCCGCCGGACAGCCGTCCAGATGAAACCAATGCGCCCTTCGTCTGCTCCGCTTCACGGTTGAATCGTCACCGTCATTTCTATGCTGGCCGAACGCCCATCTTCCGCAGTCACGACGGCGCGCAGTCGGTGCGGTTCGCCGTAGCGCACCGGCTCGCCTGAGGGCCAGGCGTCGCCGTGTTCGCCAAAGCGCCAGACGTTGCAGTCCGGCTCCCCGCCTGCGAAGGCGCAGTAGGCGGCGTTCCGCTCCGTGCGCTGATAGACCTCTCGGCCATCGGGATCGAAGATGCGCAAGTCCACGCTGCGAACGCCGGCGCCGTCCTCTCCGCCGCGCGTCGGGTCGTACGCCTCCACCTGAAAGACCAGAGCGCCGTAGACCACGTCGGCGACGTGGTCTGGTCCGGTCTGCGCAATCCTGACGACCAGCTCGCTGCGCGGAGTCTCCTGCCCGCAGAGGGGTAGGTCGGGATGCTCGATCCTGAACGGGCTGCGCCAGGTGGCCGCGTCGCCGTTTTCAAGCACAATCGTGGCGGCGACGGTGAAATCGCCGTTGCACAACGCTCGCTCTGTGTCCGGCCAACGCGCGCCGCGGCGAATTTCGAGCACATTGCAGGTCGGCTCGCCGCCGCCGAACGAGCAGTAACCGGAGACGCGCTCCGTGCGCCGATAGATTTCCTCGTCCAGGGCATCCAGGATGCGAAAATCAACGCGCTCGACGCGCTGATTGTTGGGCGTGCGCTCGATCTCGGCGCGGAAGAAGATGCGATTGCGGAACACGGCGACGCCGTCGCTTAGATTCGCCAGGTTGAAGCTGGTCACCAAGGCTCCGCTCCAACTTGCATCGCCCGGGGCCGGACCGGGCAGCACCACGACCGGCGGCAAGGTCGGCGGCGGCGCCGTAGGAACCGCCACGGGCGGCAGCGTCGGGGAAGGCGTCGGTGTGGGAGAGGGCGTGGCT
>FMSI01102304.1_pt1 | contig 14680 bp, 13 predicted proteins | sample 1504471 | NCBI WGS metagenome assembly FMSI01 (sample SAMEA4475357, study PRJEB15587) | soil metagenome | biome: Soil; feature: Field | place: India | collected 2015-03-11 | depth 0 m
TATGGTTGTTGAACTAAAGAATAAGGTATATATCTTTGAATTCAAATGCAATCAGAGTGCTGAAGAGGCGATAAATCAGATTATCAAGAAGGATTATCCGAAAAGATATATCAATTCTGGTAAAGAGATATATATTGTAGGAATCAATTTTGATCCCCAAAAAAGAAATATCCAAGATTACAAATACGAAAAATTGTAACATTCACCGATTGTTCTTGAAAATCATTCTGAATAGTTTTACAAAATTGGGAATCAGCATCGGTACCTGTTTTTGATACTCTTTATAGGCTGTACCGTATTTGTTTAGAAGTTTTCTCTCTTCATTTATTGCACCAATGATGAAATAGATGGTGAAAATGATGCTTATAATGAAATCTTTTACCTTTAGTGGTCTTGCCCACAATATCAGAAAACCTGAAAAATAGTAGGGGTGCCTTACAACTCCTAATATACCATCTGTTTTTAGGGGGTATATCTCATCGTGGTTTTGAATCCTACCTGAGAAAAAGTCTTTTACCTGCTTAATGCCTAAAAATGTGGAATTATCGTATTCTTTGGATGCAAGAAAACCGAAGTAAAGTCCAAAAAGAAAAATCATCCCCAAAATGATCTTACCAAAAATGGGTGGGTTGAATATATACCTGTCATCTATTTTGGCATACACATACCAAATGGGGATTAAAAGAACAATCGATATAAACACATAAAATCCCCTGTACCACCACTTGTAATAAAATTTTTCCATCAGTTTGTCATCTGCCAAAATGCTATGCAGTAAACAGTAAAAGAGAAGGTAGGCTATTAAAAGATAATACATTTATACAAAAATTGATGCTGGTATGTTTAGCACCTTTGCAAGTTTTTCGGATTTATTGGACATCTCAATGGAATATTCATTTACAAAATATGTTATATGATTTTCCAAAACTTTGTCATCCAATTCCTGCGAATACTTTTTACAAAACTCTTTTGATTCTTCAAAATGGTCGAAAGAGTATTTGATGGAATCTCTTATGATGTCTTTGATCAAAACATATCTATCTCTTAGTTCATTCTTTACTGCTATAGCACCGAGAGGGATGGGCAGATTGTGTTTACTTTCCCACAATTCTCCCAAGTCGGCAAGAAGATTAAATCCGAATTTTTCATACACAAATCTCCCTTCATGGATAATTACCCCAGCATCAACAATTCCTGCAGCAATAGCAGAAAAGATCCTATCAAATCTTAACTCCATAAACTCGAAATCTTCACCAAAAAAATTTTTAAATAATAAGAATGCGGTGGTATTTTCTCCAGGTATTGCTATCTTTTTCCCTCTTAGATCATTTATGGATGTGATATTTTTTGAGATAAGAATCGGTCCATTTTTGTGTCCTAAGGCCCCACCGCAGGTGAGTATCTTATAATTATCAATTATTTTAGGCACCACACCGTAAGAAACCTTGATTACATCGTATAATCCATTAATCGCCCATCTGTTAAGATTTTCCACATCTTCAAGGAGAAAATCGAAATTTAATTTGCCACCGATCAAGCCCCTCATTATGGGACCAAAGATAAAAATATCATTGGGGCATGGTGAGATGGCTACTTTTAGCATACCATTAATTGCTTGGGATAGATGGTATCTTGCCCAACAGATATTTTAGGTCATCATCAAGGAAGATAATACCACCACCTACAAATGTCGAACGAGTACTCTTATTGAGAAAATCGTCATAACCAGCATTGATGTAAAGATTTTTTGTAAAGTTGTACTGACCTTTGATCTTAAGGTGTGGATCTCTCGGAGATGATTTTGTGCTAAAGTCGTAGGCATCGAAGGACACAACGAACTTGTCTTTATATTTTTCTGCATTCTTACCCTTGTTGAATGGGAAATAGTCGGCACCCACACCAAACTCAGATTCCATAAGACCTATTCTCAAATCGACCATATCCAGAAATCTTTTTGCATATTGTGCTATGAAAGTGATAGAGTTCTCTTTTCTCTTTGTTTCAACATAACTTTTTGTAGTACCACCACTTGTGGCTCCGTATGGAGAATCTCCACTCCAGGTTGTGTATGTTGTTGATGATTTACCGTCAGGACTTGATGCAAGACCCAGCAGGTAGTATTTGTCCGGTCTTGGCTGGATCTTGAGTTTGAAATACCCTTTTGTCTCCCCTGTGTCGAGCATCTTTTCCCCTTCAAAATTGAGATAAAACTTGAACTCATCCATCTTTGTGAAAAGGTTTCTTACACCTTTGAGGGTTTCGTTGAGGTTTTCCACTGTTTGATTGTCGTTTATCAGCTTACCAACAGTTCCTTCACCTTTATTGATCTTGTCTGTGATGCTGTTTATATTGTCAACTGTTTTCTCCAATTTTGCGGTGACGGTCTTGATATTCTTGATGGAGTCTTCCAGATTCCCCTTTGAGCCGGATACGAGTTCGTCGATGTTTCCAGTGATATTATTAACTTTTCCGGCTATTTGTGGAGTTTGCTCTTTGAGTGTTTGGGAAACATCTTTTAGATTTGCCAAAAGTTGATTTATATTGTCCTGATTATTTGTGGCCATATTTTTTACAACCACGGTGATCGCTTCGATATTTTTTATCACTGCATTGATTCTTGCTTCGTTGTAAGCCATTATGTTTCTAAGGGAATCTGTGGTTTGTCTTATATTGTCGAGGGTAACCTTCATATTCTCTTTACCTTCAGCAGTGGCAAGCACTTCTCTGAGGGATGATGTGATAGCTTTTATATCATCGGCGATATCGCCCAATTTATTCCCGAGTTGATCAAAATCTGTGGTATCTTTTGTGTCCTTTATCACAGAACCAGCGGCAAGGTATTCAGAAGTCTGTGCAGGGATCTCTTCCAATTCTGCGTACTTTTCACCTAAAAATCCAGCAGATCTCACCACAATACGCACATTTGAGGGGATTTTATACTTATCTTCGATTAGAAGTTCGGCCATAACTTTACCATTCTCAAGGGCAATGCTTTTTACCTTTCCAACATTTACACCCTTAAATTTCACAGGAGCATCTGTGTTTAGCCCTGCGGCATTGTTTAGCATCGCTTTTATAATATACCCTTTGTCCTTTCCAAAACTAAAATCTCCCACTTTTGTAGTCATGTAGCCTAAAATGATCATTGAGATTATCACAAAAAATCCAACTTTTGCTTCGAGACCTAACTTCATAAATCCCCCTAAAACATCTTTATCGGTCCATCTTTTGAACCATTTATAAACTGCTGGACATAAGGATTGTCGGAATTTTTAAAATTCTCTTTGGTATCATTGAGAATAGTTTTACCATCGTAGATCATTGCCATATAATCTGCTATCTTGAAAGCACTATCGATATCGTGGGATATGACAACGGATGTTATATTTAGTTTTTTCTGTGTGGAATAGATCAGATCATCCACCACATCCCTCATTATAGGATCAAGACCGGTTGTGGGTTCGTCGTAAAGGATAATTTTTGGTTCCAATACGATTGCCCGAGCAAGACCAACCCTTTTTCTCATACCTCCGGATAGCTCGGAAGGCATCTTGTTTTCCACATCCTTTAATCCCACAAGGCGCAGTTTTTCTATCACAAGCTCTTTTATCTGCTTCTCTTTTAGTTTTGTGTGCTCCCGCAAAGGGAAAGCAACATTTTCGTAAACTGTCATTGAGTCGAAAAGTGCGGCATTTTGAAAGAGCATGCCAAACTTTTTCCTTATATTTACAAGTTCTACCTTTGATGCCTTTGTAATATCCACTCCATCAACGATCACTTCACCCTTGTCGGGCATCAGTAGCCCCATCATCTCTTTTAACAATACAGATTTACCTGTTCCCGAAGGGCCTAATATTACCGTTATTCCACCTTGGGGCACTTTTATATTGATCCCTTTGTGGACTTGGTGTTTGCCAAAACTTTTGTGGACATCCTTTAATTCTATTATAATATTTTCCATAGCTCTTCTAAAACATAAATGCGGTAAGGATATAGTCGAATACAAGTATCAGTACACAGGACAACACAACCGATTCCGTTGTAGCCCTACCAACCCCTTCTGCTCCACCAGATACAGCCATCCCTTTATAACATCCTACAAGTGTCAAAAGTAATCCGAAAACGACAGATTTCACCATACCATTGTAGAGATCACTTAGGTCAACATATTGATACATGTATTGTAAATATAGTGTTTTATTTATATCAAGAATTTTTACTCCTACGAAATACCCACCAACCACACCACAAAAAACTGCAATACTATTTAAAAGTGGCATTACGATGAGCCCTGCCAAGATTCTCGGTGTGACAAGGTATTGAACGGGATCAACGGCCAAAGAATGTAGTGCATCGATCTGCTCTGTAACTTTCATTGTACCAATTTCAGCTGTGATTGCAGAACCAGCCCTTGCAGCCACCATGATGGCACTTAGTACCGGTCCTAATTCCCGTGCCATACCAAGACCAACAACCGTACCCACCATATACTCTGCACCAAATTTGTGAAACCCTATGTAGCTCTGGAATGCAAAGACCATTCCTGTGAATGTTCCCGTGAGGATTATTACTGATATGGAATTTGCACCGATGAATTCCATCTGTTTTATCAGCAACTTCCATCTGAAAGGTGGACGAAATGCCCATATAATAGATTCAATGAGGAGTAAAAAGATTCTTCCTGATCCCATAGCCATGTTTAGGATGGGAGCTCCGATGAGAGAGAGTATTCTATCCATCAATCTTCCTTGTAGATCCTTGGAATTCTGTTTGATATACTTGTAAGGATTTCGTAGGATATTGTATTACAGATTTGAGCCATTTCATCAGCCCTCACATTATCACCCAAAATCTCCACTTCACTTCCCCACAACCCTTCTGGCAACTCTGTAATATCCACCATAGTCATATCCATACAGACCCTTCCCACTATTGGACATCTAAAACCATTGATATACACAAATCCTCTGTTAGATAAAAGTCTGTTGTATCCGTCGGCATATCCGATCGGTAGTACTCCCAGCACAGTCTTTCTGTCTGTGATCTTCGTCCTATTATACCCGATGGATTCATTTTTATCAAGATACTTTATGTGAATTATTTTTGAAAAGATACTCATGACAGGTTTAAGTCCGATATCTTTATCAGATTTTAGATACCCATAGCTCATTATACCGGGTCTTGAATAGTCGAATCGATTTTCAAAATAGAGTAGAGCAGGGGAGTTAAAAAGTGAGGTTTTTATGTTTGGCAAAAATTTTTTTACATTTTCTGCCACATCCGTGAATCTATTTATCTGTAGTTTTGTATATTCTAAGTCGCTATCGGGGCTTGATAAATGGCTCATCAATAGTTTGGGTTTTAAATGTGGGTATTTTTCGATAAATCTCTCGGTATCGAATGTGGTGTCAAAACCAAGTCTGTTCATTCCGGTATCTATCTTAATGCTGATATGGTAGTCTAAATTTCTGTTTTTAAGGTAAGTGTTGAATTTTTCTGCCACTTGATCGTCATAAATATTTATGAGTAAGTTGTTTTTCAAAATCTCATCGAAGAAATGCTCATCTACAAAACCTAAAACGATTATCTCAGCGCTGTTGCCTATCCCTTCTCGAAGTTTTATCCCCTCTTCGAGGGTTGCGACACAGAATATCCTTATATTGGAGTGTTTCATTGTGTATTCTGCAAGTTTCACGGCACCATGTCCGTATCCATCGGCTTTTATTACGGGGGTAATTTCTGATTTTGAGAGATTTTGTGCTATCAAGAGGTTATTCAGATATCTTTTTAGATCTATCTGGGCGTATGTCCCCCTGATATATTTCATTGTTCCTCTTCTCCACTACTATTCATTCCTGCTTTGTAGAAGAGATAACTTCTTATAAAATCATCCAATTCTCCATCGAGGACGGCATCTGGGTTGCCACTTTCATGCCTTGTTCTGAGATCTTTTACCATTTTGTATGGATGTAAAACATACGACCTTATTTGACTACCAAAATTTATCTCCGTTTTAGAGCTTTCCAACTCATTTTTTTCCTTGTTTTTCTTTTCCATCTCCAATTCGTAGAGTTTCGATTTCAAAATCTTGAGAGCATGGGCTTTGTTTTTATGTTGGCTTCTCTCATTCTGACAGGAAACAACTATGCCAGTAGGGATATGGGTGATTCTTACAGCAGAATCGGTGGTATTTACATGCTGACCACCCGCACCGCCTGCCCTAAAAGTATCTATCTTTAGTTCAGATTCATTTATCACGATATCTACATCGTCGTCTATTTCAGGTAGTACGAACACCGATGCAAAAGATGTATGCCTTTTATTATTGGCATCAAAGGGTGAGAGTCTCACAAGTCTGTGAACGCCTGTTTCCCCTTTCAAATACCCATAGGCATAGGGGCCAATGATATTGAGTGTGGCAGATTTGATTCCTGCCTCATCACCCGGCTGATAATCGAGCATCTCATACTTGAATTTTCTGTTTTCCACCCATCTGATATACATCCGAAGAAGCATACTCGCCCAGTCGTTTGCTTCTGTGCCACCTGCCCCTGAATGTATCGTAAGAATGGCATTGTTTACATCGTTTTCGCCGTTTAGTACCAATTTTAGTTCGAAATCGTTTACGATCTGTTTTAACTCTTTGAAACTTTCGTTCAACTCTGATAAGACATCTTCCCCTTCTGCATTGAGTTCAATCAATACATCCATATCCTCAAACTTTTTTAATAAGAAATACCAATCATCTAAGAATTTCTTTATATTTGCCTGCTCTTTTAGGATATGTTTTGACTCTTTGTTGCTCCAGAAATCTGGATCTTCAGTTTTTTTTTCGATCTGTTTTAGTTTTTCCTTTAAGGTTGTTTCGTTTACGATTCTTTTAAAATGTTCTAACTTCTCTTTTAAGCCTTCGTACTCCTGTATAATCTCTTCTACCGTCATAACCCCTCTATAATGTTATAATCATCCCTATCTCATCGCAATCTGGAAATTTTGGGCATTTTATGCAATCTGACCAGATCTTTCTGGGAAAACTCTCCTTTTTTACCACTTTGAAACCCAATTTTTCAAAAAACTTCTGCTTGTAGGTGAGGGCAAACACCTGTTCGAACCCCATTTCCCGTGCCAATTTTAGACACTCCTCTACAAGTAGTCTTCCAATCCCTTTTCCATGGGCAGATTCATCCACAGCCAGAGACCTGACCTCTGCTAAATTACCCAGTGTGGGATGCAGTGCACAGCACCCCAAAACTTTTCCATTCTCTTCGTAAACCACGAATTCAAAGATCCTTTCATAGATCTGCTCCAGACTGAGGTGGAGCATATCTCCTCTATCGGCAAAGTGATTTACGAGATCCTGTATTGCTTTAGCGTCCTTTATATTAGCCTTTCTGATCATTACAAACTCTTTTTAAAGAGGTTGTAAATCCTTATAGATTCCTCTTTGTCGGGGATAGTGTTGTAACCTTTTCTTGCTCTGATGGTGAATTTTGTTATCTTTTCATTTATTTCTTTCACATCAAAATAGTATTTGTAAGAACCTTTTTCTGCTCTTACACTACCCTCAGAAATGCTCGAATATATGACAAGGGCTCCATCATTTTTTATTGTTTTGATAAAGTTTTCTATTAGTATCTCTTTTGGTTTGTCTATAGAATCAGTCACAGCATCAGCTGTCACACTGTATGTAACTCCAGCACCAGCAACGACTGCCACTGGGACGCATCCATAAGTGCTTAATAATCCGATAATGAGTAATGATATAGATATCAAATACTTTTTCATAGTAATCCTCCTGAAAGTTTTACAATTTAGATACCACATCGGCATTTTAGTTCACAAATGAAAAATTATCAAGAATTTTATTGACAGGGATGAAAATAAGGATTATTATTTAAAAGTTGTGAAAAAGTGGAGAAAAATATGCTCAAAAAGGGATTTAAAAAATAAAACGATGCCTTCCAGAGTTTTCTGGGAGGCTTTTTTTTTGGAGGTTTTTATGATGGAAAAGGAGATTTTGAATAAGCACGAGATCGATAATACTCTGATAAGGCTCAGCTTTCAAATCATCGAAAAGATCAAGGATGATACAAATTTTGCTTTAGTGGGGATCAAGAGAAGGGGGGCGATATTAGCCGACAGAATTGCTGCTGCAATAGAGAAGTTTAAATCGATCAAACCTTTGGTTGGTTATCTCGACATTACGCTTTATAGAGACGATCTCACTGAGATCTCAGAGTTCCCACAGTTGTTAGGATCCGATTTCGATTTTGATGTGAAAGGTAAAACGATAATCTTGATCGATGATGTGATCTTCACTGGTAGAACGGTGAGGGCAGCCCTTGATGCGATTATAGATTACGGTAGGCCTAAGAGGATCATCTTTGTGGCACTGATAGATAGGGGGCATAGGGAGCTACCTATTCAGCCCGACTTTGTGGGGAAGTATGTGCCGACAAACATAGAGGAAAAGATCAATGTCAGACTACAGGAATTAGACGGTCTTGACTCTGTAACTATAGAAAAAAGGGGGTAATATGTCGCTTAGAAGAAAAGACCTCACTGGATTAATCGATTTATCAAAGGAGGAGATCCTTACGATCCTTGATACAGCGGAGAAATTCAAAGAGATCAACTCGAGGGAGATCAAAAAAGTTCCTGCTCTTAAGGGTAAAACTATTGCAAACCTCTTTTTTGAACCTTCCACAAGGACAAGGACCTCTTTTGAGATAGCAGGTAAAAGACTTTCTGCTGATGTTATAAATTTTACCGCCTCAGCAAGTAGTACCACAAAGGGCGAAACACTCATAGATACGGTAAAAAATATCGAGGCTATGGGTGTGGACATGTTTGTGGTGAGGCACTACTATTCAGGTTCTGTGAGGTTTATAGCCCAAAATACAAAGGCAAATGTGATAAATGCTGGGGATGGTACCAATGAGCATCCTACCCAATCCCTTCTCGACCTCTATACCATAAGGGAGAATAAGGGGCGATTGGAAGGGCTCAATGTGGCTATTATAGGTGATATAACCCACAGCCGTGTTGCCAGATCCAATGCGTGGGCTATGAAGAAATTGGGTATCAATCTCAGACTTTACGGACCAAATACCATGATCCCAAAGGATTATGAACCTTTTGGATGCAAAATCTGCAAGTCTATTGAAGAGGCTGTAGAAGATTGCGATGTAATAATGATGCTGAGGATTCAGCTTGAAAGGCAGGGGATCGCTCTTTTACCATCATTAAAGGAATATTCTAAACTCTTTGGTTTGAACAAACAGAGGCTTGCAAATGCAAAAAAAGATGCGATTATAATGCATCCAGGCCCCATCAATAGAGGGGTAGAATTGCCATCGTATCTGGCAGATTGCGATAGATCCGTCATTTTGACTCAGGTGGAAAACGGAGTTGCCGTAAGGATGGCCGTGATGTATCTTTTAGCTATGCAACAAAATGTAAAATTGGAGGATTAGTATGTCGTTGTTGTTAAAAAATTGTGAGATTGTAAATTTCGATAAAACAATAAAAGGGGATATTCTTATCGAGGGTGATAGAATAAAAAAGATCGGAAATCTCTCAGATAAGGCTGACAGGGTGATCGATTGCTCTGGGAAGATAGTTGTTCCCGGATTGATCGACATGCATGTCCATTTTAGAGATCCAGGATTGGAGTATAAAGAGGATATAGAGAGCGGTAGTAGGGCTGCCGTTGCAGGTGGGGTTACCACTTGTTTGGCTATGGCGAATACGAAGCCTGTAAATGATAATGCCTACATCACAACATATATGATCGACAAGGCTAAGAAGATAGGACTTATCGATCTGTATCCCGTTGGTGCAATTACCAAAGGGTTGGAAGGTCAGGAGCTTGCTGAAATAGGTGAAATGAAGGCTGCTGGTGCTATTGCCTTTTCCGATGATGGCAAGCCTGTAATGAATTCTGAAGTGATGAGAAGGGCCGCTGAGTATATCAAAGGAGTGGGTGGTATAGTGCTATCTCATCCTGAAGATGCAAATTTGGCGGCAAAGGGTGCTATAAATGATGGAAAGGTTGCTACCCTTACAGGATTAAAAGGGATTCCAGATGAGGCAGAAGAGATAATTATAGCAAGGGATATCCTTATATCAAAACTTACGGGGACACATTTCCATTTCTGTCATGTGAGTACAAAGGGTTCCCTCGATCTTATCAGATTTGCAAAAGAGAAGGGGTTAAATATCACATGTGAAGTTGCTCCTCACCATTTTTCCCTCACTGAGGATGAGCTTTTATCCTACGATACGAATTACAAAATGAATCCACCTCTCAGGACGAAAGAGGATGTGGAGGCTTTAAAACAGGCTCTCAAAGAGGGTCTTGTAGATTGTATTGCCACGGATCATGCACCTCATCATAGAGATGAAAAGTTTGTGGAGTTTGATCTCGCCGCTTTTGGGATTACCGGTTTACAAACCCTTGTACCCCTTACGCTCAAACTTGTTGAAGAGGGGGTCATATCGATTAATGACTTTGTAAAATACACTTCTTACAACCCTTCAAAGGTTTTAGGTTTCATTGATAAAGGTAGCATTGAAGAAGGGAAATTGGCTGATATCGCTGTGATCGATAGGGATAAGGAATATGTGTTTGACGAACATTTCAACAAATCTAAATCCACCAACACACCATTTTGGGGTAAAAGATTAAAGGGTATAAATTGTCTTACGATAAAATCGGGTAGAATAGTTTACGAATTACAATAAAAAAGGGGCTTAACGCCCCTTTTAATTTATTCGTTGCACTTGATTTCAGCAAGCTGTTTGTAGATACTGTATTTCCTTTTTGCTGCTCTGTTGGCAAACTCTGCAAGCTCTTTTGCCCTCTCTGGGAATGTCTGCATAACTGTTTTGAATCTTGTCTCAGTTTTCATGTACTCTTCCACAGTCATTGAAGGCTCTTTGCTGTCTATAATGAGAGGATTCTTTCCTTCTTTTGCAAGATCTGGGTTGAATCTGTAAAGATTCCAGTATCCTGACTGAACTGCAAGTTTCTGTTGCTCGATACCTTTTGACATATCGATACCATGAGCGATACAATGTGAGTAAGCGATGATTACTGATGGTCCATCGTAAGCCTCTGCCTCTACAAATGCCTTGATGCACTGTGCGGGATTTGCAAGGGATACTTTTGCCACATATACATTTCCATAAGTCATAGCAATCATTCCTAAATCTTTCTTATCACCATCCTTACCAGCAAAGGCAAATTTTGCAAATGAACCTGTGGATGTAGCTTTTGAAGCCTGACCACCAGTGTTTGAGTAAACCTCTGTGTCAAGAACGAGAAGGTTTACATTCTGAGACTGAGCTATGACATGGTCAAGTCCGCCGTAACCTATGTCGTATGCCCAACCATCACCACCAACAATCCATACAGATTTCTTGACGAGGTAATCTGCGATCTCATCAAGTTTTTTAGCCTCAGTACTGTTGATACCTTTGAGTATCTCCCTCAGTTTTGCAACTCTGTCTCTTTGAGCTTCTATCTCTACCTGATTGGTTTGTGGTGCAGATATTATTTCATTAACAAAGTCAGCACCTATTTTATCTTTTAAGAGTTCAAGGTACTCTTTTGCCATCTGGTTGAATTTATCGATGGCAAGTCTCATACCGAAGCCGAATTCTGCGTTGTCTTCAAAGAGTGAGTTTGCCCATGCTGGTCCTCTACCATCGAATCTTGTGGTGTAAGGTGTCGTTGGAAGGTTACCACCGTAGATAGAAGAGCAACCTGTAGCATTAGCTATTACTGTTCTATCCCCAAAAAGCTGGCAGAGAAGCTTGATGTATGGTGTTTCACCGCAACCTGCACAAGCACCTGAAAATTCAAACATGTGTGGTGCAAGCTGGCTACCTTTGAGTGAAGTCTTATCGTATTTCTTAATATCGAGTTCAGGGATAGATAGGAAGAAATTGAAGTTTTCTCTTTCCTGCTCTCTCAATGGGAATTGAGGTACCATATTGATGGCCTTCTTTGTTGGATCTGCCTTGCTCTTTGCTGGGCAGTTGAATACGCATGCTCCACATCCCGTACAATCTTCAACTGCTACCTGAATTGTGCATTTCATACCTGTGAATTCTTTGCCTCTTGCATCGGCAGACTTGAATGTCTTAGGAGCATTCTTAAGCTCTGCTGGATCGTAGATCTTCATTCTGATTGTTGCATGTGGGCATACGAAAGAGCAGATACCGCACTGGATACAGATCTCTGGGTCCCACTCGGGAACGAAGTTTGCGATGTTTCTTTTTTCATACTTGCTTGTACCTGTTGGGTATACACCGTCATCTGGAAGCCATGATACAGGTACATCGTCACCTTCGAATGCCACCATCTTGCTGATAGCTTTTCTAACGATCTCTGGTGCAGTAGGATCGGTGATATACTTGTGCATCTTGATAGTGCTATTAGCAGTCTTTGGATAATTTACCTCGTAGAGTTCGTTTATCCCTGCATCAACAGCAGCTATGTTCATATTTACAACCTTGTCTCCGTATCTACCGTATGTCTTCTTGATGGCATCTTTGATAGCTTCAACAGCTTTTTCAAAAGGTATAATGTTTGATATCTTGAAGAAGGCTGTTTGAAGGATAGTATTTGTTCTACCACCAAGACCTATTTTTTCTGCGATTTCATCTGCGTTGATGATGTAGAATTTTGCCTCTTTTTCGATGATCTCTTTCTGAACTTCGATAGGCAATTTATCCCATACCTCATCCTTAGAGAATGGTGAGTTTAACAGGAATACTCCACCTTTTTTCAGAGGCTTTAAAATATCGTAGAGTTCGAGGAAAGAGAATTTATGGCAACCGATAAAGTCCGCCTTTTGAATGAGATATGAGCTTCTAATCTCTCTGCTTCCAAAACGAACATGGGATATAGTCATAGAACCAGATTTTTTGGAATCGTAAACAAAGTAAGCTTGTACCTTGTTGCCTGTGAGATCACCTATGATCTTAGCAGAGTTTTTATTTGCTCCAACGGTACCATCTGCACCTAAACCGTAGAACATGCCGTTGAATACATCATCTTGTGGAACGATCCAATTCTTATCATACTTAAGGCTCTTGAAGGTGACATCATCTTCGATCCCAACGGTGAATCCATTGATAGGCTCTGCAGCATCCAAGTTGTCATAAACAGCTTTTACCATAGCAGGAGTGAAATCTTTTGATCCTAAACCGTATCTTCCACCTACTATCATTGGGTATTTTGCGTAGGATACCATCTTTTTCTGCATAGCTTCACCGATGGCAGTTCTAACATCTAAGTACATCGGTTCACCTAAAGAGCCTGGCTCTTTGGTTCTATCAAGGACTGCGATCTTAAGGGCAGTTTTAGGCAACGCTTTTATAAAAGATTCAAGTGGGAATGGTCTGTAAAGTCTGATTACAACTACACCAACCTTTTCCCCTAAAGAGTTCATATATTCTACTGTTTCTTTTACAACATCGGCACCAGAGCCCATTATAACGATTACCTTTTCGGCTTCTGGATGACCAAAATACTCCACAAGGTCGTATCTTCTACCTGTTATCTCGAAGAATTTATCCATGTATTTCTTAGTAATTGCTGGGACTTTTTCGTAATACTTGTTGCAAGCCTCTTTACTCTGGAAGAATACATCAGGGTTTTGTGCGGTACCTTTAATTGTTGGATTTTCTGGGTTTAGAGATCTTTTTCTATGGGCAGAGATCAGTTCATCATCCAGCATTGCTCTCATTTCATCAAATGAGAGTTCCTCTGTTGTTCTGATTTCGTGGGATGTTCTAAATCCATCAAAAAAGTGTAAAAATGGCACTCTCGATTCGAGTGTGGCAGCTTGAGCGATAAGGGCAAAGTCCATTACCTCTTGTGGGTTGTTGGAGCAGAGCATAGCCCAGCCTGTTTGCCTACAAGCCATTACATCTGAATGGTCTCCAAAAATAGAAAGAGCATGGGTAGCCACAGCCCTCGCGCTCACATGGAAAACTGTGGGTGTGAGTTCACCAGCTATCTTAAACATGTTTGGTATCATCAATAAAAGCCCTTGAGAGGCAGTAAATGTCGTAGTTAAAGCTCCAGAAGCAAGTGCACCATGAACAGCACCGGCAGCACCGCCCTCAGATTGCATTTCAACAACTTTTGGAACTGTACCCCAGATATTCTTTTCACCTTTTGCCGATTTTTCATCCGCCAATTCACCCATTACAGAGGATGGTGTGATGGGGTAAATCGCAATTACTTCATTGGTAGCGTGTGCTACATATGCAGCTGCGGTGTTGCCATCGATTTGAACAAACCTTTTCTTCATGTTGCCTCCTTTTTCTATGTTAAGCAAGACTTAAATTTCTTCAATTTAATTATACACTTTTTATTTTATCCAATTAAACAGAATTAGTCAATTAAAATATATCTGATAAGAAATTAAAACAATGCTACCATAATATTACTCACAAAGAAACTCAGCATGACAAGTAGGGAGCTACCGAAGTACCTGATACCTGTAATTCGGCTGTAAATGAATACTGAAAGTGCCAAATACCAAGAGAGTAGAAAAATTCCAAAATACTGGATGTAATCTTTTTCAAGGAGAAATGTAATAGGGGCAAATATGTTGATAACCTCGAGGGGTAAAAATAGTTTTATGAAGAATAGAAGGGA
>FMSI01082816.1_pt1 | contig 14658 bp, 13 predicted proteins | sample 1504471 | NCBI WGS metagenome assembly FMSI01 (sample SAMEA4475357, study PRJEB15587) | soil metagenome | biome: Soil; feature: Field | place: India | collected 2015-03-11 | depth 0 m
CCCGGGAAAAACTTGGCGAACTAGGAACGAACGCACCACTTGCTCAACATTCCCGTTGCCGGCGTTGTAGCGCAATTCGGGCTTGAGACGGCACCAAAATGGGCTTGCTTGATTTCATATTGAACGTGGCCGGGTTGCTTTTGTGGTTGAATTGGCGCACGGCACGACTTGATCCGATGGCGCGCGCAACTGCGCGCACACTGCTTGGTACGCTCAAACCGGCTGCGCCGGTCCGGTTTCGGCGCTGGCCGTTGCTGGCCGGCCTTGGGCTGTTGCTATTGGTCCGCGCCATTTTTTATTGGGAGCTCGGGCCGGCGTTGAACTGGAACCCAACGCTCAATCTGGGGGCGGTTGTGCTACCGTTCAGGAGCGGTTTTTTTGGGCATGTGTTACTGTTTTCACTGGTCAGTTTCATCCGAATGTTTGTGGTACTGTATCTATGGATCATCTTTCTGTGGGTGGTTGCCCCAACTGATGCACGGGAAAATCCAGCCGCGAAACTGCTCAAAGTATATCTCGGCAGAATTGCACACTGGCCGGCTCCGGTGCAGCTTCTTGCGCCGTTTTTACTCGGGGCGCTTCTGTGGGTTACCCTTGAACCTGTACTTGCAAGATTGGGGATAACTCACCCGGCGCGTTCGGTTCTGCAACTCTCAGCGCGCGCGGCGCTAGTTGGCGCCAGCAGCTATGTAACCCTCCGTTGGCTGATCGCATTTTTGTTGCTTGCGCATTTTGTGGATATGTACGTTTACGTGGGTAAAAGACCCGCACTCGAGTTTGGAATTGCCACTGCAGCGAAACTGCTCAAACCAGTGCGCAAGATCCGACCGCGAATCGGCAAAATTGACCTTGCACCTGCGATCGGCCTAGCGCTGATATTCTTGACTGGTGAAGCGCTACTGTGGGTTTTGCCCAGGCTTTATTTGCCCTGAGCCGGAGTTGGCACACGCGCCGCCGCAAGAACAAGCTTCACGCCGCGCAGGGCAGCGTTACGGTGACTGTGGTGCCCTGGCCCGGCTCGCTCTGGATTAGAAGTGCACCGCCGTGCAGCTCTGCGAGCCGTTTGCTAATGATTAGGCCTAGACCTACCCCTTGCTGTTCCTGCACCTTGCGCTGGAACTGTATGTACGCGCCTATGCGTGCAATTTGTTCCTTATCCATTCCACGTCCCTGATCAACCACAACCAAGCTAGCCGTTTCGCTCATGCGCCCGAAAGTAACACGCACCTGTGTCCCCGGCCGCGAAAATTTGAATGCGTTGTTAATTAGTTCGTCGGCAATCTTTTCGATGAACACGTCCGACATTCGCACCGGGCAATCGGCCAACTCCAAACGCAAGTCCGCACTGCGCCCAGCTGAATCGGCTTGGTTTTGTGCGCATTTTTCAATCACCATGGCCGGTTGCAACGTTTGCCGCGTGCGCAGCGCCTGCGCACTGGCTGGATCAGCTGCCATCAGCTCGATTTGTGCGTAGATCAGGAAATTCTCTATCAACCGCTGTAACCGCCTGCCGGATTGTTGAATTACCTGGCCCATTTCCATCAGGTCACCCGGCGAAAGTGTTGCTGCATCCGTCTGGAGCAATTCGGCATACGCAAGTATACCGTTCAGCGGTGTGCGTAATTCGTGCGGAAGCATGAAACTGATGTTCTGACGAAGGTCGGCTAGTTTTTTCTCCGCCTGTTCACGCATCATTTCGGCCTTTTTAAGCCGCGCATCCACCGCAGCGTACAAACCCTCGATCGTAAAAGGCTTTGGCAAGTAATCGTCTGCGCCCAGTTCCATTCCGTATCGCATGCCTTCACTGTCGGCATAGCCGGTCATTAAAATGAACGGGATAGCTGCTGTTGTAGGGTCGTTGCGCAACGCCGTAAGGGTTGCGTAGCCATCCATTTTCTTCATCTTAACGTCGCAGATGATGACGTCGGGTAACTCCTTGCGAGCTAGTTGGACGCCTTCTTCGCCGTTTTCAGCTTCAACGACCATGAACCCCTTTTGGCGCAATGCCATGCCCATCATTGCACGGATGGGTTCCTCATCGTCAATGACCAGGATCCTTCTCATGCACTTACAAGTAAATTGCCCCGATTCTGCGTTCTGTCAATTGCACTTTATCCCTGTCTGGCAGGGTGCATGCCGCCATTGCCTTCGTCCGCTTTTGCACAACAGCGCTAACAAACTATCCACAACAACAACGCTGCTCAATAATATGGTGCGATCCCGGCAGCTTACTTACGCTGGTCAATTGGAACAAAACAGCGCAGGGTTGGTCCTGTGTAAACCTGTCTGGGCCGGTAAATTTTGCTGTCCGGATTGTCCATCATTTCCTTGTAGTGCGCTATCCAGCCCGGGGTCCGCCCAATCGCGAAAATCACGGTGAACATCTCAACTGGAATTCCAATCGCGCGCATTATGATGCCGCTGTAAAAGTCCACGTTCGGATACAAGCGCCGCTCAATGAAATACTCGTCTTTAAGGGCTGTTTCTTCGAGTTTCTTGGCTATGTCAAGCAATGGATCGTTCAATTGCAACGCCTCGAGCAGGTCGTCGCATGCTTTTTTGATTATTTTTGCGCGGGGGTCGTACGTCTTATAAACCCGATGGCCAAAGCCCATCAGACGCCTACGGTTGGTTTTATCTTTGACCGATGCGATAAATTGCGAGCCATCGTCGCCCGAGCGATAAATTTCCTCCAACATTTCGATCACCGCCTGGTTTGCACCCCCGTGCAATGGCCCCCAAAGTGCGCATACACCCGCCGCTGCACTTGCAAACAAGTTCGCCCGCGCCGAGGCAACCATACGCACGGTTGCTGTCGAGCAGTTTTGTTCGTGGTCGGCATGCAGCAAAAAGATCAGGTCTAACGCACGTACGACCTCGGGTTTGAGCTCATAATCTTCGTACGGCATTGAAAACATCATGTGCAGGAAGTTTGCGGTGTATTTGTATGCTTTCTTCGGATAAATGATCGGCAGACCGCGTGACTTGCGATATGAAAATGCCGCGATTGTGCGGACCTGCGATATCAGCCGGGCTGCATGCACATCAAAACTGCTTTTGTCTTCCCAGCGCATCAGGCTCGGGTCGAAACAACTGCTTGCGTTGATCACAGCCGACAAAATTGCCATCGGATGCGCAGTTGTTGGGAACCCCTCGAAATTGTATTTGACGGCTTCATGCAGATACTGGTTTTCGGTCAGCAATTCAGAAAACCTGCGCAGCTCAGCGCGCGTTGGCAGATACCCGTAAATCAACAGATACGCAGTCTCGATGAAGCTGCTCTTTTCAGCCAGTTCCTCAATCGGGATGCCACGATACCTCAAAATTCCGCGCTCACCGTCAATGTAAGTGATTGCACTTTTACATGAACCGGTGTTGACGTAACCCTCGTCAAGAGTGATTAGGCCCGTTTCACTGCGCAATTTCGAGATATCAATTGCGCGTTCGCCTTCAGTACCCTGCACAATCGGCAGGGTGATCACTTTGCCGTCAACCTCGAGTTTCGCAAATTCGCTCATATTTTAGCTCTGATTCAGCAGAAATTGCGCCAAAAAGTATGCCTTTTTGCCCTCTGGTGGCAAGTTTTGTAGCGCCAAAACTGTATCCAAAGCTGTTGTGTGCGCGGTCAATTTTAGAGCCGTAGGCCGTGGTCGGCACCGCACGCAACAACATACAGCAAACCCGCGCAGGACCTCGATTGCAGCCTTCGTGTTATATCTTTTTGGTTGCGTTTGTCACTTCTTCTTTCCATTGCCTGACCGCAGCGAGCATTTGGTCGGCTGCGTTAAGGACGGGCTTAACGTGTTTAAGCCGCATCCATGGTAACAAACCCAGCAAATCATGTGTCACAAGAATTTGTCCATCGCAATCGGGGCCGGAACCGATCCCGATTGTTGGTATCGGAATTTTACGTGTGATCTCGGCTGCAACTGCTGGTGTGACAAGCTCGAGCACAATTGCAAACGCACCCGCCCGGGCCAGCGCTTCAGCATCGGCAATGAGCATGTCGCGTTCGGATTGAGTTTTGCCCTTGACCTTGTACCCACCCTCTTGACGCACATGCTGAGGCAGCATACCCAGATGACCAAGGAACGGTATCCCCGCCGCAACAATTGCATTTAGCTGGGGTAGGATATCGCGCCCGCCCTCGGCTTTGACAGCCTGGGCGCCGGCTGCGACTAACCGTTTTGCATTGGCCACTGCTGCCTCGACACTTGCGATGCTTCCGTACGGCATGTCTGCTGCAAGCAGCGCATTCGGTTTTGCACGCCCCGCAGCGCGCACGTGATGTTCCATGTCAGCCATGGTTACGTGTGTCGTGTCAGGATACCCCAGCACAACCATCCCGACCGAATCGCCGACGAGAATCAGGTGTATGCCGGCTGCATCCAACAGTTTCGTCATCGGATAATCGTAAGCGGTTAGCGCGGCGATTTTCTGGCCGCGCAGTTTCATCTGTCGGATGGTGTCTGCCGTGATCTTGCCAGCGTTCATTGCCGTTGCTGTTTGCTGCATTTACCGGGGCGAACTCGCCGGTAAATGTGCGTATTAACGACTGCACAAGAAACAGCCAGAGTCATTTCCGCGCGAAACTCTCAATTAGTTCTTCAGGTGACGCAGTTGCAGTACCTACCTTGCCAACCACAATACCTGCGGCATGATTCGAGAAAATGGCAGCTTCAACAGGCGATGCGCCTGCTGCAATTGCACCTGTAAAACACGCTATCACGGTGTCGCCTGCGCCAGATACATCGAAAACTTCCTTTGCCACGGTCGGTATGTGGATAGGTTTGCGATTGCGTTGACACAGTAGCATGCCAAGCTCACCCAAAGTGATCAGCAACAGCGCCGGGTGCAGTTCTTCAAACAGCTTGGTTGCAACGCTCATCAGGCTGGTGTCAGAAAGCGGATTAGGGTTGTGCGTGTTGTCAGAAAACCCGGCCAGCTCGAAGGCCTCTTTGCGGTTCGGAGTTAAAACCGAGACACCCGCCAGATCAAGCCGGTGGACAGGTTTAGGGTCAACACTTAACCAAACGCCACGTGCACGGCACATGCGCTTCAGTTCATCCAGAAGTCTCTGAGTAACGACGCCTTTGCCGTAGTCGCCAACGATCACCGCTGCAGCAGAATTAATACTGCGTCGCAGCCGCGCCAGCAGTTTGTCGGTGAGTTTTTCGTCCAGATCGTCCTTAGCTTCGCGGTCAACACGCACGATTTGTTGTCGTTGAGCTATAATACGCGTTTTGAGGCTTGTCGGGCGCCCGGCAAGCTCGATCAGGCCGTCATGCACGATATTGCAGCTTGTTAACAACCGTTTTAGTTCACCCCCTGCTGCATCGCGTCCGATGACCCCGAACAATTCAGTCTGCACATTCAACGCCGCCAAATTACGCGCTACATTTGCAGCGCCGCCTGGCATGAAACTTTCGCGCTCGAACTCGAGCACGGGTACAGGTGCCTCAGGCGAAATGCGCGAAACTTGACCCCACACGAACTGGTCGAGCATCGCGTCGCCTACGACCAAAATCCGCGTTTTACGGGCTAGGCGCAGCAACTGCCGCACACGCGCCACTTGCATTGTGGTGTCCATGCAGAGTTACGATCAGGTTGCATCTAGAAAAGCCGTTAACGGACTGGTTGGGCTTGCAGTGAATTGCTGGGCAGGTAGACCGGATTCAAACGCAGCACGGCCAGCCTCGACGGCAAGCTTGAACGCAACAGCCATTCGCACCGGGTCTTCAGCAACTGCTATTGCTGTGTTCACAAGCACTGCATCGGCGCCCATTTCCATCGCTTCAGCCGCGTGGCTTGGTGCACCCAACCCTGCATCAACCACGACGGGTACTGTGGCCTGCTCGATTATGATGCGAATCTGGTCACGCGTTTGCAGGCCGCGGTTCGAGCCGATCGGTGCCCCAAGCGGCATCACGGTTGCGCACCCGACATCTTCGAGGCGCTTGGCAAGCACAGGATCGGCATTGATATACGGCAGCACCGTGAATCCCTCGGCCACAAGTTGTTCGGCTGCTTTGAGTGTCTCGATCGGATCAGGCAACAGATACCGTTGATCGGGGTGGATCTCGAGCTTGACCCATTTGGGTAACCCAGCTGCAGCAGCAAGCCGCGCAAGCCGCACTGCCTCTTGCGCGTTCAGCGCGCCGCTTGTGTTCGGCAAAATCAAATACCGATCCGGATCAATGAACTCGAGAATGTTTGCAAACGGGTCTTTTTTGCCTGAGAGGTCCGCCCGACGCAAAGCAACCGTGACAAGCTCAGCCCCACTTGCAGCCAGTGCATCACGCATTAGCTCGGGTGAAGCGAACTTGCCCGTGCCCAGGATCAGCCGCGACCTAAACTTGCGTCCGGCTATCTGTAGTTGTCCGGTCGCTTGCACACCGTGACCATAGAACAAATCCACCAGTGTGTCCAGTTGACACGCCCTGAACTTTGCACCGTGCCTGGCTCCTTGGCAAATTGGCTGGCTGCTTTACACCGCAACCGCACAAATCCATGCAGCTTGTGGTTTATTGTTCAACACTGTGTTATTCGGACAAACTCAATCCTGCGCGCGTGGAATGTCCTCGCCTGCGAAATATAAATGTAGCCATACGCAGTCCTGCACATCCGAAATCAAATCGAAGAGTCGCAGAGCCAATACGGATGGTAGCGTCACTGTGCCGACGTGTCCGGCGCCGAGATCGCGGCCCTGCGTGTTTGCGGACGTCCTCGGCGAGGCGCCCCTACCAAATTCACTCAAAAGGGAGGGACGCATTGCCTCATGCGTCCGTGATCAAACCGCAAAGAGCCAAAGACAGTATGCATGAATCTGTAGAAAACGCATGCTGTTGGCATTATGCCGACAACCCTGAACTAAGATTGCAGGCACCTCGGTCCCACGCGCACTGGAACTAGACGGCTGCGTTTTCCACAATTTCACAACACAGCTACGGCGGATACAACGAGCAAGTGACTGCATGTGATAGAGTGGCCCACTGGCCTAAAGATAAGACTCATCGGTTGGCTGTTAAAGTCTGCCAGCGCAAAGGCTCATGAAGTGTGCTCCGATGCCGATCAATGTTCTCGGGGTTGTGCCGCGCTGATTACGGTACCTTTTTGATGCGGAAAAACTTGGTTTGCCCAGGTACATTCGACACCTTGTACACAGTTGCAGTTTCGGTTGTGGGCAATGCTTGGATACCGGCGAGTCGCCATTGGGCGGGGCTTAAGTTGGTTGCGTACTCAAGCTCGTACAACTCATACGGTTTCGCCTGCCACGAAATTGAATCCAACCCAACCGCAACAATTCGCTGGCACGATGCTGCGCTTGTCGGGGTCATCCCGGCGCGGTACTCCTGAATGTTTGTGAGGCCGTCGCCGTCGTAATCGTCATATGCACCGCGTTTCGGTCCTACAGCCGGGTTCGGATTGCCAAACCAAGTCGTCATCCATGAGTCCGGGATGCCATCCGGGTTACCCGAAGGATATTGATCCGGATTAAGCGAGATCACCCGCACCCACACATACGGCGCTGCGTTTGTGCCGTCAAAACATCTGCAAGCAATCCGGTCGTAATAGCTCGTCCCGCCTGGGTCAAGCCTTGAGCCGCTGTAGAACCCTCCTGGTGCGAATTTGAGGAGGCGCGTTCCGCTCAGCGTAAACGTGCCGCTCATGTTCGCTGCATTTGTCAAGGCCAAGGTCAGGTTTGTCGTTTGCAGATCGTAACAAGCCAGTTCGATCTCGTTTATCCCGGGCACGTTGACCGGCCATGGCGCAGTTGTTATGTCCATTACACGCCCGTACATAAATGGTGGTGTGTTTAACTGCGGATAACCTTGTCTAACAACTGCGATATCCGAGGCCGCAAGTTGCGCACCGCGTCCGTCGGCGTGTACTGTCGGATACATGATCGCCTGCGGATCGGTCGAGTGCACGAGCCCTAATGCATGACCGATCTCGTGGCAAAGCACCTCCTCAAAAGTCGAAAGCACGGTTACAGCGGTGTTCGAGTGATTTATCATCACAGAGCCGCTTACTACCCTGTGGAACTCGTTGCCGGCAACGTTGCCGCCCAACCCCCAGCCTGCTGTCTCGAGCAGACCCCATAAAAATCGCGGTCCGCCCATGCCAAGGTAACTAGGGCCGTATCTGAGCGCGATGTAGTTCGTGTAACTGTAGAGTTGAATTCGCAACTTTCCGTCGTTGGTCTGGATCAACTCGGCTGGCATGCCGAAGTTCTGAAAACCGTCGAAAACAAACCTGAGGCTTGTAACGGCAGCCCAGGCTGCCAGTGCGTTGCTGACGGCCACAAGCGCTTGGTTAGATGTAATGCCACTCGGCAAAAACGTCATGTCAACCAGGTACGGAATCGGTTCACCCTGGTCTTGTGTCACCCACCTGGGTGGGCGACCATCGGGCGCGGTCATGAAGTTCGTTACGCTTTGTGTGCCGCCGCCATTTGACTTCGGGTTGGGTGTGTACTCGACTGGCAAAGCCGCGCTTTGAGCAGTCAGGTCTGCACCTGGTGTTCCGCTGATTGTTACAAGCGTGCGCACGCGTTCGATCAAATCGGCATGCGCCGCCGTAAGCCGCGCTGTACCAGTCTCGGGGTCAACTCTTCGCTCAAGTTTGATCGCGCCTGCCTGGCCGTTGATTGTACCGAGCGTGCCGTCGTGTCGGCGCCAGATGAAAAGCAATTGTTCGTCCCCGACGCTGAACTTTGGTGCGCTGCAATTGTCAATCGCAAGGCCGTCAAGTGCACCTCCGTAATGCACCAGTTGCACGGCTTGCGGCAGCTTGCCCTTCAGCACCTCCACAACGCGTACAGTTGTGCGAGTATAAATCCCGGCATCAGCCGGGCTGCGAAACGGTTCAACAGAAACGACCGTGCCGCGAAATATGCAATCAGCAAGCTGCACGTGCCTTTCGATCCCAAAATCTGGCGCTAACGAGCTCCATGCTGATGTTGCCATGCCAAACAGAGTAATTACAACAAGCCCAGTTGGAGCGATTAGTCTCTTTTTCATGCGTTTCTGGATGGTTTTGGTTACTAGCAGTTCCGAACCCATTTCCCGTGTGCACCGCACCGGCTATCCAAGCCAGGTTTGCAATCGACCTTGCACGTTTTGTGCAAATACTCGATACACCATTGAACTTTGCGGCCATGACGATTAACTTGGCGCTGTGTTCCGACCCTGTATAGACCTGCACGAGGGTAAGGTAAAACAGATCGTCGGTGCAACCTTAACCGACGACGAGCACGGGTTGCGCACCAATTTTGTGTCTGAGAAACCGGCAGCCTGGTATGCAGAGCTGTTCAAACGCGACGGGCTTATTGGCGGGCATGTCATAATGCTCGGCCCGGGCAATGATGCACAGGCACGCAGTGCGTTGGCGGCGTACCCGGGTGGCCTACAGATTGGTGGCGGGATTACACCTGACAATGCATGCACCTGGCTCGATGCGGGGGCGTCACATGTGATAGTGACCTCGTGGGTGTTTCGTGAAGGCAAGCTCGACCGCGAACGATTGACGGCTATAAGCAGACTTGTCGGACGCAACCGGCTCGTGCTTGATCTGAGCTGCCGGAAGGTCGGTGACGAGTACCGCGTGGCAATTAACAAGTGGCAACAACTTACCGAGCTTACCCTAAGCGAGGCTGTGTTGTGCGAGCTGGCAGATTGGTGCGCCGAATTTCTTGTGCATGCAGTTGACCGCGAAGGCTTGCGCACGGGCATAGACCGCGAGCTTGTCTGCAAACTTGCCGAATGGGCACCTGTTCCAGTTACATACGCCGGCGGCGCTAATTCCTTGCGTGACCTTGAAGAGGTCACGCGCCTGGGCAAGGGCAGGGTCGATCTTACAATTGGTTCGGCACTTGATATTTTCGGGGGTACTCAAGTCAAGTACCAAGATTGCGTCGCGTTCAATCGGCGCCAGCTCGCCCAAAGAACACTGCCTGCGCAAAATCAGGTTTAACCCGAAGCCATGCCCACTGCGTCACTGCCAGCGGCTGCGGTGCCTGTGCTCTTTGAGAACGGGAGACTCAGCGGTTTTATACCAGGTACGGTTTGAAATTACATCATTACCAAAGTGCAGGGCGCTAACTCCGTGCGCAACGTGCAGATGACTGACTAAGCTCACCGAACCCGAAAAACTGAATTATGGAGAGCGCCTGTCCCCCGAGTGTAGCTGCACGCGCCTGGCTGCGTGTGCGTGCATGCAGACCCGCCTCGCATCCAGCAGCTTTGCATGCGGTATGCTGGTTGTTTCGGGGCCAAATTTGTGCTGAGGGTGTTTTGCACTTTGCCATACAAAGCCGCACTTGGTGGGGCGTGTGCGCTCCCCACACAGCCGAGTAATTCGGGCTAAATGCTGCAGTTACAAGGTGAGAATGCTATTAGCTCGCGCTTTTCGGCGGCCAAATGACTTGATTTGGCGTGCGGGGAGGTTCAGAAGATTATTGCGCCTTTTTTAAGTCGGTAGCATCCTTGGTCGTTTTGTTCGACGATGCCGCGGGCAACCAACGATGCTAATGGGGTGACAGCCCAGTGTGGATCTGTCTCGTAAAGTACACGGTCGGCAGCATGCCGGCTGATTTCCTTGCGTGAGAAGAATACATCGGGGTTTTGGGCTAAAAACTCGACGATTAGCTTCTCGTATTGGGTCATTTCTTCGGAAGATAGCTGTCCACACAGATTTTTGCTAGCCCGGTTTTTCATGGTGCGTTTGAGGGTTTACGCCGTGCATCTGGTGCGGTGGATGACTTTGCTAACTGGCCACGCACTTTTGCGTTGTGATCTGTCTGGCAGATGCTTAGACGTGTTGACGCACGATGCGGTTTTGACGCAAGTTGTTCGATAGCAATGGAAGCAATAAAATGTGCCTGCAAGCTTTCGCACGAGCAGGTGTGGAGGTGTGCCGTGCCGAAATCCAAAGGGCATTATGGCCTCTGGTTATCGGCATGCGTAAATACGCAAGGCAATAGTCCGACACACAGCTACAGCTCGCCGAACCGGAGCACATCATGAACCCAGCAGACAACATGTGGAATTCATGGCTGAACCGCGCGCATGGTCAACTCGGGGGTGACGGTTGCTTTAGGGACGATTTATTTCAGCCTAAACACAAAACACCGCTTTACGCCGATGAATCACTTGCACCGTTTCGCGTTGGCGCTGTCAAAGGGCTCAACGCCGCGCCATTAACACGCGGGATTGAAGCCCAGGTCATCTTCGCTGCGCCTGCCGAGCTTGCACGGATGTTACACAGAGACGAACTTGACGCTGCATTGGTTAGCATTGTTGAGCCGTTGCTTACCGATCGGTATGACATCCTCGACGGTGTCGGTATCGCCTCGTTGGGCGAAGTGAAAAGTGTGTTGCTTGCGCATCGCAAGCCGATCGAAAACGCCGACGTCATATTTTACGATCCAGACTCGATTAGTGGGGTTACCCTGCTGAAGGTGCTGCTGGCCGAGCGGGGTCTGTGCCCCGAGTTCAGACCGCTTGAAAGCCGCGAAGTCGGTGACGAAAAAGATTTTCTGCTGTTGAGTGGTGATGCAGCTTTGGACTTCACGTTTGGGATGCGCCAGCATGAAATTTTTGATCTGGGCGCAGCTTGGTACGAATTGACCCGGTTGCCGTTTGTTTATGATGTGTGGGTACTGCGCCGTGGAATTGAAAATGCCAGGCTGCGGCGCCAGTTGCGCGCCGCAAAAGATTTTGGCATGCAAACACTCGAGCACATCATCCGCACCCGGACTGAATACAGCGAGGATTTCAGAAAAGACTATCTCGGCTGGCACATTCATTACTACATTGGGGCGGACGAAAAACGTGCTATTGCCAAGTTCGCCGAGTTGCTCCAAAAACACGGGTTCGGCCCGGTTTATGAACCGCGCTTTGTCGAATAAACAAAAAGCAACCGCAAAACAAAGTGAAGCGTATTTGTCTGATCAACCTTGTGGTCGCAGTTGCACTGATGCAATGCGGTTTGCGAACACTCGCACAGTTCAAGCCGGGGATGACCTGGCTCGACACCGATGGTAATCCTATCCAAGCGCACGGGGGCGGGATTTTGGTCTCGAGCAACTTGTACTATTGGTACGGCGAGGATCGTATGCCAACGAGCCGGGATGCAGTCGCGTGCTACGTTTCAACCAACTTGTATGATTGGAAGCGTGTCGGAGGCGCTCTTACGCGGGATGCACTCCCGCACGTAGATGGCAGACCGACATTCGTCGAGCGGCCCAAGGTGGTCTTTAATCCGCGTACAGGCAAATTTGTTATGTGGATGCACCTCGAACAGTCCAGGTACAACTACGCCCATGCTGGTATTGCTGTGGCTGATAAACCGGCTGGCCCATTCAGTTTCCTGAAAGCGATCCGGCCTGTAACAAACGATTCCGGGTTTGCAGAAAACAATCCCAATAAACAAAAACAGCTCGGGGGTACATTCCGCGACATGAACCTGTTTGTTGACACTGACGAGCGCGCCTACGTGTTTTATGCCTCCGAAGATAATCGTACCATGTACGTTGTCCGGCTGAACGATGAGTTTACCGGACCTGAGTTGCCCATGGCCGAAGGCAAAACCTGGGCGCGCATTTTGATTGGGCAGATGCGTGAAGCACCTGCGCCGTTCAAACACAACAACCGGTACTACCTGATTACGTCCGGCTGCACAGGCTGGCGCCCAAACCAAGCTGATTGCGCTCTGGCAGATAACATCCTTGGCCCATGGGTTTCAAAAGGCAGCCCGTGCATTGGGCCGGGCGCTCAAACGACGTTCGATGCGCAAAGCACGTTTGTGTTGCCTGTGCCTGGTAAACCTGGCTGTTTCATTTTCATGGCTGACAGATGGAACCCGCGGCAGCTTGCAGATTCACGCTATGTGTGGCTGCCGATGATTATTCAGCCGGACGGCTCGTTTAACTTGGAATGGCATGACAAATGGGACATGTCCGTATTTGACCGGCGATAAAACATGACCGATTTTTTTGGACGACGCCCCGCGCGTTTAACTTAGCGGGTTAAGGTGAAAACGTTTTCGGCAATGCAAAAAACTTACTTAACCAACTGTGCTGCAGCAGCAGCAGTGTTTGCTGTAACTACGGCCTGCATCTACGCCGCGGAAGACGCGCCTAGGATTGCCACGAAAAAAATCCTAGACCAACACAAAGACGCCGTTGTTTGGGTATCAGCCGTGGCAAGGATTAACTTCACAACCGACGATGCAAAAGGTTTGTCATTCAACGTGCCTGAACGCGAACAAAAATATGAAACGCGAGCAACGGTGATCGGTGCCGACGGGCTAGTTGTAACCGCGCTGAGCATGCTCGATCCAAGTCGTCAAATCAGCGGTCGAAGCATTGCAACTGCAGCAGGCCAAATCAAAATTGATGCCGCTGTCACACTTAAAGAGGTCAAAATCATCATGCCGGACGGCACTGAACTGCCTGCTGATGTCGTAATGAAAGATACTGACCTTGACCTGGTGTTCATAAGGCCTAAACCAGACGCAAAAGAACTCAAAGGTGTTGTTTTTAAACCGATCGAGCTAACCAACAACGCAACCGCCGACATTGCCGACGATGTCGCAACCGTAAGCCGCACAGACGAAGCGCTGAACCGGCAACCCGCTGTCGCGCGCGGACACATCGTGGCACTCACACGCAAACCGCGCATGTTTATGTATGCAACCGGCACAGATTACGGCTGCCCGACCTTCACCATGGACGGCAAACTACTCGGCATCACCGTCAACAGATTTGCAAAAGACAAATCACCGCAGCCAGTCATTTTACCAGCTGCAGATGTACTCGAAATCGCTGCCCAGGCAAAAACCGCCAAACCACCCGCCACGAAAGAATCCGAAGCCACCACGCCAGAATCCAAACCAGAAGCACCAAGAGTTAATCCAGATTAAAAGCGACCGTTTCACGCGCCTCATCTTGGCTTGGACATTGCCAGCCACTCGCAGACCACAAATTATACTACCGCATGCATTATTGGCGATATTTAGCAGGGGAACTTTTCCCCGTAGTTTCGGTTGTCTTGGTGGAGCTAGCTTGGCGAGGCCCCACCGCATCGCGCCATTGGTTATGTCCAATCGCCGTGCTTTGTCCAGACCACAAATCCATGATTTACCCCCACCTCCAACGCACTCGCTTTGCACAAGTAAATGGGGCTATACACCAGCCCAAGTGACCGCGGCCGCCAGCAAGGTTTTTCGGCGTTCGCTCTCGTATTCGCGGAGGTGACGAAGCAAACTGCGCCACAACCAGGGCCGTCACATAAACCTTTGCACTCACCAAATATTTCTCAGCAACGCGGCATAAACGTAATAACCACGCGGAAAAAGATCTACCAACGACCCATTCCCAACCGAAAAAACAGTTGGGATAGGCCTGACCGCTAACTTAGGTCACGCCAACGCGTGGCATCCGAAAAAAGGTTCAACCTTATCCCAACTCTCATTCAAACAACCACGAACGCAAGCAAGCTCAACCGAGTGATGTGTTTTAAGTGTTGAACTTTCCTGCCCCCACTACCAAGCTTGCCAACCGCTGTTCTACAACCCGCGAGACCGCCTTCAGCTCAGAATGCTTTCAGTGCCTTGACTGGATCCGGAATCTCAAATCTGTCATCTGCAATCAAG
>FMSI01009832.1_pt1 | contig 14652 bp, 10 predicted proteins | sample 1504471 | NCBI WGS metagenome assembly FMSI01 (sample SAMEA4475357, study PRJEB15587) | soil metagenome | biome: Soil; feature: Field | place: India | collected 2015-03-11 | depth 0 m
TGAACACCCGCCTCTAGTAAAGGTTTTCATTGCGTTGGGCATAGTATTCTTTGGAGATAACCCTGCAGGTTGGCGTATGGTTACAATCTCAGCCAGCTTAGCTTCAATATTGCTGGTGTACGCGCTTTCTTTCCTTCTTAACAGTAGGAGAGGGATTTCTCTTTGCTCGGCAACACTGTTTGCGTTCGACATAATGGCGTTCAACATAGGACAGATCGCCATTCTCGATGCTCCAGCGATGACATTTATGCTCGCTGCAAGCATATTGATTTTGAGGAAGAGATATGACCTTGGTGGTTTTTTTCTAGGCTTAGCCTTATTGTGTAAGCTTACTTCCGTGTTTTCATATTTAGGCATCGCAGCCTTTCTAGTTCTGTCCGCAGGGCGTGCAAAGTCGTTCCGGAAGACTATAGAATCCTGTTTAAGGATTGGCGTCACAGCCCTTGTTGTGTTCTTAGCCGGATTATGGGCCTACGACTCATTATATTCTGCCTTCGCTAAAAACCCTCTGAGTCACATTAGATACATGCTAACCTATCACAGCAGCCTGAAATATCAGGATCCGAAAGAAGTAATTCTTCCATTACAGTGGATAAATCCACTCGACCCGTTTGTCCCCATGCCGTTCTACGTTATAACGACTACGGAAACGGCGGGAGGAATCCTTAAAGTATACAATCCTGTTGCCTATTACGGCATCTACAGCCCACTATGGTGGAGCATATGGGTAGTCGTGTCTCTCAACCTATTCCACATCTTGAGAGAAGTCAGGGGGAAAAGTTTTGAGAGAACCCGACTTTTCACTCTCACATGGATACTGGCGAGCTTCTTGCCTTATGTTTTTCTAGCATACCTGATGTCTAGATGGGTTTATCCGTTTTACTTCTACCCGACTTTGCCGGGGCTCTACATCGGTCTATCCAGCCACTTGAATAAACGCAAGTATTCAAAACTAGTTATAGCTTCCACTGTAATTTTGCAAGCTTTTTGGTTCATCTTATGGTTTCCGGTTAAACCTAAGCTCCTTATTGATATCTTCGCATCTCTGGGATTGCCGGTTTAAAGAAACCGATCTTCAGACTCGACTCCCATTCATATTGAAAGAAGACGGAGCGCAAAAAATATGACGAGGCAGTAAGAATTTTAAAAAATGGGGTGTCTGTCGAGACATATTAGGGTCAAGATTTCCATAATGACCCCAATGTTAAGATTAATAACAAAACTCTTTCTATCATCGCCTAGCAATATCCTATAGACTGAGGACTTAATTTTTTTATTAGAAAAAGATAGCAGGGTATTATACTTGCTTCTTTCTGGATACCACGAGCCAGCCGATTGCAACGCCTATTATAAGCGCTACTATGCCAATGCCCCCGGCACTAACCACATCGAAAGCTGGTGCTCCGGCGACTGTAACAGTAGTTGTGACAGTCACAGCAGCAGGCGGCGACTTCGGTTGTATCCTAGCTAATACGAAGAAGAACGTAGGCCACCAGTTGTAAGGCACTATGTACATATTGTCTTGATACGGCCAGCCAACCCAGTATTTGGTTGAGAACGTCTGTACGAACGTCTTCTCAACCGCGGGAACAGTTATGCAGTCCCTCTGCACTATGTAAAAGGCGTCTTCCAGTAACGAAGCGGCACGCGGATGGTCTAATGGTATTGTCCAAAGTTCATCTATTATAGCGTCCAGCTCCGGGTTTCTGTACCTTGGATTAGCACCCTGAATACCGGGAGAGTTGGAAATATTACCGATAGGAGCGTACCATTTGCTGTGAAATACGTCTAGGGTTGGCACAGGGTCGCCCATGATCCATCCTGGAGTGCAGTGAGTACATATCCTTATATCGTATTGGCCACGTTGAGAGAGGTCGCCCGTCAGTGCGCCTCCTATTTTAGTAGTGGCGTCTATTCCGACCGCCTTTAACTCATCTATTAGGTCATAGCCTATGTAGTGGGCAGCATCTTCGCCCAGAAGAAGCTCTACAGTGAACTTTGTCCCGTTAGGCAGTTCTCTAAACCCATCTTTATCTATGTCCCGGAACCCTAAGAAGTCCAATAGTTGTTTCGCCTTTTCAGGGTCGTATGTCAATTCGAAACCTAGTTCGTTCTTGATTCTTTGTAGCCCCCTGTTAATCATGGGTTTATAGGGATCGAAAACGGCCCAAGAGTATGGCATTGGAAGAAGCCAGTCTGTCGTCGGAGTACCGTTGGATAATGCATACGCCCTAGCTAAGGCAGGACGATTCACTAGATAAGCTATGGCCCATCTGAACTCCCTTATGCTAAACGGATACTTGGCCACGTTAAACGAGTTAATCCCATAGGGACACGGATCGGTATATGGTGCTATAACCATATCAGTTGTCCTGCGCATTGAAGTCGCGATCATCTCCCAAGTGAATATGTGGGGAAGCACGACATCGACGTCACCCCTAACGAAGTCCTCAAGATCCACGTCAGCTGCAGGAATGCCACGCCATATCACGTATTTGGGAGTTGGGAAAACCCCCATGTTTTTACCCCAGTAATCATCTCTCCTTTCCCATATGAACATCGGTATTTCTCGATAAACCGCATAGAGCTTGTAGGGGCCCGTGTCTACAGGCGGCCAATTTGCGAAGGTCTTCGGGTCAACGTTTTTCCATATGTGCTCTGGGACTATGGGGAAATAGCTCCACATCCTGAACGTATGATGGAACCTCGGGTTAGGCTTCTTCAAGTGTACAACCAGCGTATAGTCGTCAGGCATTTCAACCGATTTAACCCATTCCCTAACATAACTTGAACCTCCAAAGTCAGGATTCTGTTCCAGCATTTTTATAGTGAATGCAATATCTCTTGCAGTATATGGATGACCATCATTCCAAGTAACACCCCTCCTGATGAACAGGGTAAAGGTTCTGTAGTCATCGCTATATTTCCACCCGGTTACCCTCCAGTATATGATTTCGCCAGTGGCATAGTTAATGTACCAGTCCCATTCCTGTGCTATTTGGTGCCATCCGGAACCCCACTGCGTACCTGCAGGTATGAAGGGGTTCGCTCTGTCAAATACCGTGAAGTAAGGTGAAGACATTATCTCCGTAATTACTGTTTGATCCCGGGGGACGGGCAGAGCTGGTTGAGCCTTAACTGGTATTGTTAAGGGCATTGAGAAGGTAAAGACAATCATTGATATGAAAATCAGTGTAGCTGTTCTTTTAAACAACATTTTTTACTCACATATAGAATATTTAGTCTGCTATATATAAATCTTACGGTTTAAAAATTTCAAGAAAACTCGACGGCTCGAGGCAAACCCTGCGGCAGAAAGCTTTTTATTTTGGATCTTCCTTCCTATGAAGGAGGGTGAATGACTAACAAAAAACGCATTCTGCTCTATATGGCTAAGCGTGTAACCGTTTACGTTGTCACATTGTTCATATCATTCTCCGCCGTGTTCATATTCCTACGTTTAATACCAGGAGACCCTATAACACGCTACTTGAGAATGCTTGAGCAGAGATACTCTTATTCAACGGAAATGCTGGATGTTGTGGTAAAATGGAAGGCTAAGCTTGGGCTAGAAGGAGATCTATTTACACAATACTCGCGTTATATTCAAAGTGTATTCTTACGTTTAGATTTGGGCCCATCATTCGTGGCTTTCCCAACTCCAGTTCAGGATCTAATAATGGCGAGGCTGCCGTGGACAATAGCACTTCTAGGAGTAGCAACTTTAATTTCTTGGAGCATTGGTACTTTAGCGGGGGTAATATTAGGTTGGAAGAGAGGCACTAAAATGGATTCAACACTTTTTACAATGGCTCTGTGTATGTCTCAAGTACCATATTATATCGCTTCAATTTTTTTAATTTTACTTTTAGCTTATGTTTTTCCTGTTTTCCCATCCCGATATGCTTTTTCACCTGGAGTTCAAATAAACCTTAGTCTGGAGTTCATATCAAATGTTTTATATCATTCTTTTCTTCCAGCATTGTCCATAGTACTAACTTCTGCCTTTGGTTGGCTGATTTCCGCAAGGTTCCTTACTATTAGTATAATAGGCGAGGATTATCTTCTTTTTGCCCAAGCCAAAGGTCTAAAGGCAAGAAGAGTATTAAGCAGGTACATTCTAAAAAATGCCTTATTGCCACAAGCCACAGGTCTCGCCATGTCGCTAGGCTTCATAGTAAATGGTGCTTACTTAGTGGAGTGGGTTTTTTCTTACCCAGGCATAGGAGGACTATTGCAATACGCCATATATCTCATCGACTATAATACCATTCAAGGAATCATATTGATGTCAATCTTTGCCGTTCTCACAGCCAATCTTATAATGGATCTGATTTATCCTTTAATCGATCCAAGAATAAGATCGGGTGGGAGATGATGGTCACTCTTAGGTTAAAAGAAGGATTAAAAAGTACAGCCTCATTTTTCGTGAGGTCGACGGCCTTTAGAGTAGGAACTATCATGCTTAGTTTGGTTCTGCTCTTAGCTTTATTAGAACCACTAATAAACGGATATATTCTTAAAGGAAAAGGCCCTCTCAAGACAGGGGTTTTCGACAAATATTTGCCTCCTTCCCTACAACACCCGTTAGGAACAGACCACTATGGAAGGGATGTGCTTGCTCTCTTACTAGTCAGCCTTAAGTATTCGTTGCTAATAGGAGTCTTCGCAGGATTAATCGCTACCTTAATCGGAACCGTAATAGCTAGTCTAGCAGGATATTTTGGTGGCAAGGTTGACTTTATCTTAAACAGTGTCACAAACGGAATGCTGGTTATCCCGAGTTTTCCAATACTGATAGCTATTGCTGCGTATGCACGACTAGACCTTATTACAATGAGCCTGGTTCTTGCAATATTCAGCTGGGCTTGGTCTGCACGCTTAGTAAGAGCTCAGATTTTAAGCATAAGGGAAAGATCCTATATAGAACTAGCTAAAGTCTCCGGCTTCAACAGTTTAGAAATAATTTTTCTAGAAATATTACCGAACATGGCTCCCTTTATAGTTGCGGGTTTCATAAATAGCATAATGGGTGCAATGTTTGCTGAAACTGGATTAAGGGTTCTGGGTTTGGGGCCCGGTGAAATACCGTCTCTCGGCCTCATGATAAGCTGGTCGCTCACCTTTGGAGCTATAGCCATAGGACGTTATAACCTATTAGTAGCTCCAGCGGGAACTCTCGTTCTGGTTTTTATATCGTTGAACCTGATCAATATTGGTCTGGAGGAAATATTTAATCCAAGGCTTAAGAAAATTACAGGACTTTAGAAAAAAATTATTTGTCATAGAGGAAGCATAAAACCCTTCTATTTGGCTCAACCTCTATCATAGGAGGCCTTTCTTTTTTACACACGTCCATAACATATGGGCACCTAAGCTGAAATATGCAGCCCCTCTCTACTTTAGCCTGCTCTGAGATAAGGGTCGTTTCTGCCGATTCCATCTGATCTTTCCACCTGGCCTTCGGGTCTGGAGCAGGTATCGAGGATAGTAAGAGCTTCGTATATGGATGCAAAGGTTCATTTATAATTTCACCAGTGCTACCTTCCTCAACAATATTGCCTCGACACAATACTATTAAACTGTCCGCTATGCAGTTAGCTATATCCAAGTCATGAGTGATGTATAAGTATGAGGCCCCTATCTTATCTTTTAGTTCACGCGCCTGATCTAGGAATATCGCCCTTAAAGAAGCATCTATCATAGAAACAGGTTCATCCGCCACTATGAGCCTAGGCTTTATCAGCAGCATCCTTGCTAACATTAGTCTTTGTCTCTCTCCTCCACTCAGTTGATGAGGATATCTTCCCAAGATATCTTCAGGCCTGAGCCCTATGTCTCTCATAGCTGAAACAACCATATCTTCTATAGCTTTATCGTCTTTAGCTATTTTTAACTTTTTTAAGGAAGCCTTGAGTATTCGTTCAACTCTATAGAAAGGATTATAGATGCTATAAGGATCCTGAAAAATAGGTTGAACTTCTTTTAAATATGCCAACTTATTTTTTTTAAGCCACTCGGCTACGGTCTTCCCTTTATATAATACCTTTCCACGAGTAGGCTCAAGCAATCCCAAGATTAATCTGGCTATTGTGGTTTTCCCACTGCCACTTTCGCCTATAAGACCTATAACTACAGGCTTTTCAGAAGGCACTGAAAACGAAATGGAGTCTAATGCTTTGATCGTTGATTTACCACTTAATATTCCTAGGCCACCGCCTACTATATATTCATGCGTGACATCCTTTAATTCAAGAAGCGGTTCACTCTTCATTTTAATCACCATAGAGATGACACGCTACAAGTCTACCCTGTTGAGTTGATTTAATAGGAGGCTCGATTTCCTTACAAATGTTCATGACAAAAGAACATCGCGGGTGGAACCGACAGCCTTTAGGCCAATTCAAGGGGCTCGGGGCCAACCCAGGTATACCCTTGACTATTTTCCTTTCAAGCGATGGTACAGCAATTATCAATCCCTTACTATAGGGATGTAAAGGTTCTTCAAATAATTCATAGACAGAGCTTATTTCTACTATCTTTCCTGCGTACATTATGGCCACCCTATCACCGACCTCCGCGTGAACAGCCATGCTGTGAGACACTATGACGACAGACATGTGGTACTTATCTTTCAGGTTCCTTAAAAGCTGTAAGATTCCCTTTTGAACAACCACATCCAAAGCGGTGGTTGGCTCATCAGCTATAATTAGAGTAGGCTTCAAAGCTATGGCCATCGCTATTATTACCCTCTGTTTCATCCCGCCACTAAGCTCGTGAGGATATATTTCTGCTACCTGGGTTGATAGTCCGACTTCTTGGAGTAACTGCATTACAAGTTGCCTAGCCTCTTCCTTTTTCATGTGGGAATGATCCAGTATAGCATCCATCATCTGTTCTTTTATTTTTAGGAAGGGGTTCAAAGAGTTCATAGCTCCTTGAGGAATGTAAGCTAACTTAGTCCACCTGATCTTGTTTAATTCTTTCTCCGAAAGTTTCAATAAATCTGTACCTTCAAATATGACTTCACCGCTGGGAATATAGCCTGGAGTTTTAACTAGTCTAAGCACGCCATCTACGAGACTCGACTTACCGCATCCAGATTCCCCAGCTATGCTGAAAACTTCATCGCGAAAAACTTCTAAGGATACTCCGTCAACAGATTTATAGTCGCCGTATATGCTTCTGTAATATATTCTTAAATCTCGGACTTCCAACATTTTATCCAAGACTTCGCCTTCTCTATTTTCTAACAAGACTTTATAAATTTTCTGTAGCCATTACTTAACACGCAATGATCTCGAAGCTAAATTTATAAGCTGCTCTTAACATATCGCTTCTTCTAAAAGATACATATAGGTTACGTTTGCTTTCATATCCACGTCAAAACTGGTTGCTTCGTCAGCAACCTTTTTATCATTCCAAAGATCAGTTACTTTCATCGGTTTAGGCAGTTTTATGGTTCGTCTCCCGCTTAACCGAGGGGATATAGAAAGAAAGTGTTTATTAGCGTAAACAAGTTCTCCTCCCTCAGAATATATATGCACGCCGGCGAATCTGGCAATATTCCGCAAAACCTGTTTAGATATATAGGGTGCTGCAACATATATCGACGTCCAGTTGTTAAACTCTTTTATGCAAAAACCTGGCTTATCGCTTGGGTTAAGTCTCCCTAGAATCGTCGCTTCATTGTCAGTGCAGTAGAAAAGTGGGCAAGATACAAACGTTGAATCGTCCTCTATAAACCCGGATTCTTTAAACAAAACTATGTGCCACTTACTAAGTTCGGGTCCGAAACAGTGACCGAAAGGCAAATCCTTAGTTATCGGATGCTGGTAATTAATTATATCAATATGAGTATGGCCTCCTTTTTTCTCATAACCTATTTTCATTCCGGTAATTTGTTGCATGTTCTCGATACTAATTCCTTCATTAGATATTAGCCCAGGAGCCCATTGCCAGACTGCGACTTTCCCATCCTTTTTTATTAACTGATCTATGCTTCTACGCTCATCCTCGCTAATAAAGACATTATTCATAAAGATAAAAAGCTTATACCTCTTTGCATCAAACCCAGGGTTGGATAGGTCACTTTGAAGATAGGTATCAAATGGTGCACCTATGAAGGCGAGTTCCCATTGCCTCTGAACATTCCTGAGAGCCATCGCCATGTTCTGGCAAGGCCTCTCATAGAGGAGACTTCTCTCGTCTAAAATCACCGCAATTTCCTTGTTAGATTCTTGACTAAATGAGCTGAGCCTTTCTTCTATCTTCCTCAGCTTTCTGAGAGCCTCAATAATATTTTCATGATGATACCAGCCTTGATTGAAGAGGTCTGTCCACCACATTCCTATGCCCATGGATTGCACATATGAGTAATCGCGTTTAAGGAGCTCCAGTGTTTCTTCCAAAGTTTTGGGTGCAAAATGTTCTAAATGATGCCACTTCAATGCGGGATCTGTAAGAAATGTTTTGGGATCGACTTCAGTGAAAAACATTTTCTCGTGTAGAAGGATACTTTCTGGCACAGATTGAGAATAGCATGCTCCTCCTAGAACACGATTCTCGTAATCGTAAGGGGCGGCTAGGAAGTCAACATATGGCGATTTTAAAATCTTTGAAAGCGCTATATGTCCAGCGTTCTGCATATAGAATCCTCTAAAGAAGCCGAGCCACATGTATCCGTAAAAAGCACCAACCAGTTTTCTAGTTTCGCTCTTAGCGACTCTACATAAGTTTAAGATTAAATCCGAATGTATATCTTGGAAACACGTCTCATAGTCAATCACATTCATTTGACTCCCGGGATCCCTGACCGTTAAAATCTCAGCTGAGAGCCTTTCAAGTTTAGTTGGAATCATGAGGGTGGAAAAATCCACATCTCTTTTTCTCCACGATCTTCTTAATGCATCTAAAGAACCTTCGTATTTTCTCCTTACCCATTCTCTGAAAGCATTTAACATCGGCTTAGAATAATCTGGCCATGGAGTAGAACATTCTGCTGGAGTCTTGCCCGGTTGACAAACCCATCGCAATGCATGGATATCCTTCTCGAAATTAGCCGAATCCCAGGCAAACCATTCAGAAAAATGGCCATCGCAAATATGATAGCCAATTATGTTTGAAGAGTAGTGGGAGTTTTCAATATGCCTTATGAAATTTGATAGTGCGAAAGATGCTTCCTCGCGCCAAACAAGCGAAGCACTTGAATGGCCGGAGCCAACCTCGCCATTAGAAAGAACGACTAGTTCCTCAGGATGCGCTTTACACCACCAATCTTGGCTATTTCCAGGGAAGCTTATCCTCGGCAGGATCATAATATTTGGATCTATAGATAAGTATTTTTCAATGATTTTATCGGCAGTATCAAAATTAAATTCTTTTGGCCCCACCCATCCCAAAGGGATATTCCAAGTGACAGTATGGACCCCAGCTTTGATAAAATCAGAATAGTATTCGGGGCTTGCGTAGCAAAAAACTTTTGAAATTGGTACACCATCCTTAAAGACATATAGTGAATTCATGTGTTTTCTTAATTCTACACTCATGCTTTTTGCTCTCAATGCACGATTTATTAATTTTCCATTTATGTCGAAAACTTATTTTTTAACAAGATAGCGCCAATTGATTCAGGCAGTAGATAATGTGTCTCGTAGCACATGCCGGAAAGCTTTTTATACGGGTCTTTAGTGTAGCGAACGGGAGTCATGAAGAAAATAAGGCTAGGTGTGGCTGGTTTGGTTCACGACCATGTTTGGGGACTTCTTAAAGAATTTAGCGGGCTTGAAGAGGTTGAGATTATAGCAGCCGCAGACAGAAATAAATCTCTCTTGCAGAAAGTAAAAGACCTCTTCAACCCTTCTATTTATGAAGACTATGGAATGATGTTTTCTAGAGAAAAACTTGATGCAGTCCTTGTTTGTACAGAGAATAGTAGGCATGCTGACGTGGTAGAGTCCGCTTCTGAAAAAGGTTTACATGTTATAATGGAGAAACCTATGTCTGCTGATTTCGCACAAGCCAAGAGGATAGTTAGAGCTTCGGAGAAACACGGTACGAAAGTAATGGTGAACTACCCAACTACATGGAGTCCAGGAATTCAGCTTGCATATGAAATGGCTAAGAGAGGAAAAATAGGAAAAATACACCACATAAGATTTCGGGCGGCTCATTCAGGACCAAAAGAGATAGGTTGTTCTGAATATTTTTACAGTTGGTTGTACGATAGAGAGCTGAATGGGGCTGGCGCATTCATGGATTACTGTTGCTATGGAGTTAACTTAGCTCTGTGGTTTCTAGGAAGGCCTAAGAGCGTGGTGGCTACTTTCGGAACCCTGGCAAGGCCTTATCTTGAAGTGGATGATAATGCTATTCTCCTGATGGAGTATGCCGACGCCTTTGGAGTAGCGGAAGCTTCATGGTCACAAGTCGGCAAGCATCCTATACATGGCCCGACTCTGAACGGTTTGCATGGAACCATAGTTGTAGAGGAGGATGGAAAGATACGCTTCATAAGAGTAAGAGAAGAAGGGGATTTCAGAAACACGGTGGAAGAAGTAATAGATCCTCCGCAGCTCCCTCAGGGTATGAGAAACGGCCCAGAATATTTCGTAAGATGCATTCTTGACGATAAACCTCTTGAACCACCTGTGGATGCAAAGTTCAACTTGGCGGTGCAGGAGGTCTTGGAGGCCGGGTTAACATCGGCAAAGGAGGGGAGGAGAATACTTCTCCCAATCGAGTAAGGGTAGGAATGAGAACATGAGAAGGATCGGTTTTGGCGTGATTGGATGCGGCGGTATTGCGAACTATTTCCATCTGCCAGAGCTTTGCAGCATAGAGGAAGTGGACGTGGTTGCGGTTGCAGACATTAAGGAAAACAGGGCCAGGATTACCGCTGACAAGTTTAAGGTGTCAAACTGGTATACTGATTACAGGAAACTGCTTGAAAGAGAGGATGTGGAAGCAGTGGTTGTAGCTACTCCTCACCCGACGCACTCGCCTATAGCCGTAGATGCCATCAGAGCTGGGAAACATGTAATTATACAGAAACCGATGACTACTAGGGTGAAGGACGCTGAGACAGTTGTTGAATGTGCCAAAAGGCATAAGGAACTTAAAGTGATGGTTTTGCCCTTTGTATATTTTGATAATCCTTATTTTGACTATGTCGAGGAGTTGATCCGTAATGAACATCTTGGTAAAGTATGCATGGCAAGAATCAGAGTAGCCCATTCAGGTCCTGAGAAATATCAGGATGATGTGGCCAGGATGTTTAGTGAAGAAGGAGGTGACTGCTGGTTTTTTGATAAAGAGCAAGCTGACGGTGGTGCGCTGTTCGATATGGGAGTATACGCTTTCACCATGGCTAATTTACTTTTCGGGAAGGCTAGGCGATTGATATCAATTATGGATACGCTTGACAAGAAGGCTAGCGTCGAAGATTCTGCCGCTATTGTAATGAACATGGAAACGGGAAACATAGTTGTGGCAGAGACTGCTTGGACTCAAGCGAGAGGAGCTAACGAGATAGTTATTTATGGTGTCAAAGGCATGGTAGTATGGGAAGACTTTCTTGGAAATCCGATTGTGAAACACTACGATTCTTCAAGCTCATCTTGGAAGATCCCCTCCCTTCCGAGAGAAAAAGAACCTCAACACACCCACCGCCATTTTGTAAAATGTATTATTGAGGATACTGTGCCGATTGGCACAGTTGAAGAGGGCAAGTACTTGGTTGAGCTCATGGAAGCAGCTCGGAGATCGTCAGAAGAAGGAAGAGCAATAGATCTTTCCTAATTATTCTGATATTTGGAAAATACCGTTCTATAGCGCCATAATGTACATTTAAGGAAGCCTCGTGTATTTTAAGGTAAATGGAAGAAAGTTTAAGAATCTCAACATGTTTATTCTTTACAGAACACAAAAGCCTTGCTCAATTACTCTCATCATAATCTCAGTTTATATAGCTTCGCCCTTGCTCATCTCTAATAATGTTTTTATTAGGTCACCGGCTGTAAAATACATGAATAAGCGGATGATTCTGGGAAGAAAGGGCGAGGTCGTAGGTAACTTGATGGCGGCTAGCTTATCTGACGGGAGCGTTAAGTCTTTTTCATTTGGCGAATTCTTCGAAGCCGAGCCTTTAGTAGAAATAATAGAGCCAGCCATATCCGTTAGACGACAGGTCTGGTGTGATGGGACAGCTTACAATTTGTTAACGGCTGGAGGGATAGAGTTGGAAGAGCGATTAGTGGCGTATAACGATACGTTAGTCTATACTGTTACGAACCATTCTCCATTAATGTTAAAGATCAAGCTGAGGGGAGGCATAAAGGTTTTCAGCTGGTTTAACCCGAATTATCGGGATAAAATAGCTGAAATGGCTTCTGTACGTTTAGAATTCTCGGGCAAGCATTTAATAGGATCCTACAGGGATACGTACTTTATCTGTATAGCTTCAAACGGTTCTATGACAGCTAAGGTCGAGAAGAGCATCGCCACCTATGAAGTAAGTTCAGAGCTTAGCGCTGGGGGGCTGCTAGCCTTTACGACGGTGGGGGCTAGCTCGAAGGATGAAGCTATCAGGCTGACTAGAACAGCTTTAGTTAACCCGTCTAAGGTGGAAGAAGAAAAGAGGATGTGGATAAACACCATTATGAATAGGATACCTGTGTTAACTGGAGTTAAGCCTGAGTACGAGCTTCTATGGAAGTATATGTGGTATGTCATACTGTCAAACAGAGCTACGGTATGGAGCCATACTGTCCTTAGGAATCCATTCAACATGCCTAGTAAATTTACATTTAGGCATCAGTGGCTTTGGGATTCTGCTTTTCACGCCATAGTGCTATCTGCATACGATGTTAAGATGGCTGAAGAAGAACTCCTAAACTTATTCGAAGCTCAGAAGCCTGATGGACGAATACCCCACGAGATCTTTGTGTCTAAAGAGTTTTGTAAACTATTTTGGAATGTGGACGATTATTCTCCATGGACTACTCAACCTCCAGTATTAGCTATAGCTGTTAAACAAATAATGGATGCCGATGGAGATAGGGAGTTCTTAGTTAAAGCTTTTAACGTTTTAGACCGATATGATAAATGGTTTAGAGATTTTAGGGATGCCGATAGGGATCAACTCATGGTGTACGTAGATTACTTAGAGTCAGGGTGGGATAATGCTGTCAGGTGGGATGAAGCCGTAAAGCTATTCGATGAAAACCCTTCTAGGCATAAAGTTAAATATAGCGAAGTTAGGATGGCTCCAGTAGAAGCAATAGACCTAAATTGCCTTATTTACCTTCAGAGGAAAATTCTGGCGGAGCTAGCAGAAAGGCTGGGTTTATACGATAAGGCTGAGGCATATAATGGGCTTGCCGAAGAGACTGTTGAAGGGATAAAGAGATACATGTGGGATGCTGAAACAGGATTCTTTTATGATATATTAGAAGAAAACCATAAGCAGGTTAAGGTTAAGAGCCCAGCGGCCTTCTTAACCCTTTACACCGGTATTGCTTCGCAGGAGCAAGCAGAAAAACTGGTAGAACACCTATTTAATCCCAAGGAATTTTTGACTAGATTCCCACTCCCAACCGTCTCCGCTGATGATAAAGAGTATGATCCCAGGGGGTACTGGAGAGGCCGTTCGTGGATAAACATGCTTTGGCTTACATATTATGGATTAAAGAACTATGGTTTTCAGGATAAAGCCAGATGCCTTGTCCAAAGAGCTCTGGACATCATGTCAGCCGGACCTACTTGTAGCGAGAATTACGATAGCTCTACAGGAGAGCCTCTCGGGGCCGCGGATTTCGGTTGGTCAACCTTGATGATCACAATTCTAGAAGATCTTCAAAAAGCGAAGGCCTGATAAATAAGGTCTTCGTTTCGTTCAAGAATTCTATTCTATCATTTGACATTCTAAATAAGCGGAATAGGACACCCTATTTATAAGCAGGACACATTATCCAGGTTTTTTGGTTCCCAGTTAAGCCCAAGCCTGTTATCGACCTCTTCACGTCCCTTGGGTTGCCGGTTTAACAAGTACCCTAATCTTTTGAAGCTCCCGCCCCTCTATACTCACTCCTCATCCGCACTATAAGCACTAGTAAGGCTATTGAAGTTATTATTAGGAGGAAAAGGTTGTACGCGAATTCGAACCTCCAAGCCATATTGCGGAGATATATAAGAGTCAAGATTTCCAAGATAAATCCCCACACGAGAATCGTTAGCAAAATCCTTTTGAACATGCTATACACACCCTGTCCTGTAGGAGAAGAACATCATGAAAATAAAAAAAATCTTTGGGGGAGCTTGTCTTTCTATTTCTTTCTAGAGGCAACCAGCCAACCAACCGCTACTCCTATTAGGAGGGCCACCACTCCTATGCCTCCAGCGCTAGCCACGTCTAAAGCTGGGACGGTTTGCGTAGTCATAATGGTGGTCGCAACCGTCTGAACCACGGTTTCCGTAACGGTTCTCGTCACGATTACTAGCCCGTGAACTGGAGCCGCTGCTAGATCTTCAAATATCCTACTGGATGGAAACTTCGTCTCGGTAACCCAGGTTACTTCCTTTGGCGTCTGGCCCTTCGGGACTACTCTGAAGAAGAATGGCATGCAGTGTGGCCAGTTCCAAGCCTGTGGGAAC
>FMSI01020600.1_pt1 | contig 14611 bp, 11 predicted proteins | sample 1504471 | NCBI WGS metagenome assembly FMSI01 (sample SAMEA4475357, study PRJEB15587) | soil metagenome | biome: Soil; feature: Field | place: India | collected 2015-03-11 | depth 0 m
TCCTCGATGAGAATGGTGAACAGAGGGTTATAGAAACAGAAGGTTTTGAGGCTATCCTAATCCAACACGAAATTGACCATCTGGATGGTGTGCTTTTCATAGATAGGATCATTTCTAAAAGAACGGATCTTTTTAAGAGGAAGAAATATAAGTAGAGGGTGTAGAGGGTGTAGAGGGCGTAGAGGGTGTAGAAGTTATAGAGATTGTTAGAGGGGATAGAGGATCAAGCACCTGATTCTTTGGCAGGTTGAAAGTATCCAAATTTTGGATGAAAATCTGTAAAAAAATTTTTCTTATCTGCCTTCAGGTGCTCGATGAGAGAATAAAAGATGAAGGGGTTGAGATGAAAAAAGTAGTAGTTACCCAAAAATTGCCTTATCCTGTGGAGAAAAATCTATCAGGATTCAAACTTTTTTATAACTCAAAAGATGAGCAACTAAGCAGAGACATTCTGCTAAGAGAGATTACCGATACCGATGGGCTGATATCGATGCTCTCTGACAAGATCGACAAAGAAGTAATCGATGCTGGAAAAAATCTCAAAATAATCGTAAACTACGCAGTAGGATACAACAATATAGATGTTCAGTATGCCAAAAGTAAAGGGATCATCGTTTGCAACACACCCCACATTCTCACTGAAACCACTGCAGAGCTTGCCTTTGCATTGATGATCTCAGTAGCCCGCAGAATTGTGGAAGCAGAAAAGTTTACCAGAGAGGGTAAGTTTGTAGGCTGGACTCCAAACCTTTTCTTAGGTACAGATCTTTACAGAAAAAGGGTTGGAATATACGGATTTGGCAGGATAGGGCAGGCTTTTGCGCGGTGTTGCAGAGGGTTTGAGATGGATATTGTCTATACAGGCAGAAGTAGAAAGTACGATGGTGAACTCTTGACCAATGCAAAATTTGTCTCTTTCGATGAACTTGTCTCAACATCCGACTTTATAGTGATCACTGCTCCTCTAAATGAAACCACAAAGCATGCCTTCACCATCGATACCTTTAAAAAGATGAAGAGGGATGCCATCTTTATAAATGTGGGCAGAGGTCCAATAGTAAAAGAAACCGATCTTGCCTATGCTCTTAAAAATGGTTTGATACGAGCCGCTGGGCTTGATGTCTACGAATTTGAGCCAGAAATATGTAAAGATCTTTTCGAACTTGACAATGTTATACTCCTACCCCACATCGGAAGTGCCACAGAGGAAACAAGGTACAACATGGCAGAACTATGCGTGAATGCCATAAAAAATTATTTAGAAACGGGAGACACCCCCTGGAATACCGTTTAACAATATAAGGTAGAGGTCCTCACAAACCTCTACCCTTTTAAAACTTTTAAAACCTTTACACCCTTTACAACCTCTACTCCTTCTACCCCTTTTATCCCCTCAATTCCCTTCTAATAAAATATTATCATCGACAGCGCTGGCAGCCCAGCTTTATTGAGCATTTCATCCACATTAGATCTGATGTATGGATAAGCCATGATATTCTGATTTGCCTTTATAAAATTCTTTAGAAGTTCTAAATCATGTTCATCATCCATCAAAATATCCTCGCGCAATAATCCAGCAGCATCAAAAACAAGGTAATTTTTATCTTCCATAGGGCTTACAGCTCTAAAATTAAACTGCATAGCAAACCTGTAAAGATACTTCCCATCCTCCAACTTGTTGATTAAAGCAACTTCCTGAACGATCGTATCAAGGGTAACACCAGGCTTAAATTTATCCTGATCCTCTGGTTTTACTAAATATGTATTGTAGGACATTGCAGGAAACCATGCATGACCCACAGCAAACTGTGTGTTTGGTTCGTTTGACATAACCTTCTCCTTATCATTTTGATTGATGTTTATAATATTTTTGATCTTTATCTGTCAATCAAAAGTTTCTTTAGAATTTCAATTGACTTAATATCTCTTTAATTTATAATAATAAAACAGAAAAGTTTTGGGGATAATGAGATATGAAATGGTTGAAGTATCTTTTCAAATTATTAATAATAGCGTTGATAATCGGTTTCGTAGCACGGGCAATTTATCTTATGAACAACAACAAACCGATAATAAATAAAAAGCAGATCGTCCTCCTCGACCTCGAAGGGATTATAATAGAATCTGACCCTTTGATCGAAAAATTAAAAAAATACGATAAAGATAACGATGTAGTGGGGATTATCCTCAGGATAAACTCACCCGGTGGTGCCGTTGCTCCAAGTCAGGAGATCTACCGTTTTATCAGAAAGATGAATAAACCTGTTTACGCAGCAATGTCCACTGTTGCAGCATCTGGTGGGTATTATGTAGCATCTGCATGTGATAAAATTTACGCCCTACCAGGCACCATTACAGGTAGCATAGGTGTAATAATGAAGTTTACAGATCTTTCAAAAATCTACGACAAATTCGGGATCAAGACGGAAACAATTAAAAGTGGAAAATTCAAAGATATAGGAAGTACCTCAAGAAATATGACAAATGAAGAAAGAGCACTCCTACAACAATCGGTGGATGATGTGTATCAACAGTTTATCAATGATGTATTGAGCAAGCGAACAAACTTGACCAAAGAGGAACTACTAAAATATGCTGATGGAAGGATAATAACAGGAAATGAGGCAAAAAATTTGAAATTGATAGATCAAATAGGCACTTACGAAGATGCCTATGCAGATATGAAGAAAGCAAAAAATGCTCCTGATGCTGAACTCTATATACCCAAAGATGAAAAGAAACTCTTACAAAAGCTCTTAGAAGAAACCAGATCCACGATCAAAGAGGTAAAAAACCTAAATGGACTGCTCTATTTGATGGAATATTGATATAAATCAACCCCACAAATATCTTACAAATTGGTTCATTTCACAAGAAAACCCTTGACAACTACTATCACCGTAGATATATTCTTCATTAGCACTTAACAGATGAGACTGCTAACAAGATGATAAAACATGGATGACATCCTTAATGAAAGGGAAAAGATAGTTCTCAAAATGATCGTAGAAGAGTATATAAGGACCAGTGAACCTGTGGGGTCTCGTTTTGTATCGAAACATAGCCCTCTGGGTCTAAGTCCTGCATCTATCAGAAATGTGATGAGCGACTTAGAAGAGAAGGATATGATAAAGCAAACCTATGTGTCATCTGGTAGAGTCCCCTCAGATACAGGATTAAGGTATTATGTGGATAGATTGATATCCATTCAACCTTTTAATGAGGCAGAGTTAGCAAAGATCATCTCAAATAGAAGGCTTAACATAAAAACTGTATTTGAGGATATTACCCAAAAATTAGGGGAACTTACAAACTCCGTTGGATTTGTTGTTTCACCAAAATTGGATAGCTCATTCTTGAAGCATATAGAGTTTATAAAGTTAAACAGAGAAACAATTCTTGCAATTATCGTTACAAGAGCCGGCATAGTGCACAATGTGATCATAGAATCCGATATGGAAATAAAAGATAACGAACTTATAATGATGAGCAATTTTTTGAATAAGAACTTTGCAAATAAAAGTTTGACAGAACTTAAAAATGCCCTCTACGAAGAGATGATAGCAGATAGAGATAAGATAAGCAGTATCTACAATAAGATGCTTGCCATTGGAAGAACAACTTTTGAAGGGATTGACGACGAATATGAAATCGTGCTTCACGGTATAAACAACATAGTGGCTCAACCAGAATTTAAAAAGGATTTAGACACCTTAAAAGAGCTTTTGGATATCTTTGAAAGCAAAAAAAGGATGCTCAATATACTAAACAAACTTATGTCAAAACACGGGATCAAGATTTTCATTGGTTCTGAAATAGGGGATAAGGTGGCAGAGGAACTTGGTGTAGTTCTCACGGACTATAAAAGAGGCAACAATGTGGTGGGTATGCTTGGTGTCATAGGACCTAAAAGGATGAGATACCCACAGGTGTTGCCCATTGTAGACTATACATCCAAATTGATAACAAATATTTTAACTGAAATAGGAGGCGACGATGAATAACGAAAAAGGTGAAGAGCTCACTCAAGAGGATAGCAAGGTAGAGGAGACTTCACAGGAAAACTCAAACGAAACAAACGACAATCAAATAATTGATTCTAAGGATCAGGAGATAGAGAATCTAAGAAATGCATTGGCAGAGGCAAATGACAACCTCTTAAGGGTAAAAGCCGATGCAGAAAACTTCAGAAAAAGAATAGCAAAGGATTTTGAAGAGAAACTTAAATTTGCCAATCAATCCCTCTTGATGGATTTTATCACCTTTGCAGATAATATCGATATAGCCCTTACACATCTGCAAAGTGCTGAAACCACATCCATCGAAAAGATCAAAGAGGGATTTGAGCTGATTTTGAAACAATTTAAGGATATCTTGGCAAAGCATGGGATGAAAGAGATCTGCTGCGAAGTTGGGGAACAGTTTGATCCAAACAAACATGAAGCCCTCATGCTCGATGCGAGGGATGATTTTGAAAACAATGCCATAACTATGGTATTGCAGAAGGGTTATACCCTCAACGACAGGGTGGTAAGACCCACAAAAGTAAAGGTAAATAAAAAATAAAACATAAAGGAGTGAACTATGGGAAAAGTCATAGGTATCGACTTGGGAACTACAAACTCAGTAGTTGCTGTAATGGAAAATGGTCAACCTAAGGTTATCATCAATGCTGAGGGGATGACTACAACTCCATCTGTAGTAGCATTTACAGACAGTGGAGAAAGATTGGTGGGTATGCTTGCAAAAAGGCAGGCGATCACAAACCATGAAAACACAATTTTCAGCATCAAAAGATTGATTGGTAGAAAGTATGATTCTTCAGAGGTTGTAAAGGCAAGATCCCTTCTACCATACAAGATCGTACCATCAGACAATGGTGATGCCTGGGTTGAGGTAAGGGGTAAGAAGTATTCACCCCAAGAGATCTCTGCAATGGTACTTCAGAAACTTAAAAAAACTGCGGAGGATTACTTAGGTGAACCTGTAACAGAAGCGGTAATCACTGTACCAGCATATTTCAACGATGCCCAGAGACAGGCCACAAAGGATGCTGGTAGGATCGCAGGGCTTAATGTACTAAGAATTATAAACGAGCCAACAGCAGCCGCATTGGCTTACGGACTTGACAAGAAAAAAGATGAAAAGATAGCCGTTTACGATTTGGGTGGTGGTACCTTCGATATTTCGATCCTCGAACTTGGCGATGGCGTTTTCGAGGTAAAATCCACAAACGGTGATACCTTCTTGGGTGGTGACGACTTCGATCAGAAGATCATCGAGTGGCTTGTGGATGAATTCTTGAAAGAGACAGGCATCAACCTTAAGAACGACAAGATGTCTCTACAGAGATTAAAAGAGGCTGCTGAAAAGGCAAAGCATGAGCTTTCCACTGCACTTGAGACAGAGATAAACCTTCCTTTCATCACGGCAGATCAGACAGGACCTAAACACCTTGTCAAGAAGCTTACAAGGGCGAAATTGGAGTCTCTTGTAATGGATCTCGTAGAGAGAACTTTGGAGCCATGCAGAAAAGCTCTAAACGACGCTGGACTGACTGTGAAGGATATAGACGAGGTGATCCTCGTGGGTGGTATGACAAGGATGCCTCTCGTTCAGCAGAAGGTTAGGGAATTCTTCGGCAAAGAACCACACAAAGGTATAAACCCCGACGAGGTAGTTGCAGTGGGTGCGGCTATCCAAGCTGGTGTATTAAAGGGTGAGGTAAAGGATGTATTGCTCCTCGATGTTACTCCACTCTCTTTAGGTATAGAAACCTTAGGTGGTGTAATGACAAAAATTATCGAGAGAAATACCACAATACCTACCAAGAAGAGTCAGATCTTCACCACTGCAGCAGACAACCAGCCATCCGTTACCATCCATGTATTGCAGGGTGAAAGGGAGATGGCAGCAGACAACAAATCCATCGGTAGATTCGATCTCGTGGGTATTCCACCTGCCCCAAGGGGTGTACCTCAGATCGAGGTTACATTTGATATAGATGCAAACGGTATCCTGAGCGTAACTGCAAAAGACTTAGGTACAGGTAAGGAGCAGTCTATCAGGATCACACCAAGTAGCGGTTTGACTGAGGAAGAGATCAACAGAATGGTAAAAGAGGCTGAGCTAAACGCAGAAGAGGATAGAAAGAAAAAAGAGCTTGCAGAACTCAGAAATCAGGCAGATACACTGATATACACTACAGAAAAATCTCTAAATGAGCATGGTTCCAAGATAGATGAGGCAACAAAACAGCAGATAAATCAAGCCCTCGATGAACTAAAGAGGAACCAGACAAGTAACGATGCTGCTGTAATCAAAGCATCCATTGAGAAATTGGCAAACGCTTCTCAGAAGCTGGCCGAAGAGATATACAAAGCATCTGCAGGGCAATCTTCTGCAGGTAATCCTGGAGGATCTACGAATACAGGATACGAACAGCAGAAGAAGGATAATGTGTACGACGCAGAGTTTGAAGAGGTAAAAGACGATAAGAAGTAATTAAAAGGGGTGGGCAACCACCTCTTTTTTATTTTTTAATTTTTGTGTTGTCTTTGTTTATATATTTTGTATAATTGCTTTTATCCACTTCAGGAGGTTAGTTTGGCAAAGGATTACTATGAGATATTAGGTGTAAGTAGAAATGCCACGGATACAGAGATAAAGAAAGCCTTTAGACAACTTGCTCTAAAATACCATCCCGACAGAAATCCAGGAAACAAAGAGGCAGAGGAAAAATTTAGAGAGATCAACGAAGCATATAGTGTGCTAAGTGATCCACAAAAAAGAGCCCAGTACGATCAATTTGGTAGAGTGCTTGATAATAATCAAACTTTTGAAGGTGACGATTTTGGATTCTCGATTTTTGAAGATCTATTAGGCGATACATTTGGGTCATTCTTCGGTGGATCAACGAGAAGTAAGAATAGACCGAGAAAAGGCTCCAACATAGAGATGGAAGTGGAGATAGAGTTTGAAGAATCGGCAAAAGGTTGTAAGAAACAGATCGTTGTACCTAAAACTGTTCAATGCAAACGATGTGGTGGAACAGGAGCCGAACCGGGAGCCATCATCACCTGCCCTAAATGCAACGGTACAGGGCAATTCGTTCATAGACAAGGGTTCTTTACGATGGCAACCCCCTGCCCCGACTGTAGAGGTACAGGCAAGTTTATAAAAGAGCGTTGCAACGAATGTAGGGGTGAAGGAACCGTTAGAGAAAGGAAGAACTTAGAGATCAAGATCCCAGCAGGGATCGAAGATGGAATGATCCTAAGGGTCAGCGGAGAAGGTAATAGTGGTATCAATGGTGGCCCTAATGGTGATCTTTTTGTAAAGATAAATGTAAAACAGCATAAATTCTTCGTACGCAAAGGAAGAGACCTACATTTAGAACTACCTATTTCTTTTATCGATGCCATACTTGGCAAAGAGGTGAATATCCCCACCCTCGATGGCAGCGAAACGATCAAGATAAAGCCAGGTTCGCAACCAGATGATAAAATCGTACTCAAGGGTAAAGGTTTTCAGGATGTCAATGGGTATGGGTTGGGTAATATGGTGATCACACTAAAAGTAGTACTCCCCACAAATATAAATAAGAAACAGAAAGAGCTTTTAGAGGAGTTTGCAAAACACTCCGATGATAGCACTTATACTAAGCATAAATCCATATTGGATAGACTAAAGGAGTTTTTTAGCTAATTTATGAATAAAATACTCGTTGTGGATGACGAAAAAAATCATCGTTTGATGCTAAAGATCAACTTAGAAGAGAGCGGTTTTAAAGTTTATGAAGCGGAAAACGGCTTTGAAGCGTTATCCATATTAGAAGAGAATGACGATTTTTCTCTAATACTCCTCGATATAAAGATGGAGATCATGGATGGACTTACATTTTTATCCCATCTAAGGGGTAGAGGTGTTAATACCCCTGTAATAATGATCTCTGCCTTCGATAGTGCAGAATATGCGGTAAAATCATTGAAGTTGGGAGCCACAGATTACCTCACTAAGCCTGTGGATATCGACCAATTAAAACAGATGATCCAAAATCTTTCAAAAAAAGGGACAAAGGAACCGATACAACAAGATAAAGAATACAAGTTCGACGGTATCTACTCAGAAAGAGGGCTTGGAAGAATCATCTCTCTATTAAAGATGGTGGCCCCCACAGATGCCACAGTGCTTATCATCGGTGAATCTGGTACAGGTAAGGAACTGATAGCCAAGTCTATCCATGAAAATTCCCCCCGTGCCAAAGGGCCATTCGTGGCTGTAAACTGTGCCGCATTGAATGAAAATATCATAGAAAGTGAACTCTTCGGACACGAAAAGGGCGCCTTTACAGGTGCAATTGCACAAAAGAAAGGGAAGTTTGAATTGGCTGATAAGGGTACGATCTTCTTGGATGAGATCGGAGAAATGCCTCTACACACTCAGGTGAAATTGCTTAGAGTAATTCAGGAAAAGGTCATCGAAAGGGTGGGTGGTGAAAAGAGTATCAAGGTGGATGTGCGTATTGTGGCAGCCACCAACAGGGATTTAAAAAAGATGGTGGATGCTGGTGATTTCAGGGAAGACCTTTACTTCAGGCTCAATGTATTCCCCATAAAAGTGCCGCCATTAAGGGAAAGGCATGACGAACTACCCCTTTTGATCGATTTTTTCATAAAAAAATACTCATCAAAGATGGGAAAACTCATAAAAGGGTACACCGATACATTTTTCAATAAACTAAAAAATTACCCATTCCCCGGGAATGTAAGGGAGCTTGAAAATATCATCGAAAGATCCGTTATCCTTGCCCGAAATGATCATCTCGATGGCACCGTTTTACCGGACTTTGACGAGAAGATAGTAAACAACGAAGAATTGGATATAAAAAACAACGAAAAACAGCTCATTCTAAAGGCATTGGCAGAAGCCAAATACAATAAAACAAAGGCGGCAGAGATTTTGGGAATATCCCGAAGAACACTTCACAACAAGATAAAAGAATACAACTTAGAGGTGTAAAGATGTCAAAAGAGAAGCTCTGGGGTGGAAGATTTCAGCTTTCTACAGATAAATTGGCAGAAGAGTTCAACGCATCGATCCACTTTGATAAAAATCTATACGAATTCGATATACAGGGTAGTATCGCCCATGCCAAGATGCTTGCAAAACAGGGGATTATCACGGAGGAAGAGGGGAAACTGCTCATAGATGGCTTATCCCAGATAAAAAAGGAGATAGATAAGGGAGAATTTAAATTTAAAACCGAAGATGAAGATATCCACATGGCTGTGGAAAAGAGGTTGAGAGAGATCATAGGCCCCGTTGCAGGGAAACTCCACACTGCAAGAAGCAGAAACGATCAGGTGGCAACAGATTTTAGATTATATGTGAGGAGTAAGATAGATGAGATAAAAGAGGCAATAGTCGATCTCTTGGGGGTAATAGTCCAGAAAGCAGAGGACCATATAGATGTAATCATGCCAGGATATACCCACCTTCAAACAGCTCAACCGATCCTTTTCTCCCACTGGATCTTAGCATATTTTCAGATGCTTTATCGAGATTATCAGAGATTCGAAGATTGTAGAGAAAGATTAAACTTCTGCCCTCTCGGTTCTGGAGCCCTCGCAGGCACCACCTTCAACATAGATAGAGATTTCACGGCAAAAGAACTTGGATTCGCTGCTCCCACAGAAAATAGTATTGACTCTGTGAGTGATAGGGATTTTGCCTTGGAATTTATGTCGGCTGCTACAATATGTCAGATGCACCTTTCCAGATGGGCTGAGGAACTCATCATTTTCTCATCTTCGGAATTTAAATTTATCGAACTATCCGACGACTTTTGCACAGGTAGCAGTATCATGCCCCAGAAGAAAAACCCCGACATGGCAGAATTGATAAGGGGTAAAACTGGAAGAGTTTACGGCAATCTTATCTCCCTTTTGACCACCATGAAAGGGCTACCCCTCGCATACAACAAGGATATGCAGGAGGACAAGGAACCACTTTTCGACACAGTAAACACACTTCTTACCTCACTAAAGATCTTTAGCCCTATGATAGAAAAGATGACGATAAATGAGAAAAAGATGTACAGGTCCGCTCAATTGGGATACTCCACAGCAACAGATTATGCAGACTATCTCGTCACAAAAGGTGTCCCCTTTAGGGATGCCCACCATATCGTTGGGAAAACAGTTGCCTACGCCATAGAAAAGGGGAAAGACCTGTCTGAACTCACCCTCGAAGAATTCAAGCAATTCACCAACCTCGTAGATAAAGATATTTATAAAGTTGTTACAGTGGAAAGCTGTATCGAAAAGAGAAAAAGCTACGGTGGCACCGCAAAAAGTGCCGTAGAAGTCCAGCTTGAAAATGCTCGGGAGATATTTACTGACTTACTAAATCAGTCAGAGGGGTGTAGATAACAATCCATCTACATAAAATTTTTGTAAACAAAATAGGAATTTCTCTTTAAATAATTTTATTTTTACTTATACTATTAGTATAACTAACCTATAAGGGGGAACCCATGAGATTTCTATTTATAAATATCTTATTTATAATTTCCATGTTCACTTTAGCTTTTGGTGAATCCAAGATGTATACACATTCTGTTAAGAAAATCCTCGGTTCTAATCAGTCCCTCGATGATGCCAAAGTAGCTGCCATCGCTGATGCTAAAAGAGAGATTATGGAAAAAGCAGGTACCTATATAGAATCTCTCACAATTGTTCAGGATGGGGTATTGAAGAAAGATGACATCTCAGCCATGGCCCTTGGTATGATGAAAACAGAGGTTATTTCTGTAAAAAGAGGGGTTGAAGGTGATTCTATCTTTATAGAAGTTACCATTCGATCAGAAGTGGATACAAATGCTTTGTTAGATAAAATAAATAGTGCAAAATCAGACAAGGCAACAATAGCCCAATATCAGCAATTTCAGAAAAACATGAACGAACTTTTGAGCAAATTTAAGGAGCTTGAAAAGAAGAATCAACAGTTAGAGCAAGAATTAAAAGTCATCACAGCCCAAACTGAAACAAATAAATACAACAGCTATGCAGAAACAACAAACCAAACCAAATTCGATTCAATAAAAAAAGAGCAGGACAAGGTGAACATTGAATTTAAAAAGGTGGCAAACAAACTTGAATCCGATACTTGGGCTGAAAAAGCTCAATCCCTTTGGAATGGCAAGGAGTATTCCGATAAGAAGCTTGCCATGCAATATTTTGATAGAGCAATAGAACTAAACCCAGAATCTCACATAGCTTACATGGGTAAGGGACTTGTTTATTATGAAATGAAAGACTATTCAAATGCACTTAAGTCCTATAATAGATCGTTATCTTTAAATCCCTATTATGCATACGCATACAACAACAGAGCTCTTGTCTACTTTGCTCTGAAAAACTATGATGCAGCCTTATTTGATTATAAAAAAGCAATTGAGAATGACCCCGAGTATGCGTTAGCCTATAATAACAGAGGATTGCTATATTATGAGATGAAAAAATACAAAGATTCGCTCGATGACTTCAACATGTCTATACAACTAAACCCAAACTACACTCCCGTATATTATAGCAGAGGTCTGACAAAGTATTTTCTTCAAGATTATCATGGCTCAATAGAAGATTTCTCCACAGCTATTAATCTCAAACCAGACTTCGCAAATGCCTATGTGGGAAGAGGATTAAATTATTATGTTTTACAGGACTACAGTAAGGCACTGTCCGATTATACAAAAGCGATAGAACTCGACCCAAATAATCATATTGCATATTTTGATAGAGGTATCTTGTATTATCAACAGGGGAAGTTAGATTTAGCAAAACAGGATTTCAGAAAAACCCTTGAAATTATGCCAAACTATAATATAGGAACTTATGCCGAACTTCTAAACGACACACCCTCAAATACCAACAAAAAAGTTAGCGGACAGGATCCGTTTACAATCTCTCCTACAGGGAAACAATCTTTCGATAAAGCAAAAGAGCTTTTGAAAAATGGATCTTATGGTACTGCAATTTTGGAATTAAATAAGGTTTTAAAAGAAAATCCGAATTATATTGATGCGTATATTAATATTGGTATGGCTTATGAATTCTCTGGAGATTATGAAAATGCATTAATAAATTATAATAAGGCTCTCTCGATTGTACCTGGAGATTACTTAGCTCTATTCAATAAAGGTGCACTGGAATACAAACAGAAACAATATGACCTTGCAGAAAAGGATCTCTTAGGAGCAATAGCATCCAAACAGGATCATTTAGATGCTCATATATATTTAGGGCTGATAAAAAGATACAAGCAGCAGTATAATGAAGCATTAAATTATTTCAATAAAGCTATTCAAATAAACCCATCAGATTATTGGGCTTATTTTGAAAAAGGTAATGTTTTAATCGACTTAAAAGATTATACGAATGCCATAAAAGAGTTTAATTCGGCTATTGCCCGTAAAAATAATTACACAGAAGCCTATATAAACAGGGGACTCAGTTATGAGTATTTAAACAATTTTGAAGCAGCCAAGAAAGATTACACAAAAGCCATAGAATTATCTCCAAACTACTATCTTGGGTATTATAACAGAGGAATATTGAATTTTAATAACAAACAGTACCCTACAGCCCTCATCGATTTCAAAAAAACGGTGGAACTCAAACCTGATCATGCAACTGCATTAGGATATATTGGAGATATCTATTACAACACACAAAACTATAAAGAATCAATAAAATATTACAATGAAGCATTGCTATTAAACCCTCAGGATCAGTATTCATTAGAGAGTAGAGGTTCTGCTTATCTTTTCTTGGGATATACAGAGATTGGCTGTGTAGACTTGAAACAGGCCTGCTCCTTAGGTCAATGCGAAAAATATGACGATGCTGTGAAAAATGGAAGGTGCAAATGATTCACTTGTATGTTAAAGGTATTTTGAATCAATACAGAAAATTTTATAAGATTTCCCTACTAAAAAGCGACCAAAATGTTTCTTGAGAGGGGATTAAGACTAGGTTCGTTAAAATCAGAGTATTACTATATCTACCCATTCAACCCTCAACCTCTTAAAATTTATAGTTGGCTTCGTAAAGTTATTGGAACACTTGACCTGACTTGAAGGGATTGCTATGGAGAGGCATTTAAAGGGCGTAAATGTGGTAGAGGGTTTAGAGGTTTTCTATAAAACCTTTAAAGCTTCTAACTCATCTAACAACCTTTACAAATATCTATTTGACTTTCATAAGGTTATTTGTTATTTTCCGTATATGGGTAAAGACATAAGAAATATTCACGACGAATATTTTAAGTTTATTTTTCAAAACCCAGAACATGTAAAGACATTCATTGAAGAATTTGTCCCAGAAATATCGAAATATGCTGATCTTTCTACACTAAAGATAAATCCCACAGAAAAGTTCAATGTTAAAAAGAAAAAGAAATACTTTCTTGATTTCTCTGCATCTTGTAAGATTAACAATATAGATACTTGCTTATATTTCCTTTTTGAACATAAGTCTGTACCTGATAAGTATGTATTAATCCAAATATTGAACTATATCTCATCTGTTTGGGAAGATGACATAAGAAAAAATAACACTCTTACCCCAATTATACCGATAGTGTTTTACATGGGTACCGATAGTTGGAATATCCCCACTGATACAAAGAACTATTTTTCTGACTTTCCTGATGAGGTAAAAGATAATCTTCTAAGGATGCGATATATTTTATTCAACATAAATGATTTTAACAGTGATCAGATAAAAGAAAGGTTTAAACGGGATAGACTTTTTATGCTTGCTCTCGATTTGATGAAGAATGTAAGGAAGGGTGTATCAAAGGATGTTCTTAAGGGCTTAGTGAAGGAATTAGATGAATCGATGTCAGAGTTAGGGATTGAATCCGTTGCAATTTTTGTTGAGATGAGTATAATATATATGCAGGAAGTGGTTGGTATTGGGGATGATGAACTTGAAGAGTTGCTTCAAGGAGGCACAATGTCGAATATATTTGAAAGAAAATATAAGCAAGGAATACAGCAAGGCATGCTAAAAGCTAAACTTGAGGAGCTTGCCTTTGCATTAGATTTGAAGTTTGGTGCATCTGGAGCCAAACTTTATTCATTGATACAGAATAAGATACACAGTCTTGAAGATATCGAAAAGGTGAAGATGTACATAAAGAAATGCTCTGACATATCAGAATTTCGTTCGAAGTTAGAGATATAGCATGGAAATAACACCAAAATTATTGGAGTTGATTTCAGAAGCTACCCCTGACTTTGACAGTTTTTAGAGAAATTTTTAAAGGAATTCAGTATTAATAGGGGTCGATTTTCATTTTTCGAAAAGTGTAGTGGCAACTTTTAGATTTCATTATGTATATATTACACTTTTACTATTGACTTGTTTTAGTTTATGTAGTATTTATATTCATGCATTTAAAATTTACAAAGTCCAAGAACCTTACATACCTGCAAATTGTCGAATCATACAGGGATGAAAATGGTGTCCCAAGACATAGAGTACTCTTCAATTTGGGTAGACTTGATGTATTGAAGAATGACCCGTCTTTCCATAGAGTCATA
>FMSI01024552.1_pt1 | contig 14597 bp, 9 predicted proteins | sample 1504471 | NCBI WGS metagenome assembly FMSI01 (sample SAMEA4475357, study PRJEB15587) | soil metagenome | biome: Soil; feature: Field | place: India | collected 2015-03-11 | depth 0 m
AACAGGTATCAATTAAATAATGACTCATTGATCCCTGATTGGCAAATTCTTTTGTAACAGGTTTTTGTGCTTTATATGCCCAGTAACCCTGAACGGCGGCTGGTGCCATAGCCAGTATACAGTTAACCACATGTGTACATCCTTTTGTGCCGCCAAGAATGTCTTTGACTGCTTTTGTAAAACCCCTTGTGATAGATAAACCATTCAAATTTTGGATATTCTTATTTGCATCGATACACTCTTCACGTGGATAATGTTTCACATCAACATGCATATCACTGATGGTAAGCGCGTTTCCATTAACCCGCATTGTAACCTTCATGTTATGAAGAATACCTGGTTCTTTTTTTTCACCTGTAACCAGATAATACTGGCATAAACGGGTATCTTTAATCTCTCCTTCAACAATGATAGAATCCTGTCCATCTTCATAGCAGGTGATATCAATAATACGCGAGAAAACTTTTTTATTATTCATAATGAACCTCATGGTATAAATAGTGATAGAAATGTATTAATAAAAATTTTTTCAATGATAATTTTGAAAAGAGATCAATATTTTTAATTACGAAACAAGCATATGTAATTGAATTCTTTCATTATAAAAAGTATAAAAAAACATTTTCCTATTTTTCGAAATTACTTTACAATTTATGTATTTTATTTATATAAAATTATTTATAAATGCTTAAATATATAATGTTGTTATTTATCAATATATTGAAATAATTGTTATATATAAATAAATAGTTGACAATGTATAAAGCATTGTTTCTAATGTAGAAAGTTCTTACATAAAAATCCCTTTTTATTAACCTATCAGTTCATGGTCTTTTTTAAATTATACAAATAGCAGGAGGTTTGTAATGGAAAAAGTTTGGTTAAAATCCTATGCACCAGGTGTGCCTCATTCTATTAAGTATGATGAGATAACTGTTGTACATGGATTTGAAAGGTCAGCAAAGGAATTCCCAAACAAAGATGCGCTGATCTTTCTAGATGCAAAAATCAGTTTTAAAAAGCTACAATCAATGGTGAATAAAATGGCAAACGCATTGATTGATATGGGGGTAAAGCCTGGGGATAAGGTAGCGATGTTATTGCCCAACATGCCACAAATTGTGATAGGTTCATATGCTGTGTGGAAGATAGGTGCAGTAGTAGTAATGAATAACCCTCTGTATACTGATCATGAATTGGAATATCAGTTGAACAACTCCGAATCAACGGTGTTGATTACTCTTGATTTATTAGGGCCAAGGATGATTGCATTGCGTCCTAAGACACCAGTGAAAAAAATCATAATTGCGCATATTCGTGATCATCTGGGATTTCCTAAAAAACAGCTTTTACCCATTGTAGCAAAGGATAAGCACAGAGATATTCCACCTACACCAGATGTATATGAATGGACAGACTTGTTAAAGAAATATCCAGATAAGGATCCTGGGATTATGGCAAAATTTAACGATTTAGCCAATTTGCAGTATACAGGTGGAACTACTGGTGTAAGTAAAGGCGTTATGCTGACGCATAAGAACTTATCATGCAATTTACAGCAGATTAATGCATGGTTCCCGGGTTTTAAACGTGGTGAACTTACCAGCATGGGTGTTCTGCCATATTTCCATTCCTTCGGACTAACAACAGTTATGAATCTTTGCTTGTGGCAGGGATGGACTCAGGTGCTTATACCCCGACCAGAGCCAGGTGCAATACTTGAGGCTATAGTGAAACATAAAGTTAATTTCTTCCCAGCTGTTCCAACCATGTATGTTGGCTTGTTGAATCATCCAAAGATTAAAGATTCTGATATATCCAGTATTCGAGGGTGTTTCTCAGGCGCAGCACCATTACCAGTTGATGTTATTAAAGAATTTGAGGCAAAAACCGGTGCCCAGATTTGTGAAGGGTATGGATTATCCGAAACTGCACCTGTTGCAACGATCAATCCATATGGTGGTAAAACAGTAGCGGGTTCTATTGGATTACCAGTACCAGATACTGAATTAAAAATTGTAGATCTTGAAGAAGGCACAAAGGAAATGCCTCTGGGGCAGGAAGGTGAAGTTTGTATTCGTGGACCACAGGTTATGAGTGGGTACTATAAAATGCCTGATGAAACAGCAAAGACATTGCGCGATGGTTGGCTATATACAGGTGATATTGGCAAAATGGATGAAAATGGCTATTTCTATATTGTTGATCGTAAGAAGGATATGATAATAGCAGGTGGTTATAACATTTATCCACGTGATATTGATGAAGTTCTTTTTGAACATCCCAAAATTATGGAAGCATGTGCTATAGGTGTTCCCGACAAATATCGAGGTGAAACGGTTAAGGCGTTTGTGGTGTTGAAGCCTGGTGAAACCATGACAGAACAGGAAGTCATAGACTATTGCAAAACCAAATTAGCTGCTTACAAAGTTCCAAAGATGGTAGAATTTATTGATAGCTTACCAAAGAGCAATGTTGGTAAGATATTGCGTAAAGAGTTACGGAAGATGGAACTTGAAAAGATGCAGAAAGAGCAGGCAGGATAAAATAGTAAGTATTAATATTACAAGACATGATAAGGCGCACATGTTGTGCGTCTTATCTTTTTGTATTTAAAGAATAGCATGTATTATATTGGTATAGACCCTTCATGGACTGGCAAAAATAAAACAGCAGTTGTAATTTGTAATGACACACTAGATGTTGTAGATCATTGCTATACAACTGACATTAAAAAAATAGTTTCGGCGATAGCTCCTTATAACAATGCAATAATAGGTATCGATGCACCTCTTATAATTAAAAACTATTCTGGACATCGCTGGTATGAAATAGAGTTTTTAAAAATATTCTCCCGCTACAGACTTGGTTTGCATGCTGTAAATAAAAAGAGATATCCATTCTTTTTCCCTGAACTTCTGTACAGAGAATTGAATGCAAAGGGTTTTAGTATTAATAAACATAATATTTTTGAGGTCTATCCTCATGCAACGATTATGGTGTGTTTCAACAACATGGAGGTATTACAGTACAAATCAAAATTTGGCGCTGCGGTACAAAGAAAAAATCTGATGAAATTATTATTTTATATAAATTCAGTGATTAATTGCAAAAGTTTATTTCCAGTAACTATCGCACAGGTTAAAGGAAAAGAATTAAAAAAATATGAAGATATGCTAGATGCGTTAGTGTGTGCGTATACAGTATATTATTGTATGCATCATGAATGTTTAAAATTTGGAGATGTTGAAGATGGAATACTACTTATACCAAAACCGGCAGTTTGATGGTGCAATCTATTTCAAAATATATTATAAAAAATCCTTGATTTTATTATTATGTCATGATAAGTACAATGCAATTTGAGTATCGTACAGATTATTATTTTTTAAATTTATTATACCTATGCTTAGTAATTATTCACTGTGATAGAGATATTGTGTCTTTTGTCATTTTAGCAAAAGAATGAATCTCTGCTGTTTATATAAGATTCTTTGGTGCTAAGGAAACTCTGAATAACAATATTCTAATTTTGGAGAATACATATGGCAGAAAAAAAATTTGCTAAAAATGAGATTTTTGCAATACTCCTGATTGCTGTGATGAACCTCTTTTTATTTGCTGACCAGAATCTGATGGCGCCCAATTTAACTCAGATTGCACACGATTTTGGATTTGATGATGTACAGCGTGATGTTATGTTAGGTGGGCGCATATCGTTAGTATTCTGGGTACTGGGTGGACTTGTTACTTTAGCTATTGGATATCTCACAGACAAGATTTCACGGCGAAACTTGTTTTTATTTGTTATACTTGTTGGTGAGATTCCATGCCTGCTTACCGGGTTTGCACAAAATTACGATCAGCTTTTCTGGCTAAGAGCGTTAACTGGCATTGGTATAGGCGGTGCATTGCCATTAACATTTTCACTCATCGGTGATTATTTTTCGCATAAAAACAGGGCAGCAGCAGCAGCATGGATTGGACTTGCTCAAGGCCTTGGTATTGCAATAGGACAGCTTATGGCGGGATTTATTGGTCCTGAATATGGATGGCGTTTGCCATTTATATTGGTTGCAATCCCAAATTTTGTACTGACAATTGTATTCTTGTTGTTTGTAAAAGAACCACAGCGTGGTAAAACAGAAGAAAGCCTCAAAGAACTTATAGAGGAGGGAATTGCGTACACTGGCCGTATCAACTGGAAAGAATATAAAAATTTATTTAGGATTAAATCAAACATTATTGTTTTTCTACAAGGGATTCCTGGTACTGTGCCATGGGGTGTTTTCTATATATTTTTGAATGATTTTTATTCACAGGATAAGGGGTATTCTGTTCAGATGGCTACACTGATCGTTATGACGGTTGGTGCTGCAGCAATACTTGGTGCATTTATTGGAGGTCTTATTGGTAACAAATTGTATAATATAAAACCAAAATATCTGCCAATGCTTTGCGGCACCTCAACGCTTATAGGAATAATACCAATGGCATTGTTACTGAATTATACTCCACAGGTTGTCATACCTGAACCGGATCCAACATGGCCTTTGATATTTGGATTTATAACAGGTTTTACAGTGACTATCACCGGTCCTAATGTGAGGGCTATTTTACTTAATGTAAATACTCCTGAAACGCGTGGTTCAATATTCTCGCTTTACAATCTTACTGATGATCTAGGAAAAGGTTTTGGGCCAGTTATTATCAGCGCATTAATTGTATGGTTTGGGCGTCTGATAGCTTTTAATGTAGCTAATCTATTCTGGTTATTATGTGGAGTGCTATTACTGGTAATGGTAAAAACTTTCCCGGAAGATGAAGCTAATCTCAATGCTATATTAAAAGAACGTGCAGCTCAGATGAAAAAGAATTGATGATTTGGTGATGGATATTTTCAGGCCACCATGTGTTATCAGAGTGATATCGTGAAATAGTAATTTTGGAGGACTCATGAATAAAAAGTTTTTTATAGTGCTGATTGCTTTCATGGTCTTTTACATTCTGATATATTCAATTGGCAACTTTTATATAGATTACAGGTGGTTTTCTATGTACAACCACCTGGATATATTCTGGATTCTTTTTTTCTCAAAGTTTAATGTTCAGACCTTATTCTGGGGTTTATTTATTGGTTTATTCATTCTCAATTTTATTCTCATAAGAGTTCTTGGCGGTAAAGGAAGAATATTTACTAAAAATATTCTTGATAGGATAAAAATTCCAGGAATTGGAACAACACGCAATCTGCTTTTTTTAATATTAGCTGCAGGAGTGATAGTTATTGGTTTTTTTATGGGATTGTGGGCTTCAGTCTATTGGAAAGAATATTTAATGTATAAGAATGCGGTTCCTTTTAATGGTTTTCCCAATGACCCCCTCTTTAGTAAAAATATTGGCTTTTATGTTTTTACATTTCCTTTCTATAAATTCATGTTCCGGTGGGTACTGGTTTCATTATCTTTTATAACTATATTCTCTTTTTTCTTTCATATATTGAATAATGGTATTTTTTCACAAAATGGTAAATTGGAGTTTTCCCGTTTTGCACGGGCTCATTTGTCTACTCTTTTAGGGTTAATAGTTTTACTGATAGCATCCGGCTACCGATTGCTATCATATGATTTATTGTTCAATAACAGGGCAAAATTTTTTGGTGCAGGTTACACTGATGTACATGCAAAATTGCTTGCCTATGATATCTGTATTGTAATATCTATAATTGCTGCTATTTTGCTTTTTGCCAATATTATTACTCGAAGTTTTAAATTGCCAATTATTGTATTAATTACCTTATTGCCAGTATATTTTATATTTGGAACTGTGTTCCCAGCACTCCAGCAACGTTTTGTTGTTGATCCCAATGAATTGGAAAAGGAATCTCCATATATAAAAAATAATATTGAGTTTACGCGATTAGCATTTGGACTTAATGCTATTAAAGAAATGCCCTTTGAAAATTCCCCCACACTTACACTATGGGATTTAGAAAAAAATAGGGATGTTGTTAATAATATTCGATTGTGGGACTGGCGCCCACTAAAGCAAACATATAAGCAGTTACAGGGTTTAAAACCTTACTATGATTTTATAGACGTTGATATTGTACGATATACTATAAACAATCAGAAAATTGCCCTTAATATGTCTGCACGAGAATTGGATAACAGCAAGTTAACTGTTTCTAAGAACTCATGGTTAAACAATCATCTCATTTTTACGCATGGATATGGCATTGTTGCCAGCAGAGTTGACAGGATTACTCCCGAAGGGTTGCCAGAGCTGGTACTATATGATATACCACCCAAATATAAAATTCAAGTCCCTGTCGAGATTCCTCAGATATATTATGGTGAGCACAATAATTCATATATTATAACAAATACAAGAGTAACCCCTGGTGAATTTGATTATCCATATGGAGATGAAAATAAATATACAATTTATTCTGGTACAGGTGGTGATGTTCTTGATTCATTTCTCAAACGAGCAATGTATGCGATAGCATTTGGTGATTTTAATATCTTAATTTCAAATGTGATAACCAGTTCCAGCCGTATACATTTCAGGCGTAATATAACCGAAATGATAAAAGCTATTACACCATTTTTATATTATGATTCAGACCCCTATGTAGTTGTAGCCGAAGGGAAAATTTACTGGATAATTGATGCTTATACATATTCAAATGCGTTTCCGTATTCAACACCTGTACGATTGGATGATGGCGAATTAATAAATTATGTCCGTAATTCAGTAAAGATTATCATAGATGCGTATAATGGCAACATCGCATATTATATTTCTGACCCCGATGACCCGGTAATCATTGCATATTCAAAGATATTTAAGAATCTCTTTTATCCTATTGAAAAAATGCCTGCAGAATTAAAGGCTCATCTGCGATATCCTGAAGGATTATTTAATATACAGGCTCAGCAACTGTTGCGATATCACATGACAAACATCAATGTATTTTATAATAATGAAGACCTATGGGATATCCCGCTACAGATATACGAAAATGAAAAGGAATATATGCACAGCTATTACCTGGTTACTGCACTGCCTAGTGAAAAAACAACGGAATTTCTTTTGATTTTGCCATTCACCCCGGCAAAAAAAGATAATATGATAGCATTTCTTGTGGCTCGATGTGATATGCCTCATTATGGGCAGTTACTATTGTATACATTACCTAAAGATAAACTTAATTTTGGACCTATGCAGATTGAAGCCCGTATTAATCAGGATGCAGAGATATCTAAACAATTAACATTGTGGAGCCAGCGTGGTTCAAGGGTTATACGTGGCAATATGCTGGTTTTGCCCATCAAAGATTCAATATTATTTATAGAACCATTATACCTCAAAGCAGAAACAAGCGAAATGCCTGAATTAAAAAGAGTAATAGTATCATATAGAGATAAAATTGTTATGGAGGAAAATCTTTCACTGGCACTTTCACGGTTATTTGCTGAAGGCGGTGGAATAACTTTGGATTATTCATCAGAGTATGGATTAAAGGATTTAATTAACAAAGCATATATGCATTTCATCCAGGCTGAGGAATATCAGCGTCAGGGGAACTGGGCAAAATATGGCGAAGAGTTAAAAAAATTAAAGGAAACACTGACAGCATTACGAACCAGCAAGTAATATCAAGGAGGTAAATAGTATGAAAAAAATTATAATCGCTATTATTGTAGTTCTTATTATTATTTTGGTTGGATTTGTAACGTATGTTGCCAATAAAACTGTACGCATTAATGAGGCTGATATACCTGGTTTTACGCCAATTAAAGATGATGCGTTGGCAGATAAATATTGTCCGTATATTATTTCAAATCCAGAATATGAATACCCATACGCTGTATATTATAGAGCCAGTGTGGATGATAGAGGAAATAAATATATTGCGTATCATTACTTCTGGGAAAGGGAGGTAAATAACACCAAAGAATTTGTACCATGGTTAAGTAGAAATATTTATACTGGTGGTTTAAAATTGCAAAAAATAATGTTTGGCAAACATGATATAGAAGTAATTGGGATTGTAATTGATAAAAATAACAAAGTAATAAAAGTTATTTATGAAAGCCCAGAAAATTATAACCCTAATGATTTTTCGGTTAAACACAAAACGAACGAAATAACACAAAATATTACTTTCCCCTTGCGTTTTAGAGTTGTATCCTGGAACCATCTCTTCCAGCATGTGGATAGTAACTATGAATTAAAAAAAGGCGAAGTTGAATTATTTATAAAGCCAAAATATTTTACACAGGATTTGTGGGATGAATTCACAATGTTTAAAAAAGAAGAAACAGCATTAAAACAAAACAGAGCACACTATTTTTGGGAAAGAGAATATGTGAATTAGTATAGTATGCGTATAGGCAAATTTTATCCTGTAAAATCAAATAAGCTATTACAAATTCATGATTATATTGATATTATCGCATCCGATAAAAATGGACAAGATGTAATTCTAAAATGCGAAATAGAAGATGTGGTACAGAATGATATATATTTTATATATAAAATATTTGTACCATACCCTTACAAATCAAAATTATAAAAGCTAATTAACATACACAGTGCAGTATTGAGCAAAAGTGTATACAATTATTGTTTATAACATCTTTTTACAAGTGATCATTACTAAAAAATTATCGCAATTTATACCCATTCTTTTCAACGAACGAAATAACTTTTTTCTGCAAACTATCAACCTCTTCGGGTGATAAGGTATGGTCTTCTGCTCTGAATGTTATCCTGAATGATACTGATTTCTTCCCCTGTGGTATTGGTGGTTGGTTATAGACTGAGATAACTTCAATATCAGCGATATGTTCTTTGTCAGCTTTATACAGCATATCCACCAATGTGGCTGCATATTCTTTTTCATCAGCAAGTATTGATATATCAAAGGGTACATCCGGGAATTTTGGCAATTCTTTAAAAACTATATCCTGTTCCGGTAGTGATAATAGAAGGTCAACATCAATATCAAAAAGAGCAACCTGGCCTTTAATTTCAAACTCATTGGCTGTTTTGGGATGAAGTTCGCAAATAAGAGCAACAGGTTTGTTTTCGATTAACAATTCTAGGGTTCGGGCTGGATGTGCATATGGCGGCAGATTGTTACTTTTTGGTTTCAGAATATAATTGCTTCTTAAAGTTTTTTCAAAGATGCCAATACAGCATGCTTTTGCATCATAAAAAACAGGATAAGCGGGCTTTTTTGCATATATAATCCCTGCAACTCTTGTATTTTCAGAAGCTATATCTTTTGAAAATCTATCATTTTTCAGGTAAATTCTTCCAAGTTCAAATATTCTGAAGTCATCAAAGAATCGCTGATTAGTAGTAATATTAACAATTAAATTTGGAATAAGACTCCGACGCAAGCGGTCCTGTTCTTTCGACAGAGGATTTTTCAATTGCAGTTCTTTATTCTCATTTAGTTGTAATTTATTAAGAAGTGCTTCACCAACAAAAGAATAATTGCTTACTTCAGTCATATGGAAATCGTTTACTAAAATAGATTTGATTTCTCTCTCAAAAGTTCGTTTGATATTGCGTGAAGGCGGCGCACAGGGCACAAATGGTGGCTGTTCTGGAATATTATCGTATCCATAAATTCTTCCAATTTCTTCAACTATATCATCAGGGATTGAAATATCCTTTGTTGCACGGTAGCTGGGAACATTAATAGTTAAATTATTGTTATTTTTGGTAACTTTAAAATCCAGCGATGTTAATATGGATTCGATTGTAGTGTCATCAATTTGGTGGCCTAATTTTCTTCTGATAAAATCTGTAGTGGTATGTATGCTCACTGGTTTTGCGGGTATTGGATAGGTGTCTATTATTGGAGTTGCTGCTTCAGCTTCAGGGCATAACATTTTTATCAATTCATAACATCTAATTATTGCAGCAGGGCAAAGCTCTGGATCAAGAGATTTCTCAAAACGTATAGCTGCTTCAGTACGCAGATTATATCTGTTGGCAGTTCGTCGGATATATACTGGATTGAAATTAGCAGCTTCAAGTACTATTGATGTTGTGGTATCTTCAATCTCACTGTTGCCACCACCCATAACACCAGCCAGGGCGATAGCACCGCCGCTGTCAGCTATGACAACATCCTCAGAAGTTAATATATGTTCATGACCATCTAACGTCATCAGATGTTCGCCATCCTGAGCAAACCTCACGATAATCTCATTACCCCTAAGCTTGGTACGGTCAAACGCGTGCATGGGCTCACCTAACTCAGCCATAACATAATTGGTGACATCCACGATGTTATTGATGGGGCGCATGCCAATTGCTTCTACGCGTGCTTTCAGCCAGTCAGGTGACTCTTTGATGGTAATATTGTTTACAACAAGGCCACAATACCGTGGAGCACCCTCAGGATTTTTTATGGTTACAATAAGGGTTTCTTTTGATTTGAAGTCTTTTGCCAGATCATATTTTACGGGGTATTTAAAAGATTTGTTGAATAATGCAGCTATTTCACGAGCAAAACCGGTATGACTCCACAAATCAGGTCTGTGTGTAATTGATTTATTGTCTATCTCCAAACGTACATCTAAGAGGTGTGGGTACAGTTGTGCTAAACTAACGCCAACAGGTGTGTTTTTTGGAAATATCATTATACCGGAATGGTCATCGGATATTCCTAATTCGCGTTCTGAGCACAGCATACCTTCGGATTCAACACCACGGAGCTTAGCTTTGGTTACTGTAAATGTATCGGTAAATTTTGTGCCAACCGGTGCAAGCGCAACAATATCACCAGCTTTATGATTTGGTGCACCGCATACTACCTGCAAAATACCTTTGCCGGTATCAACTTTACACACGGTGAGTTTGTCTGCATTAGGGTGTTTATTTACTTCTAGAAGTTTTGCAGTGTAAATATTCTTTAGTAGCTGATGAGAATATTCAATTGAATCAATCTCAGCAGTGGACATTGTCAAGCGGTTTGCAATATCGGTCACTGGAATATCTTTAATATCAACCATGTCCTGAATAATATTTAATGAAATCCACATACTATATAACTCCAACAATGCTTAAAATTGATAGAGGAAGCGAATATCACCACTTAAGAAATGGCGTATATCATTAATGCCATAACGCATCATCACAAGCCTATTTAAGCCCAATCCAAAGGCAAACCCGGACCACCTGTCTGGGTCAATATTGCCATATCGCAATACATTAGGGTGTACCAGTCCACATGGTAAAAGTTCTACCCAGCCTGAATACTTGCATACACTGCAACCCTTACCGCCGCATATCAGACAATGAATATCTAACTCAAAGCCAGGTTCAACAAATGGGAAGTAGCCAGGACGCAGGCGAATTGTAGTTTCTTTGTGGAAGATTTCTTTAAGTAACGTTTTCATAAAATAGATAAGGTGTGCTACAGAAATATCTTTATCTACCATCATTCCTTCAACCTGGTAAAATGTGTTCTCATGTGATGCATCAATACTTTCATAGCGAAAAACCCTGCCTGGGCCTATAACTCTAAAAGGTGGTTTAAGGCGTTCCATGCCTCTAATTTGAATAGCTGAAGTATGTGTTCGTAAAAGATTGCCATCCTCAGTCCAGAATGTATCCTGCATGTCGCGAGCAGGGTGATAAGGAGGAATATTGAGTGCTTCAAAGTTATAGTAGTCGGTTTCAACTTCAGGTCCATCAAGTATCTCAAAACCCATTGAAGTGAAAATATCTTCAATTTCATACTGGATTTGTGAAATAGGATGAAGATGCCCTCTGTCGGATTTTTTCAATGTTCCTGGCATGGTAAGCGTTACATCAAGCCAGTCTTGCATGATGAGTTTGTTTATTTGTTGTTCGGTTAATTGCGTTTTTCGGTTTTCCAGTGTGCTTTCAATTTTTTCTTTCAGTTCATTGGAAAGTTTCCCAATTTCAATACGCTCTTCCTGAGGCAAAGTGCCCAGTGAGCGCAATACCTGAGTAAGGTCTCCTTTGCGGCCCAACACTTTGACTCTCAATTGTTCCAGTTCATCTATCGTGGTAGCTTTTTCAATTGCGGATATGGTGTGTTCATAGAGGTCCTGAAGCTCCTTTTTCATATACATCACCTGGCTAATTACAAGTCTTTGTGTTATCTACTATGAGCTATCGCCCAAATAATTTTAAATTTTGGGCGATAGTTACCTGTAAAATAATTTTTAGAAATGTATTACAATGAAATAGGTTAAAAAAAGTCAACAATATTACAATTGATTTTTATATAAAATTAGTAACATGGGGTTCTCATGGCTTGCGCCATGAGATGGGATAAACCAACAATATTACTATATTAAACTATCGATTGGTGCTGGTGCTGTATCAAAAGTGATTGTTATGTAATTTTAGCAACTATTTTATATAATGCACTCTTTTCAGTACAATTTTGTAACTTTTGGTGGCAATATCACTCAATGAGCACTGCGAAATTTGTATCTAAAATACTTTTGGGACAGCTTATAGAACTGATCAAAACTCCACTCACAATTTTTTAGATAAATATGGAATGCGTAAAAACACTAAAGGTGCTCCATAGGAAACCCATATCCCCAAACACCAGTAACGAATGAAATCAAAAATATTTGCACTAGGTAATACTAATTTCAGGCCCTCTTTGATAACCAGAAGAATTACTATGCCAATAAAAAATTTTACAAGGGCAGGGAGTAATGAAAAAATAATATCTTCTGATTTGTCTATATTCAGAATGAACCCAATTGAAAAACCGGATAATACACCCAATGATTTGGCAATCTCATTGCCGGTTAACGCAATTGATATGATAAGTGGCACTATAACAAACAGGATTGTGGCAGGTAGTATCCCTGTATTCCAGATTTTGTCATAGTGAGGGATTGATACAATAGTACACAGAAAAATAATAGTGCCAAAAACTATGCCGCCTGCAACATCGCCTAGATAATGTACACCTAAATACAGACGTGAATATGCAATCCCAGCTATTAGTAGCAGAGAAAAAAAAGTAAACAGCCTGTGCTTCAGCACATACGCAAGTGTTCCCCAGAAAACCACAGCATTCTGTGCATGGCCGCTTGGGAAGCCAGGGCTATTCTGTGGTAAGTACAAGCGGTTGAGTTCTGCAATGCCTGCAGCAAGATTTTCAGGATTTGGTCTTGGATTAATAAACAAAAACTTTGCTATATCATTGATAGCTGCAGAAAGTAAAAATGCTACACCAACAATTGTTGCAACACGTTTGTTGACGCACCAGAATAAAAACGGAATGACCAGTATATAAAACATTTCGTTTCCAAGCTGAGTAAATGCCACCATAACAAAATCAAGCCATTTGCCTGCATATATATGAATTGTGTTTAACGTCTGTTCCCCAAAAAGTAGTTCATTGCTAAAAAACATGTTGGCCTCCTTAAAAAATGAATTTTTTCTTTAACATCACCATTACTAATGCATCGAGGTATTAAACACCATCTACTTATTAAAAAAGATGGTTTTTTAATAATGGTAAATATTTACCTACTGTTTATACTGCTTCAAAGTTACTATCATAATGCTTTAGTTATTGTGGTATCCCCATTTTTTTGAATTATCCCATGCATATTTTGCCGCTCCTATTGCTGCGGTGTAATCACCGTGTGAGGTGACAAGGAACTGTACGTCTTCCTTCATACCGCTTAATGCAAGAGATTGCACGCCTTTTTTGATTTGTGGCATAAAAAATTCATGAGCCGCTGATAATCCACCACCAAGTATTACAGCCTCAGGATTGAATATATTGATTAAATTTGCAATCCCAATCCCTAAATACGTACCAATTAAATTAAAAATATACAGTGCAAGTGGGTCACCATTTTTTGCTTCCTGGAACACCAGTTTTGCAGTAAGCGTTTCGTGTTGTATACGCACACCAATTGTAGAATCAGGATACATACTCAAATGGCTTTTGGTAAAATTTACAACTGCACTTGCAGAACCATAGCACTCAAGGCAGCCTTTACGTCCGCATTTACACAATAATCCATTATAATCAATTGTTGTATGTCCAAACTCCATGGCGCTACCAGCTTTGCCAGTGTACGGAACGCCATTAATAACTGCGCCACCGCCAATCCCCGTGCCCAGTGTCAGCATTATCCAGTTAGCAAAATGTTTTCCATTGCCAAGCCACAGTTCACCAAACACCGCACAGTTGGCATCGTTTTCTAATAATATCCTGTATCCGGTTAACTGATGCAGCTTTTGCACCAATGGGTAGTTCTTCCACCATGGGATGTTGGGGCTTGTGATTACTATGCCTTTGTGTTTATCTATGGCGCCTGCCGAGCCTATGCCTATCACCTCAATGTCCTTTTTTTTATTGTGCGATAGCTTAAGCAAGGAATCAATGCATTGCAAAATATTCTTTTCGGTTTCAGCAATAGTTCCCGTGGGTACCTGTATATGTGCACGTATAACGCCGGTGCTATCGACAATAACGCCTTTAATGTTTGTGCCGCCAATATCAAGCCCAATAATCATAGTGCAGTCCATAGCTATATAATGTGCCGAATTGTACA
>FMSI01147276.1_pt1 | contig 14511 bp, 17 predicted proteins | sample 1504471 | NCBI WGS metagenome assembly FMSI01 (sample SAMEA4475357, study PRJEB15587) | soil metagenome | biome: Soil; feature: Field | place: India | collected 2015-03-11 | depth 0 m
ACAACAGGACATCCTTGATTAAATGCTTCATTTACCACTAAGCCCCAGGGTTCTTTAAAGGTTTTGGTGGTAATAGATGGAAGAACAAGCAAAGTCGAGAGCTTATAAAACGGTGGTAATTCTTCAGGAGGAATAATTCCAGTAAAAACAGAATTGATTCCATTTTCATTAAAGGATTTCGCCATCTCTCCCCTCAAATTACCGTCTCCAATACATAAAAATTGAAACGGAATACCTTTTCCTTTTATAATTTTCAAGGCTTCCATCAAATATTCCAACCCTTTTAAACTTTCTAATCTTCCAACATATAAAATAATATTCTTATTTTCTATCCCATGTTTCAATCTCAGAGCATTTATCTCATCCTCAGGAATCTCCCTTCCGTAAAGCTCATTGTCAATAGTCTGCCATGCTATAAAAATCTTTTCAGGATTAATTCCTTTCACAGTCAAAAATCTCTTACCATGCTCGCCATAAACAACTATTGAATCTGTGAAATATTTCATAGCCCAGACAAATAGGAAAGAAAAAAACTTATACTGAAAAGTTCGTGGGAAATACCATAGTGTGTTCCACACTATAAATTTAGAGCCTATAAGCTTTGATGCTAAAAAACTTCCAAAAAATGTCCACTTATTGTTGGTGCATTTGATTATAACATCATATTTGTTCTTGATAAGACGAGTAAATATTTTTGGAAAAGGCAAATAGAAGAATCTATCAGTATCTTTATAAATCTTTAGATGTTTTACATCCTCCTTTGTCTTTTCAGGATTATCAAAGAAATATATATTAAAACCATATTCTTCAGCCAGAAGCTTGAAAAGCTTATATCTGTAATGAGCACAAAGATTTGTTATTAGAGCCACTTTCATAAGCTTTAATTCTACTTTTTTGCAGCTTTCTTTTCAATTACCATATTGTATATCTTCATCAGTTCTTTATAATGGGATTCTGCGGTATAATTGGACTCATAGACTTTTCTTCCAGCCATTCCCATTTCCACTGCAAGGTCAGGTTTGTTCCACAAAATCTTTAACTTGTCCTTGAGGTCATCTTTATCGTTCAGATTAAAGAGAAAGCCATTTTTACCATGTTCCACAATGTAATGCAAACTTCCTATATTTGATGCAATAACAGGGACTCCAACAGACATAGCTTCAATAGTTGCAAGGGGAAATGCCTCATAACATTGGGATGGAATTATCGCTCCTAAGGCTTTACCTAAAATTTCCCATTTTCTCTCTCCTTCCAAAAACTCTATGTATTCAATATTTTTGATTTCTTTATCCTTAATATACTCAACAATTGTGGAAGCAAGAGGACCATCCCCTGCAATTTTAAGATTTATCTCGGGCGACTCTTCCACTGCTTTTATTAAAGTCCAAAGCCCTTTTTCTTCAGAAAGTCTTCCCATGTAGAGGAAATATGGTTCTTTTCTCTCTAAAAATAGCCTTGTTTCTTGCTTCTCTGAAATAAAATTTGGCAAAATAGATATTTTATCAGATAATATAAGCCCGCTTTCTATGTATTTACCAGCTACAAAGGGAGTGGGCGCAATAAAATGGTCAATATTTTTAAAGGTTCCGATAGCCCTATGAATGCCTATGGTTAAAGCATATAGGGCGCTTAGGATATAACTTCTTCGGAAACATCTCTTGAAAACAGCATAAATAGTATTCCCTGCCTTACACCTTTCACATATTTTGCCATTTGTATAAAGAAGTCCATTGGGACACAGGAAACGAAAATTGTGAAGGGTCTGAACTGTTAGAATCCCTGAATCTTTCAGAGCCTTATAAACTGATGGAGAAATTAAAGGAAAGACATTATGGATGTGGGCAATATCAGACTTTTCCTTCATCGCTATTGCCTTTATATCTTTATAGATTTCCCATGAATAAATAGTAGTTAAAATAAATTTTATTTTCTTAAAAGTATCAAAATTGTAAATGGAAGAAGTATTTTTAACATAATGAATTACATGATGACCATACTTCGTTAAAAGAGCGGAATAATTCTCCATCATTTCATCCTCTCCGCCCCGTTTCAAGTAAAAATTATGAATTAATAGAATTCGCATTGGAAGAAACAGCTACTCCAAAAAGATTTTCCTTCCCTATTCTCTCCATGACAGCCCAGAAAACAGGGTTATTACTTCTTGCCTATTCTAAAAAAGCTCCGTTCTCCTGAACATCATCTGCAATTAAAACGCTTTGATTGGCAAGATAAGGAGTGATTATTTTAACTAAATTTAATATCATCTTAACTTGTTGCCAAACCTTGTAACATTAAATTGCAACAATTTCTATCCAGTCAATTTCTATTTTATAATCCTTTTGCGTTTCTTTATCCGAAGGCTCTCCTATACTAAAAGAAAAAGCATTTAATGTGCCTCCAATTGGAATAGATAGCTCTTCCCAATCACCCGTTCCTTTGTAATAATTAATTGTTCTTGGAGAAACCAATTGCCCATTGACAGTGACATCCACTGTAAAATAGGTTCCAGGCTGAATCCTGACTTTGAAAAGAAGAGTTTTAACATCGGGTTTATTAACAGGTATATAGAAAGCAAAAATATCCCTCTTTTTCAAATCATTTAGATAATACAATTCAAGAACATCGTTAGAAATATATACCTTTCCTTCAACATTGTTGGTTTTGTGTGGGATCATCTGAAGTTCGCCAGGAGCTTTAAAATCTGCTATTATCTCTTTCTTTGGAACCACAGGAGCAACTTCTGCCTTTTCTGCTGGTTTTTCTACTTTGGGTCTTGTAAAGAAGTAAATCCCAAGCACAATCAAGACCACTAACACGATTAAAAATCCTATAAATGTTAGCTTTTTCATGCTTCCCTCCATCATTAAATTTTAAAAATAAATTGTCTGTCAAAAATTCAGTTTTGTCAATTACAAATCTTCTCTTCAGTAGATTTATATATGCCAAGAAAAGCTACAAAAAGCAAAAAGAATAGTGTCCTGAGATTAATATCCTGCAAGGGAACCTCTGTTAAACCTAAAATGAAAAACCCCATGATAAGAGAAGTAAAAATACCACCTAACAGTGGATTTATTTTAGTTATGCCCATTCTAAAAGTCTTCAGGATGGAAACAATAGTTTTAAAAAAAGCAAATAAAAGTAGAGTCAACCCAGCTATTCCATAGTTAAGCAAAAAGTAAAAATAGAGATTGTGAGGGTTAGGGTAAAAAGCTCTTAAAGAATATAGTCTTGCTCCATTACCCATAATGAATATAAGGGGATTTTCTAAAATAATTTCCAGAACTGTTTTGAAAAGCTTATATCTGACGAATAGATTCGTGAAAACAGTTTCAGGGAGATTTATGAATATTAGCAAATAAAGAAATACAATAATAATGCCAATAGTGGAAATTAAAAGAACTAAATCTTCAATTGATGAAGACCGATAAAGAAACAAGAATATTACTATTCCGATAGGAAGCAGTGCAATGGAGGCTTTTGAATAGGTCAATATCAGCGCTCCTGTAACAATCGAAAGAATAATTATCCATCTCAGCTTCTTTCTCGATTGTGCTAAAAACCCTAAGCCTATTATAAAACTACACAATAAATAATTTGCAAATTGATTTGGATGGGGAAAGAAAGCTATTGCTGAACAAACTATCTCAGGTTTTCTTTGCTCATCAATGGTGAATCCACTTTTCATCATGGCTCTTTCTGTGGCGAAGGGATAGAAAGATTTAGTAAAATGCTGATATAGACCAACCCCGGCAAACAGCAAGGAACAGATGATAAAAATAGTTAGAATTTTTTCCCATCTTAAATTTTTAAAAGAAAAAACAAAGATACTGACCAGTAAAGGAATCATCCAATCCCTTATGTCAGACAGGCTTCTTTTTAAATCAGGTGAAAGGGGTAGAATAATTGCAAGAAGAATAACAAAAAGAAACCATATCCGAAAAAACCATGATGTAGAGATGATAAATTTTCCTTTTGTTAGAAAATAAATCACCGAGACTATAATAAAGACAATAGCAAATGGCTCTATAAGAGCAAAACTTACAACTCCGAATTCAAATCTATAATAAATGCCAATGAGTATAAAAAATAAAGAGGTAAAAAATTCATAAAATTTCATTTTCTCAATCTACTGATGATATAATCAATATCACCCTGATTTATGTAGAAAAATAGCCTTTTCACTCTAACTAAATTTTTCAATAGAAATCTACAAATTCCCTTTTGAATAACATATGGGTTTCTTACTTCTTCACTTTCTTTCTTAAAAATTTCCTTCAGGTTGGAAGTCTTGGAGTCCTTATGTATTCTAAAGCATGCGAGAAACTCCCTTAAAAATTTAAACTTTGCCATATTGATAGTAAATTTTACAAAAAGGTCATCATCCATACAGCATTTATATTGGAATGACAATCCATTTACTTTAAAGTAAATATCTCGTCTCCAAAAAACAGAGACCTGATAAAATCCGAATCCTCCATATAAAAGCCCCAATCTTGAGAAAGGTGTCTGCCTATCCTCTCCAATAATATCATCTTTTTCATTTATCCTATATCTGTTGCCATAAACAATATCAGCATAGGGATATTTCCTGAAGGCTTTCGTCACTTTTAGAAGTGCATCAGGCAAATAGATATCGTCAGAATTTAGCCACGCTAATATCTGACCCGTTGATTTAAGAAAGCCTTTATTTATCGCATCAGCCTGTCCTTTATCTTTTTCGCTTATCCAGTAGGTTAGATACTTTTCATATTTTTTAATTATTTCTACACTATTATCATTAGAACCACCGTCAATTATTATGTATTCAAGATTTGGATAGTTTTGGTTAAGAATACTTAAAATGGTTTTTTCTAAAAATTCTCCCTGATTATAGGAGGGAGTAACTATAGAGATCTTCGGATATGATAAATCTATATTCAAAAGAATTTTTTCGTCGAAATGAGGTTTTGAAATAAATTCTTTAATTTCCTGTGTTGTAAATTTTTTCATTATTCCTCCACCCTATATAATACACTTTTGAGCCATCCCATAAGGATTTTCCTCATTGGATGAAACCATAAAGAGATAAAAACTATTGGAGAAAATAGGAGAAAAGCGAGGATATTTATCCAGCTGAAATTAAAAATATATCCGAAATTATTATTAATTAGAAATACAGAGATTATACCAATCAAGAATATAACAATAAAGAGTCTGCTCGGCTGAGGCAGTAATTCTATTAATGGGATTTCATTTTTTATGTGATACGAGATATAAATGATACAACTCCCCAAAGCAAGAGAGACTATCCATGCAACAATTACTCCCACTCCATCAAAAAATGTTCCTAATAGGATTCCCAAGCTTAAATTTAGTAATGCATTCGCAAAATGGCCTACTACATTAAAGCGAAGATTGCCAATTCCTAAATAGGCATAATAGGAAGGGACATTTAAAATATTTAGAAACCAGCCAATGGAAAGTAATATTGAAAAAATGACAAAATTCATCTCTATATGTCCTATCCACAAAGCAGAGATAATGGGTGTAGCGACAATAATAAAGGAAAAAAGAGGTAATGCGAGATAAAAGAGAAGTTGATAGGAAGTTAGATAGACAGATTTTATTTTTTCTGGTAATTTTTCCTGCAACTCTGCAATAGCTGGCACAAGAACTTGATAGGTAGATACAATGAGCGCCCTGAATTGCAAAACCATTTTGCTTGCCATTTCATAGAACCCAACCATAGAGAGCCCGCCAAATTTACTGAGAAGTGCTTTTGTGATAGGGTCATAAAACATCTGGGTGATTGAAATTATCTGGAAATTTATTCCGTAGCCGATTGTTTCTTTAAATATACCTTTATCCCACTTCACAGGAATGAGAGGAAGCCCAGGAAGATGTTTTTTCAAAAAGACCCATGCCAGAAATAAAATGACCAATTTTTGTATTATTTGTGCATAGGCAACTCCAATAAGTCTGTATTGAGGTACAAGAACATAGCATAATAATAAATATAAAATAGCTCCCATCATAAGAAGAACATTTCTTAAATCAATTCGCTGGCATCCATCAAGACCCGATTGAAATATTCCAGTAATTGAGGTTATCCATAAAGAAAATAAAGCATATGACAAGACTGAATAAGCCAGGTCAAGATTCTGAGGCGGAACTACCATACCGAGAATCCACTTTATAATAGGAAAAGCAATAATTAATATAAGTCCAATAAATAATCCTACAGAAGCAAATGCTGTCTGAATTACTTTTGATGCATTTTCCTTCTCATCTCTTGCAACATACTTTGCTACAAACTTAACCACACTTCCCGATAGTCCCAAATTAGCCACAGCTGTAACTGATGTTGTAGCCAGAATAAGTGCCCATATCCCCAATTGTTCAGCTCCAAGAGTATTTAATAAAAACCTGTATAATAAAAATAATACAGCACTGTTAACTATAACCTGGATAACTGACATAAACGCGTTCTTAAGAACTTGTCGTTTTTGCATAGTTATACCTTCTCAAAAATTATCAGTATATGATTTTTCACAGTGCCCCACCAAGGCGGATAATTATTTTTACTTAATTGGTATTTAGACAGATACTGTTTAATTTTCCTCAACATGAGAAAAATTGATGGAGAAATCAAATAAATCAGATTCTTCATTGTTTCAAATAATATTTTTTTAAGATTAGAAGAAGTATGAGAAAATTTTTCAAAATAAATAATTTTAAGATTAAGTCTTTTTGCTACAAATTCACACCAATTCTTATTTATAAAAGATATATGCTCCGGAAGAGCACAATAATAGTATTTACTTCTACTTATTTTCCAACTTATTGTATTCGTGTTCCCCGAGGAAATAACAATGAAACCATTGGGCTCTGTAATCTTAGTAAGAAGAGAAATAAATTTAAATGGATTATCTATATGTTCAATAACATCAAATGCAGTAATTACATCAAATTGATAAGGAAAGGATAAATTCTCTATCTCATAAATATCTTTAGCTATTATCTCTATTCCTTTTCCCTTAGCTTTTTCAGAAGCTATCGGATTAATTTCGATTCCATACCGTTTGCAATTTTCAACTTTTTCTAAAAATTTACCATCCCAGCAGCCAACATCCAATATTTTTAGTGCCTCTTTTTTTAATTTTTTTATCCATTTAATTGTATATCCCCAATCTTTTCTATCTTTTAGTTCATATTGCCAGTTATTTGGATTGGCACATTGATAAAGGACACATAATTCTTCTTTGTCTGGTCTTGGATAGTTGAAAAATAAATAACAATTTCTACATTTTAATAGCTCCCGTTTTGGAAATTTGTCATAAAAAATATTTCCAGCAAATTCATTTATAATTAAGGGAACTTCACCAATAGAAATTACTTGATCACCCTGGCATGAAGGACACAAAATATTTCTATCCTTTCCCATCTTATTCTTTTAAAAATACAGCATCAATATATATAACATGCCCGTATTCAGAATAAGTCTGGTTCAGGTTTCCTGTGTAATGATAGCCAAGATTGTTTAATAGAAAAACAATATTTTCAAAATTAGCCTGCTCTTCATACAATTTGTCAAGGCAAACTTCTAACAAACATGCCTTAGCTAATTTAAATGTTTTCATGCCTCCTCTTATAACTCTATCTTCATAACCCTGCACATCTAATTTTATTAAAATTTCTGAAGTAAGCGGGGCAGGCAAATCATTCAACCATTGGTCAAGCGTTGTCATTTTTACTTTAACTATTTTTTGGGGTTTTACAAATGGATATATTTTCTCATTAAGTTCTGTTGTTTTAAGGATAGAAGAAGAAGGGCTATGTCCAACATGAAAAAACATCTCTACTCCCCCTTCTTTTTCTCCCAATGCTACATTATAGATATTGATTTTGTTATTTTCCTTTTTCTCAGCCCAGAGTTTTAACTTTTTAAGAGGTTCAGAAAGAGGTTCAAAACAATACAGATTGGCTTCAGGAAAGAAACTTAAAATAAATTCTGCAAATTGTCCTTCATTTGCTCCGATATCTAAGATTGTTTTTATTGGAATATTTTTTAACCCGAGAAGGGTCTTCTGAGGGTTCTTTTCTATGCGAATTACATCGTACCCAAAAAGGTTAAAACTTTTTCTAATTATCTTTTTGAAAATTCCAGCAAAACCCATATCCCCAATCATTGCTCTTTATTGCTCATCTCTTCTCTAATTTACTCTTTCTCACTTGCTCCTCAATCCATTTGTAAGTTATTGCGAGCCCTTCTTTTATTGTATATTTTGGTTTCCAGTCGAGGGAACGGATTTTTTCGTGGCTGAAGTTTCTTGATTGGACTCCTACAGGTCCAGGAACCCATTTTATTTTTAGATTTTTCTCTGCAATTTCGCATACCATATCAACAAGCTCTTTCACTGAGATATATTCTTCTGTTCCAATGTTTACAGGTTCTTGAATATCAGAATGCATAAGCATATAAACGGCATTTACAAGGTCATCCACATAAATATAATTTCTTATTGCTGTTCCATCTCCCCATACCTCTATCTCATCAAGACCATTTAGCTTTGCCTCTGCAACCTTTCTGCATATTGCTGCAGGAGCTTTCTCTCTCCCCCCTTGCCATGTTCCTTCCGGGCCAAAACAGTTCTGAAACCTTGCTATTCTTACATTCATTCCATATCTTTTTCCATAGGCAAGGGCAACTCTTTCGGAGTAAAGTTTTTCCCATCCATATTCATTGTCAGGAAATGCGGGGTATGCATTCTCCTCAGATAATGGTGACTCACCTGGTTTCATATCCCTGTAAATACAAACTGATGAAGAAAAGAAATATCTCGGGATTTCCATCTTTGCGGATATTTTTGTCATATTGATATTTATAAGAACATTGTTTGTTAGAACCTCGCACTCAGCCCACGAGATGAATCCCATACCTCCCATATCTGCTGCAAGTTGATACACTTCATCAAATTTTCCATCAGGTAGCGTGAGGGCTTTCCTGCAGTTCTCATAATCTCTCAAATCAAGAATCAGGAATTCATCAGCTTGAGTAGGAGAGAATTCAGGGTATTTTAAATCAACCCCCCTAACCCAGTATCCTTCCTTTTTTAGCCTTTTTACCAAATGATGCCCGATAAATCCTCCCGCACCACAAACTAAAGCTTTTTTCATTCTCTTTCCTCCGCATTAGTTCTAATTTATTCCTATATATCTTAATAGTGGCTTTTTGTCAAATTCTTGAAAGATTCTACATCTAACATTCCTGTTGACTTGTTTTCTCCTCTAATCTTGATACCTTGCCACTTCCAGAAAAGAATAATACAGCCATATCACAAGAATCCTACATGCCTTAAAACCTCTTCTACCTTAGGGTCTTTTTTGGCAAGTTCTCTTAATGCATTCTCTATCATCTCTTCCCTCTTCTCTATCTCTCTGCTCTTGTTCATTACTGGTGTGAGGGCAGTCCTCCTATCCCCTATGGCAAATCCTATTGTGACAGCTACTATCACTGCAAGAAGTTCTATATTGTTACAACGCTCTTTGTCTGAAGGATTATATTCAGTTCGTCCTGCTGGATAAGTTTCCGCATGGATGCATTTAAAAATTCAATACTAACTGGTTCGCGATCTTCACCATAGCTAACAATTACTCCTCCAGGTTCTTCAATGGCATCCACAGGAGGTTCATCGCGAAGAATTAAAATGAGAACATCGGCGTCAGGATCATACCTTATCTTCATTTATTTATCCTCCTTCCAATATTTTTCTATCTTACTTGTCCAATAAACCGTTAAAATTTTCTTTCCTTCTCCTGTATCCTTGAAGGGAATCCTCAATAGACCATCTTGGTACTTTGATTGAGCTATAAGGGAATCCATGTCACCGGGAACAATTTGATCTGGATTTTTTAGACAGTTTTCCACTTCCTTTCTTGTTATCCCCTTTTTCCTTTCCCATTCCTTCTGTCTTTGTTCAGCATGTTTAGTCCAGATGATTTTCAACTTCTACCTCTTTCAAAATAGAATTCATATGAAACTATCATACCATCAATATCAAAATCATTGGTAGCATTTTTACATTAATCACTCTCAAAAATTAATAGTGCTAAAACTGCATAGAACATGGCATAGTAAATGCAATTAATAATCGAACGAGGGCTCTTTTTACCTGAAAATAAGTATATAGCTTCATCAATAGATTCGTCAGCTTGCTTTAATCGATATTTTGCTAACTGAATCTGTTTTTCTTTAATCATCATATTCAAACGCCTTCCTTTAAGATAGTCTTATAAATGAGCGACTCGGACATCGGTCCTTCTTCTATCTCTTCCTTTCGAAAAATTGTTGTGGTTATGAATGTATCATATTCAAGATTTATTCTGAATACAATTTCATCAATCTGTGATTCTATGTCTGGCTCTGTATCATCGAGCTCAATAAAAATATCTATATCGGATTCAAGAGTATTCTCTCCTCGAGCCTTTGAGCCAAAGACTCGCATATCAATAACATTGAATCTTCTGGACAACTCTTCTTTTAAAGCTTTAACATCTCTTTCTTCATTCTTTTTCAGTATTAATTTTTTCACTTTATGCTCACCTCTTAAATTCTTAGTTTATACTCTATTTTAACTTCACTGATTAAAATTTGCAAAATACGAAAACTGCAAAATCTCATAACTCTATTCGTCTCCTTCAATTTTGAAATATCTCTATTATGATGACCGATAAATCCACCTGTACCACAAACCAAAGCTCTTTTCCTATAGCTACTTGTCAAATTTTTGCTCGTGTCCCTCCTGTCCGAATACTGAATATTTCTTGATTATAGTTTTCATTTTTCATCCTTCTTAGAAAACCAATCTTGAAAAAATCTTTTTGCCACAGACAATACTTTCCCTGACTTTCCCATTGCCTCTCCAGCATCCTCCTCGGTGTATTCTTCAAAGGGAAGCCAAAGAGAGTCGCCAATTATGCCAGGATATTTACTCAGGCTTATATCAGGTTCTATACCCTCAGATATTTCAGCAATCTCGAGTAAATCCGTCTTCCATTTTTTCAAAAGTTCATTCTCTGATACAACTTTTTTAAGAATCCCACCAACAAAATGTGTCTTTTGAAAGATACCCATTGCAATCAAGATAGATTTTATCGACTTTTCTATTGATTGCTGAAAGTGATAGACAGCTTTATCATAAAAAGCATCCATGGTCAATCTTTCACCAATTTTAAAGTCCCTTTCTCCATCCTTTAACATTGCTTCAGAAAAGTCTTTGTTGCTAATCGGAGATAAATATGTAGGTATTCCCCTTTGAACAGGAAATATCCAACCATCCCCAAACTTCATTATTCTTTTTCCTTTTATATATTCCTTTGTCTCTGCAATCAGGTTTTGAAGAAAATCTTCCTTATCTAAAATGATTATACCTTCATCAGCTATATCAAGAAAAAGGGGATTATGATTTCTAAAATTGGACATCACTTCTTCCTTCGTAAGGAGGAGGATATCAAAAGGAAGGAGCGGAAGACAATTTTTGATATGAACTATCTCTGATGAGCGCCTGTGCCTCTTTGGGTTTATCCCATCAGCAACTACTAAAAGGTCTATATCTGAATCAGGTGTCTCAGTCCCCTTTGCCCATGAGCCGAATAGCAATATTGCCACTATCTCAAAGGGAATGAACTCCCTTCTCCTTAAAATCGCTTCATTAATATCCTTCATCAATTTCTCTATTTGTCGAGCAGACATTTAAATACCCTCTTTAATCATTATTTAATTCTTTTATGGTCCCATTTGATTTTTTTTCCTAAATGATACCTATAAAGCCACTCGTCCCACTAACCAAAGCCGTTTTCATTTTCCTATATCCTCTGTTTTAACTCTTACTATTCTGGTTCCTATTTTTTTCAAGATATTCAAGGAAGAAGGCAAGGAAGGAGAAGATCATACAGCTTAGAATTCCTGTAACAGCCACATTAAGACTTTTCTTTGGAAAAACGGGATATATGGAAGGGGTCGGAGATTTTATTATTTTTGTGTAATCGATTCTTCCTTTTCTATCTTTAAGATTCTTGATAATTACATCAATTTGCTTTAAAGACTCCTCTCTCTGACGAATAGCCAAATCTATATTTTCCTTTTCCAATCTTTTAGAGCTGAGCAGTTCTTCCAAAGAATTGTAATATCTCAAGTTCTGCTGAATTTCATTGGAGTAAAGGAGCATTCCAAGACCTTCTGCTTCATTTCTTTTGGGATTTTTTAATGTTTCTAATTGCTCTTTTTCGAGAAATTTAATTCTCTCTAACACCCCACCCATTTCCCTTTGAAGCTCATTTTCTCTTTTTTCGATTATTTCATATCTTTTCTTTAAATTTTCAATCTCCTTTGTCAGTTTAATTTTTTCTATCTCATTATGCAATATTCCATTTTCAATATTCTTAATCTCAACATCTACTTTTTCATCAATATCTTTTCTAATTAATTCTAAAATTTTTTTAAGGACCGCTTTTCCCCTTTCTATATCGTGATTTTTAGTCCAAATTCTGACTAAGAATGTGTCTTCTATATTTTTAGCTTCTATTTCAGGAAGCTCATCAAGTTTTATTTTCGACTCTTCTGCAATGATATGCTCATAAGTTTTTTCATTTATCCTGTTGGCTAGCTGGTGAGGTTTTTCAATAACGACTTCTTCAAAACGACCATATTCATCCTGAACAAGAAGTTTTCCTGGTTGAACAAGAGCTGAAATCTCATAAACTGGCTTCAGGAGAAAACTTATAATCCCAACAATTATCATACAGCTCAAAGTTCCAATTATTATAAGCCATTTTCTTTTCCACAGGACATTTATTATGTCCATCAGTTCAATTTCTTCCTCATTCATCCTTTCTTCCTTAAGCAAACATTATATATATCATAAGTTGCAATTTCAAATTTCCCGATGGTTGATTTTTTAAAAAATTATTTCCTCTTATCTTCCATCAAAAAGCACCTTCTCCTTTTGAGACAATTTTTATTGTTTCAATGAGAATTACAAAGTCCTGCCATAGAGACCAGTTTCTTATGTAGAATTCGTCAAGTCTTACTCTATCTTCAAAGGTTAGAAGATTCCTCCCACGAATCTGCCAGAGGCCGGTTACTCCTGGTTTTACCCGTGTTATTATTCTTAAAGACTGATTTTTATCCAATTCATCGGGTATGTAAGGTCTTGGTCCTACAAGACTCATTTCCCCCTTCAAAACATGAAGGAACTGGGGAATTTCATCAAGACTCCATTTTCTCAAAAATTTTCCAAAATGGGTAACTCTTGGGTCATCCCTCCTTATTTTTTTAAATTTTTCCCATTCTTCCTTTGCTTCAGGGTTTAAAGCAAGAAAATTCCTGAGAATCTCATCGGAATTTTTATACATCGTCCTGAATTTTATCAGTTTAAATTTTTTCCCTTCTTTTCCTAATCTTTCCTGGGAAAAGAAAACAGGACCTGGAGAGTCAATTTTTATTAACAGGGCAATTATTAAAGAGAAAAGAAATAATATGGGTGAGATCAAAAGAACAAAAATCCTTTCATATATATCCTTAACAGTTCTAACCCATGAGCTTAGAAGCCTTCCTCTCATTGAAATAAGAAGGAAACTATTTATTGTTTCTGTCCTCAGATTGTAAAGGGAGAAAAGTCCGAATTTGCTTACAAAACTTATATTTTTTGAAATTGGCTCACATTTCTCGACAAAGGATTTTAGTTTTTCCTCGCTTATTGAAGGTATAGCAACTATTACATCTTCCGATGCAGTTCTCTTTAGCCACTTTTCAACTTCTGAGAGCTTTCCTAAAACTTCTATCCCTTCTATTTTTTTTCCAATTTTTTCTTTGTCATCGTCAAGAAATCCAGCCACTTCGTAGCCAATATATGGAGTCATTATAATTTCCTTCGCTACTTCGATACCTGTTGAACCCGCTCCAGCTATCAGAACATTCCTTTTCCAGAACCCTGATTTAGAGAGAAAATTCTTGGTTATAAATCTAAACAGGGGGATTAAAATCAAAGTAAAAAGCCATAAAAGAACGAATATAGCCCTTGAAAAAACTCTTTCCTTTCTGAGGATAAATGTTAAAAGCATAACAATGACAATAGAAATGGTTGTATTTTTGAAAATCAATCTTGTCTCTTCCCAGAAAGCAACTCTTCTTGTATATAACCAGTCGTGGAAGAAAAGAAGAATCCAGATTCCAAAGATGTAGAATAAAGATAAAAAGTTGGATAGTGGGACTGGTTTGACTTTAAAAGCTGAAAAAATATAAGGAAGCACATAGGCTCTCACTGCATAAGCTATCAAAAGAGAAATTAATATTGAGAGAATGTCTGTTAGGAAAAGAAAAATAATAGAAAGAATATTTTTATATCTTCTCCTCTCAATTCCTTTCATTTATCGCCTCTAACTCTTCAATACCAAAAATTTCTCCTCTCATCTTCCCTTTCTTATTTACTTGTAAATATAATTTAATTTATTAAAAAAAAGATGTCAAGAAAT
>FMSI01078639.1_pt1 | contig 14500 bp, 12 predicted proteins | sample 1504471 | NCBI WGS metagenome assembly FMSI01 (sample SAMEA4475357, study PRJEB15587) | soil metagenome | biome: Soil; feature: Field | place: India | collected 2015-03-11 | depth 0 m
CCGCCCACCCTTAGAGGCTTTTTTTGCGGGCGATCGCCAACTGCGCCGCCAAACGGCAGAACTTTTTGGCTCGATTCGTGGCAAACGCCATGTGCGCATTATGGTTACGCTCCCTACGCAAGCGGCCACGGACCCGCAATGGAGTATTACGCTCCTGCGCAAGGGGATGAACTGTGCCCGCATCAACTGTGCCCACGATGACCCCACCACTTGGGAAGCGATGATTCAGCACCTGCAAGCGGCAAGCCACATTACCGGTCAACCCTGCAAAATTCTGATGGACTTGGGGGGACCAAAACCCCGCATTGCTGACATTTTTCCGCAAACGGTGCGCGTCCACGGCGGCGATCGCCTGCGGCTAACGACGGAAATTTGCCCTGATGGCGGAGCAATACCGCAATTCACCTGCTCCTTGCCAGAAATTTTGCCCCAGTTAGAGGTGGGGCAGCGGGTTTGGATTGACGATGGCCACATTGGCGGTCGCATTGTCAGCAAAGATGCCCAAGGGGTAGAACTCACCATTACCCACTGCAAGGAAGGGCAGCGACTGAAAGTGGCCAAGGGCTTGAACTTTCCCGACAGTGATTTGCGCCTGTGTCCGCTGACCGAGAGCGATCGCGAGCATCTGGCCTTTGCTTGCCGCCATGCCGATATCATTGGCTACTCCTATGTCCAGTCCGCCGAGGATATTGCCCTACTACAACGGGAACTGGAGCATTGTTGTGGCGATCGCGCTGACCAGATGGGCATCATTGCCAAAATTGAGACCCCGAAAGCAATTCGGGCACTGCCAGAAATGATCATCCAAGCGGCGGGGCGGCAACCCTTTGGCGTCATGATTGCCCGGGGCGATCTCGCGGTTGAAATTGGCTACCAACGCTTGGCGGAAATGCAGGAGGAAATCCTCTGGCTCTGTGAAGCTGCCCATGTGCCGGTGGTTTGGGCGACCCAAGTCCTTGAAAACTTGGTGAAAAAAGGCGTGCCCTCCCGTGCGGAAATCACTGATGCCGCTATGGCGGAGCGAGCGGAGTGTGTCATGCTCAACAAAGGCCCCTATGTGGGACTGGCAGTGGATATCCTCGATGATGTCCTTGCCCGCATGGAAGCCCACCAGCAAAAGAAAACACCGCAACTGCGGGCACTGCACTCGTGGCACCCCTACGAGACAATTGTGCGCCAATAAACCTCTAGTTAGCCTTCAGAGAGGATGCTGGGGCGAATTTTATCCCCGTCCCGCAGGGGGCGACCCGAACGGACGACGTAGCGATCGCCGGCATTCAGGCCACTGAGGATTTCCACTTTGCCCTCCCGCCGTTGACCAAGGGTGACCTGCCGCGCCTGTACGCGATCGCCAACAACCACAAAAACGCTGCCTTGCCGTGAGGATAGTTGCCCCTCCTCAAAACCACTGAGGGCGGATTGGGGAATCATCAAGCGCGGCGCATTCGCTCCTTGGAAAGCGACCCGTGCCAGTAAACCACTGCCCAAGCGTTCATCGGCATTGTCAATCACGACTTCTACAGGAATCAGACGGGCATCGGCGGCGGCAGGTGAAATTCGCGTAATCCGTCCTTCATAGGGGCGGTTGGGCACGGCATCCAACGTCACGGTTGCTCTTTGGCCGGGAGCTAATCTCGCTAATTCCCGTTCCGAGACTTCCACAACAACTTTGAGTTGACGAATATCGCCAAGGCGGAGAACTTCTCCCCCTGGTTGCAGTAGGTTGCCCACTTCTGTTAGTCGCTCTAGCACCACGCCATTGAGGGGCGATCGCAGGAGAGCTTGATTCAACCGTGCCCGTGCCTGTTGGACAAAGGCGGTTTGGGCTTGTACTCGTCCTTGGGCAACGGCCACCCCCTGTTGCGCAGTCACCACCTCTGCTTCACGAGACCGCAGTACCTGCCGTGCTGTTTGCGCCGTTGTGCGTGCCTGTTCCGCTGCTTGCGTTGAGACGGCACCCTCTCGCAGCAGGGTTTCAAGGCGGCGGGCATCACTTTCCGCCTGTTGGAGGGTAAGACGGGCTTCTTCGACGGCTGTACGGGCGCGATTGACGGCGGCTTGGGCTTGGATCACCTCGTTGCGACGGGCAGCCAATTCTGCCTCTGCTTCAAAGACGGCGTTTTTGAGGACAACGGGATCCACCTCCGCCAACAGTTGCCCCGATTGCACGCGATCGCCCACATCCACACCGAGGCGAATCACTTGGCCTTCCACCTGCGATCGCACCATTACTTCACGGTAGGGGCGAGTGGTACCCGTGAGGGTTGTATCAGCGTCTAATTGTGCCAAGCGTGCCACAGCCACATCGGCAGCGACCCCTTCACTTTCTGGACGCGCGACTGCCGGTGAGTCTAAGCGACTCATTGCCGACTGGCATCCCCCCAAGAGTACCGCGATCGCGATCGCCCCCAACCATTGTTGCTTCGCCATCATCTGTCCAATCATCTTCCCAACTGCTGCCGATAGCCTATCACACGGTCCCCAACTGCATCAGTAACACCTCCCAGACGAGGCGAGGCTGAACGTACTGCTGTAAATATTGGCGAGCACGCTCCAATTGCTGAAGCACCGCAACACACCGAGGGAATTCTTCCCCATACCAAAGTTGTTGCTGCATGAGACTGAGAAGCCAAAGCTGCCGTTCCACATCGAGGGATTGAGTGATGTCCCGTGCCAATTCCAAAGCAGTTTGCAGAGGTAGGGGGGCAGTTAACTGTTCACCGAGGTGGCGAAACGCCTCAGGAATTTCTTGCCATGTTTGCCACGCCTGCAGAATCGCTCCCGGAGAGCCAGCCCCCAACTCCAAAAGGGCGGGAGTAACCTCGTGCCAAAACTCAGGGGGCGCCACCTGTTTCAATACCTGTTCGACATCGTGACGATTGAGGGGATAGAAGGGAATTTTCTGACAGCGGGAAACAATCGTATTCAAGAGCGCTGACGGACTGGGGGCAATGAGAATTAACGTGGCGCGCCCCGGTGCTTCGAGGGTTTTCAGTAGGGCATTGGCCGCAGCTTCGTTCATGGTTTCCGCTTGGGCCAAGACCACCAGCGATCGCGACGCACGCATCGGCGGTTGGCTGAGGTGACGGCTGAGTTGGCGAATTTGCTCGAGGCGAATCTGGGGGGCACTGCGGGGAATCTCCTTCTCAGCGGCGAGGAGTTGGCGCCGAGTGTAGAGTGTCCCTTGGACACTGTAGGTGGGTTCAATCCAGAGGACATCGGGGTGGTTGCTGAGATCGCTGGCCTCATTGAGAATCCCTTGCAGAAAACAGCGGGCAGTGAGGGCACGGCCTACCCCCTCAGGTCCAACAAAGAGATAGGCGGGGGCAAGTCGCTGGCGATCGAGGGCATGGGTCAAAAGTTGGACAGCGGTTGGCTGACCAATGACAGGGCGAAACCAATTCATGGTTTGGGGAAATGGGCTGCAACATAGGCAATGGCACTGGGGCGATCGCTGACAAGGCCATCGAGCATTGCCGATCGCAGGGCAAGGAGAATTTGCCGTAACTGAGGCCCGCGAGGATAGCCCAATTGTTGCAAATCATGGCCATTTAAGGGCGGCTTTTGCAATCGCCAATGCCAGAGATACTCCCGCAATAGGGCGACATCCCCTAAATCGGCTTCGCTACCCTGGGCCTGCTGTACCGCTGCCAAAAGCACAATCACTGGTAGGGGCTGACTTTCTAAGAATTCATAGTAGCGACTGCGCTGTTGCTGGCTCTGCCGCAATGTCTGCCATTCCTGTTGGCATTGAGGAAAGGTGTCGAGCCACGCACAGATGTGCTCCCCCAGTTGCAGTTGACGGGCGATCGCCCCAGCAGTGGGGACAGTCACAATCAAGGCCAAGAGTTCTAGCTCCCACAGGGGAAAGGTTTGCCACTCTCGCCGCTCAGGAACCTCGGGCCACCACTCCCAAACCAATTTCAAGCGCACCTTGGCCGCCTGGTCAAAGGTGACTTGGCGATCCAAACACTCAAGGGCACCCAACTCCGCTAGTAATGTCAAGGCACGCTCACCGCCAAAGTGTTCGGTTGGCGCAAGGGGCAGTTCAAGGATGTGGCGCAGTTCATTGCGCAGCCGACTTTGTAGGGAAGGCCGTTTTGAGGGCGGGCGATCGCCCTCTCGGGGCGCGCGATCGCGGGTGGCAAAGACGCCGCTTGTCAGGGCATATTCAATGTACTGGCGGGTTTGCGGCTCTAGGTCAAAGCCAAGGCGCACAGCAAAACGCACGGCTCGAAAAATCCGCGTCGGGTCTTCAATAAAACTATTGGGGTGGAGCACCCGAATCAGTCGCTGCTGCAAATCCTCCCGTCCGCCAAAGAAGTCCAGAACCTCCCCATGGCGCGGTGGTGTCAGGCGCATGGCTAGGGCATTGATTGTAAAGTCGCGGCGGTAGAGATCTTGGCGAATCGAACTGGCGGCCACTTCCGGATGCGCGGCTGGATAGGGATAAAACTCACTGCGGGCGGTGGCAATATCCACAGCAAACCCGGCCAAGGGCGAGACTTTCGGCCAGTGGAGGGCAGCGGTTTGAAACTGACCGTAGATCTGTAAATCGGTTTCTGGGTAGAGGTCATGGAGTGCTTGTGCCAAATGCACGCCGGCGGCTTCCTCCTGTTGTACCCCATCCACCACTAAATCAAACTCCCGTGTCGGTAAATGGTGATTCCCTTGGGCGATCGCCAGCAGCAGATCCCGCACTGCACCGCCAACAAGGTACAGTTGCCAGCCGCGTTCCTTGGCGATCGCTGCCGCCCGTTGTAGTAGTGTCCACAGTTGCTCCGGCAGCCGTTGTTGCAGTGCCTCGTAAAGATTTAGGGTTGGCAAGGGGCAGACCGTTTCCGTTTCGCGGCCGAGGGCATAAAGGTGGCGCAGCACATCGGTACGGGTGACAATTCCGACCAGATCACCTTGCTCATTCACCACTGGTAACCGCCCAATATCGTACTGCACCATGAGGGCTTGGATCTCTGGCAGTGGCGTTGTGGGGGAAACCGTGCGCACTGGTGCTTTCATATACCCTTTGACCGGGGCATGGGCAAAGCCGTGGTGCAGCGCTACATCCAAATCCCGCCGTGAAATAATCCCCTGAAGTTCTCCTGCGGCACTCACCACCGACAGACCAGAGTGGCCATAGCGCAGCAAGACGCGGTGGGCATCGGCAATGGGGGTTTCTGGACGTACCGTTCGCACGGGTGAGGACATGAGTTCTGCTGCCGTTGGCGGATGGGGAATTTGTGCTTGGAGCGCTGTAAATACCTCTTTGAGCACCGCCTGCGGCTGGTCTGTGGTCATCGTCACTGCGGCGGCTTGGGCATGGCCACCCCCGCCAAGGGGAGCCAGTAAATGGGCAACATTGACATTGGGAATTTGGCTGCGGGCAATAATGGCGAGATGATGTTGGCGATAGGAGTGGCCCAGGAGAATGGCATCGCATTCACTCAGATCTGCCAATTGGGTGATTAACCGCGAGAGGCCGGGGAGATACTCCGCTGTGCGCAGCAGTACCCAGCCCAGCCGATAGCCCTGATAAACCACTTGCTGGAGATTTGCCCACGCCTGCTGCAAATAGGGTTGCAGGTCTGCACTCAAGCCAGCCTCGGCATAGGTGGCGATCGCCCGCTGATTGGCCCCTTGGCTCAACAGCCATACCAAGGCCTGCACATCCCGCACCGTAGTTTGCTCAAAGGTCAAGGAACCCGTATCCGCGTGAATCCCCAGGGCGAGAACCGTTGCTTCTGTGGGTGTAAGGCGAATCTCTGCGCTCTGCAACTGTTCGCAAATAATGGTGCTGGTTGCCCCCACAGGTTCTAACCATTGCTGCTGCGGGACAATATCCCCTGTCATCTCCAAATGGTGATCATACAGGCCAATCTGTACTTGGGGGTGATCTAGCCATCCTGCTGCTGGCCCCAACTGGCGGCGCCACTGCGTATCCACCACCCAAATCTGCCGTAATTGCCTAGGATCAACGGCTCTTGCTTCAATGAGAGGGTATTCATCGCGATGGTAGGCCAAAAACTCCCTCACCTTGGGATGGGTCCCTCCGGTCAAGACAATTTTCGTCCCCGGATAAAGGCGGGTCAGACCAACGGCTGCCCCAAGGGTATCAAAATCAGCAATTTGATGACAAAGGACAACATTCATCAGAACTTCCGCAAGGGGGCGATGGCGATAGTGTTCAACCACCCTGTATCCAGTCTGCGGCAAGTTGTTTGCCAGCAAAAGGACAAAAATTAGTAGAGAAGAGGAATCAGTTTTTTCACCGTCTGCCGATAGGTGGGGTAGTCCTTAAACTTGGCCGATAGCCACTGCTCCTCTTGAGCCGCCTTGCGGTCAAAGAAAATGAAGAGGGCGATCGCCCCCAGCCCATGGGAAAGACTCATTTGCCATACCCCATAGGCCAAGGCCAAAAAGATGACACTGCTGTAGATGGGATGGCGCACCCAAGCATAAACCCCCGTGGTCACTAACTGACTGTCTTCTTTGGGATGGGGTAGGGGTGTCAAGTTGTTCCCTAGGTGAAACAAGCCAGCAATGCCTAGACCAAGGCCAATCAGCCCCAAGCCAAGGGTCAATCCTAGGCGCACCGCCGAGGGCAGGGTAACCACTCGTACCAGCGGCAAGAGAATAAAGCCGATACTGAGTACTGTTTGGCCAATGACCCAAAGTTCTCCCCGCTGGTTGCGCCACCAGTCTTTGCTGAAACCCCACTCTTGCAGTTTATTCACCTTGGTTGCCGCTGTTGCTGGATATCTCAAATTCTAGCGATCGCGTGCTCCCTCCACAGGGGGCAACAATTTTGTCGCTTTCGCCCTGGCTTTTTGGGTCTTCGTCTGGCCACTCCCCAGTTTGCCCAAGGATTCTTGGAGTGTGCCCATCGGGCAAATCGCGCACCACGCCCGCTGATTAAAGATCACCCCCAAGAGAATGGCAACAATGGAGGTGACGACGCACATATTGACAAAGAGGCCACCCACCGCCACCCAGTTACCCCATGCCAACGTCATGCGAATGGCAAAAACCGTCATGATGAAGCTAAACACAGCCCAGCGAAAACTTTGTTTTTTGAAGAGTTTGGGATAGGGACGGTGGGGACTAAAGTGATAAAGCACAATGTCTAGGAACGCGCCCCGCGGGCAGAGGTTGCCACACCAATAGCGGCTACGAAAATAGGCCAGTGCAGGAATACCCAGCATCATGGCCAGCATAAGGTACCCCAGCCACGGATACCAGAGGCCACCGATCGCAATTAGAAAAAATAGCCAAATCATTGCCCACTGACTGGGCTTGCCCCTCAACAATCGCTTCATAACCTGCCTAGTCTTGTAGTCTTATATGACTATAAAGCTATATACTTGAGAAAGTCAAGATCTGGCGCCAGTGCCTTCATGACGCTTTACGTTGCTCAGGGCAATAGCTACCCGTGCCGCTCTAGTGCCAGTAGCACCAAGCGATGGACTAATTCCGGAAAGGACACACCACTCGCCGCCCACAGTTGCGGGTACATACTCAGACCGGTAAACCCCGGTAGGGTATTCACTTCGTTAATTAGCACTTCCCCAGTGCTTGGTACATAGAAAAAATCAAAGCGGGCAAGGCCAGCGGCATCAAGGGCTTGAAAGGCCTGTAGGGACATTGTGCGGATCTGCTCACTCACTGCTGCGGGAATCTCCGCAGGAATATGGAGTTGAGCGCGGCCATCAGTGTATTTGGTTTCGTAATCGTAGAACTCACTGCTGTAGGTGATCTCCCCCACCACCGAGGCCTGGGGTTTATCATTGCCGAGCACCGCGCACTCTAGCTCACGGGCAACCACACCCGCTTCCACAATGATGCGACGATCCAGTTCGGCAGCGGCCTCAAGGGCAGTTGTGAGTTGGGGGCGATTTTTGGCCTTGGAGATGCCCACTGAGGAGCCAAGGTTGGCGGGTTTGACAAAGCAGGGATAGCCTAATTCGGTTTCAATGCGATCGCACAAATGGTTGTAACGACAGGGATCCGACCACAGGTCACTGCGCTGAAGGGCCACGTAGCGCACTTGGGGTAAGCCCACAGCCCCAAAAACTGTTTTCATCAGGATTTTGTCCATACCAATGGCCGAGGCGGCCACGCCCGAACCCACGTAGGGGCGTTGCATCAATTGCAGCAGGCCTTGCATCGTACCATCTTCGCCATTGGGTCCGTGGAGAATTGGGAACCAAACATCAATGGTTTCGGCAACCGCAGGAAACTGCCACAGGGAGTCCTCTGGTGCTGCGCCATTGGGGATGCCAACGCGGTCTGTGGAGTGCCAGCGGCCATCTTTTTGGATGTAGATGGGAATCACTTCATAGCGATCGCGATTGTCCCCCTCGGCAAAGGCTTGGGCGATCGCTGCCGCCGAGACCACCGAAACTTCATGCTCCCGTGAGCGACCTCCAAACAGTAGCCCGACCCGCAGACGACCCATAGGACAAACCCGTGTGAATGTGACGGTTTCTTGGTACGATTTTCAAGGATTATACAAAGTTTGGGAGTTGCTATGGACGTGGGGCAAAAAGTGCGCGTCTGTCGAATTCGCGATCGCGTCGCCCAAGACATCATTCAAAAACTCGGCCAAGTGGGTCAAATTACTGGTTTTAAGATGACCGATGGCAGTGGGGTTGGCGTCATTGTCACCTTTGAGGATCGCTCCAGCACTTGGTTTTTTGAGGACGAAATTGAAGTCGTCGGCTAATTCCTGCCCTGCCGCCTTTTTCGCAGCAACTAAGCTAGGTCAATCAGACCTCAGATTTGGATCCACTGAATCCGATAGAAAAAGGCTGTATTAGTGGTACGTTGTATTGTGGTGCGCTTGCACCAAAAGCTGCATTCCACTTTCAGTCTCGATCGTTGTGCCCCTTGGGGAGCGATCGCCCTCTGAAAAAACGCAAATGAATTTACCTAGACAGTAGGCAAACGTCCATGGTCATATCAGCAGAACGAACCAATGTAGGCTTTATTACTCAGGTCATTGGCCCTGTCGTTGACATTGAATTTCCCAGCGGCAAAATGCCCTCCATTTACAACGCCCTGCGAATTCAAGGCAAAAACGAGGCCGGCTTAGACGTGGCTGTAACCTGTGAAGTGCAACAACTCCTTGGCGATAACCGCGTCCGTGCCGTTGCCATGAGCAGTACCGATGGCTTAGTGCGGGGGATGGAAGCCGTAGATACCGGCGCCCCCATCAGTGTGCCCGTAGGGACAGCCACCCTTGGTCGCATCTTCAACGTGCTGGGTGAACCCGTGGACGAAAAAGGCGCTGTCAGTGCCACTGAAACCCTGCCCATTCACCGTCCCGCCCCCAGCTTTACGCAACTGGAAACCAAGCCCTCGGTGTTTGAAACGGGCATCAAGGTGATTGACCTACTGACCCCCTATCGCCGTGGCGGTAAAATTGGCCTCTTTGGCGGTGCTGGTGTCGGCAAAACCGTGATCATGATGGAACTGATCAACAACATTGCGACCCAACACGGTGGGGTGTCGGTGTTTGCTGGTGTGGGCGAACGTACCCGCGAAGGCAATGACCTCTACAACGAAATGATTGAATCGGGCGTGATTGACAAAGACGATCCCAGCAAATCCAAAATCGCCCTTGTGTACGGTCAAATGAACGAACCCCCCGGAGCACGGATGCGCGTGGGTTTGTCGGGGCTGACGATGGCCGAATACTTCCGCGATGTCAACAAGCAGGATGTGCTGCTGTTTATTGATAACATCTTTCGCTTTGTGCAAGCCGGTTCTGAGGTGTCGGCGCTACTGGGTCGGATGCCCTCTGCGGTGGGATACCAGCCCACCCTCGGTACCGATGTGGGTGCCCTACAAGAGCGGATTACCTCGACCACCGAAGGTTCGATTACTTCGATTCAAGCGGTCTATGTTCCTGCGGACGACTTGACTGACCCTGCTCCGGCAACAACCTTTGCCCACTTGGATGGGACAACGGTGCTCTCCCGTGGTCTAGCTGCAAAAGGGATTTACCCCGCTGTGGATCCCCTTGGCTCCACCTCCAATATGTTGCAGCCGGACATTGTGGGTCAGGAGCACTATCAAACGGCACGGGCTGTCCAAGCCACCCTCCAGCGCTACAAAGAACTTCAGGACATTATCGCCATTTTGGGTCTTGATGAACTCTCTGAGGAAGACCGCCTGACAGTGGCGCGGGCACGCAAAATTGAGCGCTTCCTGTCTCAGCCCTTCTTTGTGGCGGAAGTGTTCACCGGTGCCCCCGGCAAATACGTCACCCTCGAAGAAACCATCAAAGGCTTCCAGATGATCCTCAGCGGTGAGCTGGATGATCTGCCAGAACAAGCCTTCTACATGGTGGGCAATATCGAAGAAGCGAAAGCTAAGGCTGAAAAACTCAAAGCCTAGGTTTCACAGGTGTCCATACAGGGTGGGGCGACCCGCCCTTTGATCATTGAGTGGCAAGGGAAGCGTTATGGTGATGACCGTCCGGGTAATTGCACCCGATAAAACCGTTTGGGATGCCCCCGCTGAGGAAGTGATTTTGCCCAGCACAACGGGGCAGTTGGGTATTCTTTCAAATCATGCCCCCCTCTTAACCGCCTTGGAAACGGGCGTGATGCGGGTGCGCCAAGACCGCGAGTGGGTGGCGATCGCCCTCATGGGGGGCTTTGCCGAAGTTGAAAACAACGAAGTGACAATTCTTGTCAATGGTGCCGAGCGCGGGGACACAATTGACCTCGAAAAAGCCAAGGCCGAGTTTGCTGAAGCACAGGCTGCCCTCGCTAAAGCCGAACAGGGGGAATCGAAACAGGCTAAAATTCAAGCCACCCAAGCCTTTCGTCGTGCCCGTGCTCGCTTGCAGGCCGCAGGGGGGGTGGTCGAGATTTAGGTTCTTTCCGTGATTTGCTGAACTGCAAGTGCTCCCCCTAGGGGGAGTTTTTTGTTTAACTGGCTTCCTCCGTTTGCTGCCGCAGGTAAGCTTGGATAAAGAGATCGAGGTCACCATCCATCACCTCTTGAATGGCTGTCGTTTCCACCTCAGTGCGCAGGTCTTTGACCAATTGATAGGGATGGAAGACATAGTTGCGAATTTGGTTGCCCCAAGCCGCCTCAACGGCATCACCGCGAATATCGGCAATTTCCTTGGCCTTTTGTTCTTGGGCAATCACTAATAGCTTGGCCTTGAGAATGGCAAGGGCTTTTTCCTTGTTTTGCAGTTGCGATCGCTCCTGCGTACAGCGGACGGCCAAGCCCGTTGGTTTATGGACAATACGCACTGCGGTTTCCACCTTGTTCACGTTTTGTCCCCCCTTGCCACCACTGCGGGAAGTGGTAATCTCCAAATCGCTTTCCGGAATCTCAACCGTAACGGATTGATCCAGTTCGGGCATCACATCCACGCCGGCAAAGCTGGTTTGCCGTTTGCCATTGGCATTGAAGGGAGAAATGCGCACAAGGCGATGGGTGCCCTTTTCAGAGCGCAGATAGCCGTAGGCATAGCGCCCCCGAATTTCTAGGGTGGCTGACTTAATCCCGGCTTCTTCTCCCTCCGATAGCTCCGCCAGGTGGGTTTGGTAACCGTGGCGCTCCGCCCAGCGGGTGTACATTCGCAGCAACATTTCTGCCCAATCCTGAGCATCAGTCCCGCCAGCACCAGCATTGATCGTGAGAATGGCATTGTTTTTGTCGTAGGGGCCACTGAGGAGTTGTTCCAGTTCCCAGCGACTCAACTGGGCGTCTAAATCCTTGAGCAGCGTAGTTGCTTCTGTCACCAGCCCTTCATCCGGCTCTAGCTCCAGCAGCTCCAGTGCCGTTTCCACGTGTTCAATTGTTTTTTGCCACTGCTGAAGTTGGTTGAGGGCGTCTTTGGCTTCGGTCAACTGTTGGAGCGTGACTTGGGCGATCGCTTGATCATTCCAGAAGTCGGGCTGAGCGGCGGTGTGCTCAAGGTCGTGAATCTTGGCGTTTAATGCTGCCGGGTCAAAGATAGTCCTGGGTATGACCCAGGCGATCGCGCAACAAAGAAAAATCGCGTTTGAGTGTACTTAAATCAATCATTCTACGATGCAAAAGAGAAGAATTCTGTTGATATTTTATCAAAGGGTTGCTCGCTTCCTCACTGTAGCCTCCGGCATGTCTAGGCTAGCTTCGGGGCTGAGTGACTGAAGGTTAAGAAGCTTAACCTTGCCCTGTGCCCCTTCCAAGTGTCACTTATGATCGGTAAGTGAACTCTGGGGAATCTAACCTATGGCCATCAAGAACCCGCCCGACGTACCCCGTAATCGCTGGATTGGTAATCTGCTTCTTTTCGTGGGGGTGGGATTTCTCCTATTGAACCTACTTTTCCCCCAACTTTTTGCCCCCCGCCCACCTCAGGTTCCCTACAGTATGTTTATCCATCAGGTGAAAGAGGGGAAAGTGGCGCGTGCCTATGTCAGCCAAAATGAAATTCTCTACCAATTAAAGCCAGAGGGAGATCAACCGCCCCAAGTACTAGCGACAACGCCGATCTTTGATCTAGAGCTGCCGAAACTCCTACAGGAAAAAGGTGTTGAGTTTGCCGCTGCCCCCCCACCGCGTAATAGTTGGCTGTTGAATGTCCTTGGTTGGGTAATTCCGCCGATTGTGTTTGTGCTCATCTTTCAATTCTTTGCCAGTCGCCAAGCGGGCGGTGGTCCTCAGGGTGTTCTCTCCATCAGTAAAAGCCGCGCTAAGGTGTATGTCGAGGGTGCGAACACGGGCATTCGCTTTGATGATGTGGCGGGGGTTGAGGAAGCTAAGGCGGAACTGGTCGAGATTGTTGATTTTCTGAAAAATCCCCAACGCTATATTCAAATTGGTGCCCGCATTCCCAAGGGGGTGCTGCTGGTGGGGCCACCGGGAACAGGGAAAACCCTGCTGGCCAAAGCCGTTGCTGGCGAAGCCAATGTCCCCTTCTTCTCCATTTCAGGTTCGGAGTTTGTCGAGCTATTTGTGGGTGTCGGGTCTGCCCGCGTACGGGATCTCTTTGAGCAGGCGAAAAAGCAAGCCCCCTGTATTGTCTTTATTGATGAGTTAGATGCCATTGGTAAGTCCCGTTCCAGTGCAGGTTTTTATGGCGGGAACGATGAGCGGGAGCAAACCTTGAACCAACTCCTCACAGAAATGGATGGCTTTGATGCCACGGGGGCAACGGTGATTGTCCTTGCTGCAACAAACCGACCAGAAACCCTTGATCCGGCATTGCTGCGCCCTGGACGCTTTGACCGCCAAGTCTTGGTCGATCGCCCCGACTTGAGTGGTCGGGAGGCAATTTTGAAAATTCATGCCAAAAAGGTGAAACTGGCTCCTGAAGTGGATCTGCACGCGATCGCTGCCCGTACACCGGGGTTTGCTGGCGCAGACTTGGCCAACCTAGTCAACGAAGCCGCCCTACTGGCGGCCCGCAATCAGCGGGAAGTGGTGACGCAGCAAGACTTTGCCGAAGCAATTGAACGCATCGTGGCCGGCCTTGAGAAGAAAAGCCGTGTCCTCAGCGACAAAGAGAAGAAGATTGTCGCCTACCACGAAGTAGGTCATGCCCTTGTCGGGTATGCGCTGCCGAGCAGTGGTCGGGTAGAGAAAATCTCGATTGTGCCCCGTGGCATGGCTGCTCTTGGTTACACATTGCAGTTGCCGACGGAGGATCGCTTCCTGCTTGATGAGCAGGAACTGCGTGCCCAAATTGCCACGTTGCTGGGGGGGCGATCGGCAGAGGAGATTGTCTTTGGCACGATCACTACTGGGGCAGCTAATGATCTGCAACGGGCAACAGATTTGGCAGAGCGGATGGTGCGTAGCTACGGCATGAGCAAAGTCCTTGGCCCCCTTGCCTTTGAGCAACAACAGCCGAGCTTTTTGACGAACAATGGCATGATGCTACGGGCAGTAAGTGAGGAAACAGCTCAAGCCATTGATCGCGAAGTCAAGGAAATTGTCGAGTCAGCACACCAGCAGGCGCTCAGTATTCTTAAGGAGAACCGTGACCTTCTCGAAGCGATCGCCCAAAAACTCTTAGAAAAAGAAGTGATTGAGGGCGAAGAACTCCACGAACTACTGAGCCAAGTAAAAACCCCAATCGCTGCCTAACCCAGGAAGCCGCAAAAATGCCAAAAAAAGACCAGCGGATCACTGGTCATTCAGTCCAATGTTTTTGTCTCAGAAGAGAAGTTAAGGCGCACACAAAGCGGTGAGGGCAATCAAAAAGCTGCACTACCTTAGCTCCCCTTCTTCTTCTATGATAATGTAGCGAGAGTCACAAAAATTCACATATAAAATCTTTAGGCATTTCTGCTCAAACCCATAACCGCAGGTAATCAGTTTAGCGGCCACCGACGGTAATGGCATCGACTTTGATGTGGGGTTGACCAACGGTGACGTAGATACTACCGCTAATCGAGCCACAGAAACCGGGGGCAAGAGCCAGATCGTTGGCAGACATTGAAATTCGCTGCATAATTTCCTTGGCTTCGCCAATCAGTGTGGCTCCCTT
>FMSI01034227.1_pt1 | contig 14498 bp, 12 predicted proteins | sample 1504471 | NCBI WGS metagenome assembly FMSI01 (sample SAMEA4475357, study PRJEB15587) | soil metagenome | biome: Soil; feature: Field | place: India | collected 2015-03-11 | depth 0 m
TAGAGCATGGGAAGTATTAAGGTTAAGTTGGAGAGTTTATAGCGTTTATAGAGTTTGTTGCGTTTGTGGGGTTTATAGGGTTTATAGGGTTTGTAGGGTTAAAAGTCAATACTCACCTTTTTCGATTAAAAATCCTTTTTTAGTTGGGAAGAGGTAGGCCCAGGCATCAATGATTTTGCCTGAGTCTAATTTTACTTTTATCTGTTCTCTGTGGTAATATGTGGGATGTTCTTCGAAGATATCCACTTCTTTGAGGATTTCGGGGGTTACTTCGTAAACTTCACCCTTGATTGTGGATATTTTCTCATCTTTTATCATATATGGTATCTGGTCAAAGTAGAGGGCGAATTTTTCCACAGTTTCTGCATTACCTAAAAATTTTGCTTTTTTTAGAAGGTAGTTGAATTGTTTACCCTTTTTTAATGTACCGTAAACAAAAATCTTTTCATAACTACTCTCTGCCACTGTGTCCAAAGCCCCCTTTGTTCCTTTCTGTTTCATTTAAAGTATCAGAAACTGTAAGTTCTGCTTTTACAACTTTGGAAAATACCATCTGGGCAAGTCGGTCTCCGGCATTGTAGGGGAAATCTTCGCTGCCAAAATTGGCCACGATGAGACAGATTTCACCCCTGTAGTCTGCATCGATGGTTCCGGGAGTGTTCAAAATTGTGATTCCATGTTTTAGGGCTAATCCGCTTCTTGGTCTGATCTGAGCTTCGTAGCCATCTGGTATTTCTAAATAGATACCTGTTTTTATCAGTTTTATCTCATTTTTCTTTATCACTCCGGATTCTATGACCCTGATATCCATACCTGAAGACCCTGATGTTGCATAGGTTGGTACGGATGCTTTTTCTGAAAGTTTAATCTTTACTTCGATCTTTTTCATGAAACAGAGATGATCTCTATGTCGTACTCAATTGTTTTTCCGGCAAATGGATGATTGAAATCAATAACATATCCATCATCAGTGATATCTAAAACAAAACCTCTAAACATATTCCCTTCGCTATCTTTGAGATCGATAAATTTATTTTTCTGAATATACCCATCTTCGTCAGGTATGTGTGTTTTAGGGATTGTTAATACATTTTCTTCGCTCCAATCTCCAAAGAGCATATCTGGAGAAAGGATGATCTTTTTCTTATCCCCTTTTTTTAATCCTATGAGATTTTTTTCGATCTCCTCAGGTAATTCCCCTTTACCCATGTTGAATGTAAGGGGTTCTGTGATAGGTGTTGCATCAAGAAGTTCACCATCCAAACTTCTTGCACTGTAGCAGATCTGAATAACTGAATTTTTTGTTATCATATTGTCCATCCTTGTAATTTAATGTGCTAATGCACTATACAAATTTATATTTTTTTGGGTGGTTTTGCAAGGAAATATTTTTGTGGACATGATTTTACAGTTGTGTTAAAGAAAAAACATGAGTGTGGAAGAATTGATAAGTAAAGCTGCGGAAGAGATAAGAAAGGCTGATGTCTTTGTGTTTACCGCTGGTGCTGGTATGGGTGTGGATTCTGGTTTGCCTGACTTTAGGGGGGATAGGGGTTTCTGGAATGCCTATCCTATGTATGAGAGGTTAGGACTTAGCTTTGTAGATTGTGCCAATCCGATTCACTTTGAGTCTGATCCAGCTTTTGGATGGGGTTTCTATGGCCATAGACTAAATATGTATCGTGAAACAGTTCCCCATAAAGGGTTTGACATTTTACTCAAGTGGGGTAAAAGCGTAAAAGATTATTTTGTGGTTACTTCCAATGTGGATGGTCAATTTCAAAAGGCTGGATTTGAGAATGAAAAGGTCTATGAAATTCACGGATCTATACATTATCTTCAATGTATCTCACCTTGCAGCGATGATATATGGTTTAACAATGAGCAGATTGAGATAGATTTTAGTACTATGAGGGCAAAAAATATACCGAAATGTAAGCATTGTGGTGGAGTGGCAAGACCGAATATTTTGATGTTTGGAGATTATGGTTGGCTTTCCCGCAGGACAAATGAGCAAAGGATTCTTTTTGAAGAATTTTTAAGCAAAAATTCTGATGAAAGGATCGTTGTAATTGAGATGGGGGCTGGAACGGCTATACCATCAATAAGATATTTAGGTGAAAGGATTATTTCGAGGTTTGATGCATTTTTAATAAGGATAAATCCAAGAGAATCTTATGTGGCAGAGGAGAATGCCATCGGTATTCCTTCTTCAGCGTTAAAAACTTTAGAATCTATAAATAATCTTTTATAGTATGCAACTTTCTGAGAATATTACCTATAAAAAGATCTTTATCTTCTGGCTTCCTCTACTTTCCGCATGGATGATGATGGCTTTTGAGGGTCCTTACATTGCGGCTATAATTGGAAGGCTTCCCGATGTGAAGGTGAATCTGGCAGGGTATGGGATTGCTTACTCTGTGGGATTACTTGTGGAATCACCGATAATTATGCTGATGAGTGCTTCTACAGCGATGGTAAAGTCGAGGCAGAGTTATATCAAACTAAGGAATTTTAGTTTTTTTCTGATAATTATTCTGACATTATTGATATTGGTAATACTTATGAAGCCTGTGTATCATTTTATCTTTGTGGAGAGATTGAAGTTGGATGAGAGATTGCAAGATGTGGTCTATTACGCAATCGCAGGGCTAATACCATGGTCGGGAGCTATCGGGTATCGTCGATTTTATCAGGGTATTATCATAAAATATGGGAAAACTCGTCTGGTGGCTCTTGGCACTTTTACCCGAATGAGTACTATAATCGTTCTTGCGTTAATCCTAAAACATTTCACTTCCATAAATAGTGCATTGCTTGGGACTTTGACTTTGAGTGGGGCGGTGATTATTGAGGCGATTGTTACGAGGATTTTTGCTATAAGTCCAGTGAAAAAGGTTCTTGGAGTGGAGGAAAAAGAGGAATTAAGTTATTACGATATTGTGAAGTTCTATTTCCCTATGGCAATGACTCCTCTTATTGCTTTGGCAGTGCCTCCACTTACCACTTTTGCATTGTTAAAGGGTAAAAATCCTGTGGAATCTGCTGCCATAATGCCTGTTTTAAATTCTCTCACATTTGTATTTAGGGCTGTGGGGCTATCATTTCAAGAGGTATCTATCGCTCTGATGGATAAAGATTTTAAAAATTTTGTTAAGATAAGAAATTTTATGAGGGGATTATTTATATTCAATGTTTTGGGGTATGGTTCGATTAGTTTTACAAGTCTTTCTGATTACTATTTTATCAAAATTTCAGGGATGACAAAAGAGTTGGCTGATATGGCAAAGATTCCAGCACGAATTCTTACCTTTATACCACCATTCTCTGCACTGCTTGCTTTTCAAAGGGCTGTGATCGTGAAAAAGGGTGTAACGATTCACATGACGATTGCCACAGGTATAGAGGTTTTGGCAACAGTATCGTTGCTATTTTTAATACCCTTTGTGGATATACCATCGATAATCATTGCTGCTTCTGCATTATTGATAGGGAGGGTATTGAGTAATACCTATTTGCATTTGGTGATTAGGAGTTTATAGGGTTATACTACTCCCCTAAAACAGTGGACAAGTTGGGAGTGTAGAGATTATATTACTACTTGAGAAAAACACTGTAAGAGTGAGGCAGTATGAAGACAAGAAAATGGACCCCCAGAAGAAAAACTTGCCATAGTTATGGAAGGTCTAAAGGGTGTCAAATCGGTGTCTGAAATTTGCAGGGAGCATCACTTTGAGGAGTGGGTCATCAGAATGGAAGAAGGCATTGGATATGGCGATAGATAGGGAATTTCCGATGGGAGTAAGGGGTAAAGGATTGAGACTAATAAGTGACAATGGTTCACAACCTACTTCGACCTCATTTATGAATGACATGGCTACATTGGGGATAGAACAGATTTTTACATCTTATGACAATCCTAAGGGTAATGCTGAAACAGAGAGGATGATGAGGACAATCAAAGAAGAGGTAATTTGGCTTAATGAGTTTAGCTCGTATGATGAAGCAAAGAGGACAATTGAAAGCTGGATTGAGGAAGATTACAACAGACTTTATGTTCATAGTGTGTTGGGTTATAAATCCCCAATTGAGTTTGAAGAAGCATACTATAAAGGGAACTTTAAGGAAGCAGCATGAACTCTATACTTTTTAAACCCAAAATGTGTTTTGACAAAATGGGGCATTTTATTTCTGATAGATTTGATGTTGCTGTCCACTGATTTTCCCCCAGAAATTTAGATAAATTATTAATGCCGGAGGGGGGACTCGAACCCCCACGGGTGATTAGCCCACCGGATTTTGAGTCCGGCGCGTCTACCAATTCCACCACTCCGGCGGTGGATGGGAAGAATACATAAATTATTTATTTTTGTCAATAAAATTTAGAAAATAAATTATTTAACAATCTATTATTTTTTCGAGGTGAAAAATTTTACAAAAAAGTTGATTTTATCTTAAAATATAGTATGATTTTAAATAGGAGGTGTGAGATGAATCTAAAATTGTTGTCCTTGTTAATAGCTATCTTTATAGTAATTTCTTGTGCTCCAGATCCTTTTAAAGAAAGTTTTGAAAATGCCAAAAAATTAGCTCAATCTAATCAACTCGAAGAAGCTCATAAAATCTACAAAGATCTTTGTCAAAAAGTGCCTGACAACAAAGAGTATTGTGCAGAGTATAACAAGTTGAATCGTGCATTGTTCGATACGAAATTTTCTAAAATTAATAATGAAATAATGACGATAAAATCTCAGATGCCATTAATTCCTATCCCTATATTAATTAAGTTTGAGGATGATGTAAAGAAACTTTATGAATACAATTTGGATACAGAGCAGGTGAATAAATTATCCGCACAAATCTCAAACGAGAAAAGGTTGTCTCTGAATAAAAAAGAAAGTGTAATTAACTCCTCAGAAGAATTGATAAAAAAGAAAGAGTTCAGTAGTGCTATAAAACTTCTTCAAGAAAATTCCTTTTTAGATAAATCGTTTTTCGAGATTAAAATAAACGAATTCAAAAATGCTGCTCTTGGTACTATGTATCCTGAAATCTTGAAATTCGTTGAAAAAGATGAGTGGAGGAAAGCGAGACCATTAATAGAACAGGTTTACGAAATAGATAAGGATTACCAAAACATAGCTAATCTCAAGGATGAGGCTTTGCAAAAAGATACTGCTGATTATTATCTGAAAAAAGCAGAAGAGGCAAAAAAACAGAAAAAGTTCGAATTAGCTTTATCTTACTACAATACTGCTATGGAGTATCCTGATGATGTAGTGAGAGTCAAAGAACTCTATAACAAAGCGATTGCAGAGTTTTCAGAACTTTATTTTCAGCTTGGTATGGACTATGCCCAGCAAGACTTCGTATGGCAAGCATACGATAATTTCAAAAAAGCCTTTGAATTGATGCTAAAAATTCCTGTTGAAAAGAGAGGATTAGTAAAAATACCTAAAAAAGAATTAAACAGATTTTATGATAACCTCTATTTGAAAGCTAAAAAAGCTGAAGATGGAGAACGATTAGGACTAACTTATGTCTATTATAGAATATTATTCAATCTTAATCCAACCTATCCCGATTTGAAAGAAAATATGAAAAAGCTGGAAGATAAAATTCTTGCAAGATCTATTAAGAGCTTAGCAATTATTCCTTTTAAGAGTCCCAAAAACGCTCCCGATGCGGGTGGATTGTTTACATCGAATATTATGCTATCCCTCTACAATGAGTTAAAAGATGATTTAAAGATTATCGAAAGGGAATCCACTGATGTTTTACTCAAAGAATTTGAATTGAATTTGGCATCCCAAGCAGCAAACAAACCAGCAAGCCTCAAGATAGCAAGTGCTGATTATTTCTTATTAGGTGATGTTCTCGATTATAAAGTGGAATCTTCCACCCAAGAAGGGAAGAAATCTGTGAGGGTTAAGACAAAAGTTGATATGGTCATCAATCCTGATTACGAAGAGTGGCAGAAATTAGTAGCTAAATTAGAGAAAGAGGGGAAAGCACAGGAAATTCCACAGGCACCAACAAAGTATTTAGAAAAACCGGTGTTTGAGGATGTGAAATACAATGTCAAGTACTTTAAAAAAGTTGCAGTTTTGAGTGTGAGTTATAGAATAGTTGATGTTAACGGCAAATTAATTCATACAAGTATAGCTGATATAAAAAAGGAAGCTATTGATGAATCGAGCGAAGGGGTAGATCGGTGATTTCAAAATACCTTTTAAAGTTGCACAACTTCCAACAGATGTAGAACTTCTCAAGAAAGCTCAAGACGAAGCTGTATCAAAGATAAAGAACGAAACAAAAGCAATATTCAAAGATTCTGAGGTAAGATATATAAATCAGGCAAAAGATTTTGAAAAAGACAATAATATCTTGGAATCTGTGGAAAAATATGTAGATGCCATAGTTATAATGAAGCGAAAAAGGCTCAATTATGATGATATAGAACAGAAAATTATGAAATATGTTGATACCATTACTAATATGTAATAAAAAAATCTGATGGGGTTATGCATATGAGAAATAGTTTATCAAGATTCATTTTTAGTATGATCTTTCTTTTGAGTCTAATAAATTATTCTTATGCAGCTAACCCCTTAGGTGCAATTAAATCACTGACTGATAGTGCTGTTGGTTTATTTAAAAAAGATAATGTTCCGAAAACTGTAGCAGTTCTCCCTTTTGTGGGTGAAGGTACAGATGAAGAGAAAAAAGAGCTCCAAATCACTTTTAATAACCATATTAGTTCTAAAAAATTTGAGAATATCAAACTTGATGAAGTTGATGAGAGAATTGCACTTCTTGAAAAAGAGACAGGGAAAAAATGGTCAGATTTTGACAACAAAACACTTGCCCAAAAATTAGGTGTAGATGGTTTATTTTATGGAGAAGTTTTAGGAATAGAAAAGGTTTATGCTGGTGTATATGGTAGCCTTTCTATAAAAGTTAGGGCTAAACTTGTTTCTGCTGAGACTGGTGAGGTTGTTTGGGAAAAAGAGGATTCTGTTGCTGAGAGAAGTGGTGGGGTTCCGATGAGTCCTTGGGGGGCTATCTCCACTGCTATCTCTTCAGCATTAGTTTTAAGAGATTCTGTAAAGATATCTCTCATGGATAAATTATTTAGAGAGATGTCAAAGAGTATACCTGAGCCAAAAGTTGCTGTAGTAAGAAAACCCCCAGTTGTATTTTCTGTAATTACAAACGCCAAAGATTCACCTTTCAAGATGGGTGCTGAAATTCTTGTTGCTGTAAAAGCTGAGCCTGGCTGCATGGGTAGTTTTGAAATACCTGATATTGCAAAAGGGATACCTCTCACGGAGATTGAAGCCGGTAATTATGTTGGAAAATATATAGTCAATGAGGGTGACAACGGAAAAAATAAATTGATGAAGATAACACTTTTTAGTCCTAAAACGAAGTTGGAAACTGTTTACCCTGTTTTTTATCCTATAGAATTAGATTCAACCCCTCCTAAGGAGGTAAAAAATTTACAAATCACAGGGCTGAAAGATAGAGTAAAACTTAGTTGGGAAAGATCTGATGATGTAAAAGATTACTTTATTCAGAGAAGCGAAACAGGCGATTTTGTCGATATTGGTATTACTCAAGTCAACGAATATTTTGATGAAAATGCTGTAGTGGGTAAAACATATTATTATAGAGTGTATGCTCGAGATAATGCTGGGAATTTGAGTAAACCAGTTGAAATGAAGTTTTATTATGTGAAGAAAGGTCCTACTGAGATCTCTGGTTCGATAACGGAAAATACGATTTTCTACAAAGATGCGAGTCCTTATATAGTCAAATCCAATCTTGTGATTTCAAAAGGGGTTGAAGTTATAGCTGAACCTGGTGTCGTGATTGAGATTGACAACGGTTCTGAGTTCAAAATAAATGGTATACTTCGTTTGAATGGTAATGAAAAGGATGTCATTACTGTAAAAGGTTCTGGTTATAAAATAGTTGTCTCTGATGCCGGAGATGAAGCATTGAAAGCTTCAAATGTAATTTTTGAAAGTGGGAAAGAGATCGTGATTTCGAATAGCGGTGTAATTTTTAATAATGTGGAGATTTCAAAATTTGAAATAGGGATTGTCGTTGAAAGAAATGCCAAAATAAAGTCGGGCAAAACTACTGTTAAAAATTCAAAATTGGGAATTGAGGTGCTTGAAGGTTCATTGGAAGGTATCTACTTTTTGGAAAATAACGATTTAGCAATTAGTTATAAAAGTGGTAATCTTCCGCCAAAGAATCTGTCTTTCGGCTTAAATAAAAAATATTTCGAAAGTGTAAAAAATTTAGTAATAGATGGGATTAGTATTAATGAACATTTAACTAAAAATATACAATCACTTTTGGGAGGAATCACTCCTAATGTCGACATATTAAATATTACTCCTTTGAATAAGTCATTACAAGATCTTAAGAAAGAACAGTTTGAGCAAATTAAACTATCTATAATAACAGGTATTCAAAAGGGGGACTTGGAAGCTATAAAAGTGGGATTGAATAAAATTGAGGAGATTACAGATCCGGTTAAGACTTCGAATTTGGAGTTTTTTGCTTTTGTTTATAGTAAATTTATCTCTTTTGATAAAGGAGCCCGTTTTTTAGAAAAATCTGACCTGAAGTTTAAAGAAATTTTTAATGATTATATAAGTAAAGGTAAAAAATCAAGATTTGATATAAAAATACTGGATATGAAGGCACCATCGTCAGAAACTTCGGAAAATATAGAACAGATTCTTGCCAAAAGACTTGAGTCAAAAGCTGTTAGGGATTTATTAGATGAAATTGTGCCTGATTTAGACAGGAACAGATTGCAAGAGATCGATAAAAAAATCCTTATCAATCCATCAAAGTACATCACTGCAACATATCCCATCACAAAAGTTTCAAGTGATATAAGTACTTCTGTATATTTTCTCTATGCAGTTAATAGAGATGCTTTCCTCGATGATTTGAAGGCGTATGGTATTATTGGTAGTGATAAAAAGGAGATCAAGATTGCACTTGTTTTTTGCAATCTAAATGTAGTTTCAGATGAAATTCGCAATTTGTTAAGAAAACACAAGTTTGAATTTGTTGATCTAAAATACGAAATTTGTGATCTATCAAATTATTACTCTAAGGCTAAAGATAACTTAGCAGACCTTCTTATATTGGTAAAATCAGATGCAAAACAGTTGCCTAGCAAATTGGGAAGTAACCTCAATCTCTTTAGCAGTAATATAGAGATAAAACTTGCCAACACTTTCTTAGATAAGGAGTATGCTGTATTTTCTGAAGGTGGATCTTCTTATCATATCAATGAAGAGGAAGGGAAAAAAGCTGCTTTCATCGATGCTTACAATAAGATAGTTGGTAAGTTTGAAAGGTCTGTTCTAACTTTTGAGAGGGATCAATCACAGGATGAAGTTAGGTTAAAAGCTAAAACAAGATACCTAAGCGAAAAAACAGAAGAACCTGTATCGATATCAGTTTTGAAAACCTATAATATTTTTGTGAATCAGTACAAATCTTATGCTGAAAATCCAGTTGCTGAGATTTCTATAAAAAACAATACAGGTAAACCGATTAGCAGTGTAAAATATTCTATCTTTTTAAAAGGGTATATGGATTTTCCTACTGAGGATACAATAGATAATATCGAACCTGGTAAGATTGCTGTAGTGAAAGTAAAAGCAGTCTTTAATAACAAACTATTAGATCTTACAGAAAATTCTAAACATCAAGCTGAGATAAAGGTAAAATATGTTACTGATGGGAAACTCAATGAAACATCTTCGACTGTTTCTTTGAATATTTATGAGAAAAATGCTTTGGTTTGGGATGATAAAAGGAAATTAGCAACTTTTATCACACCAAGAGATCCAAATATTCTTGATATCAGCAGGTTGATTATCAATAATATCCCGCAAAAAGCCATCAATAACAATATCTCTCTTGGTTTAGCAGTATTTGAATTTCTAAAAACCTATGGGATTAAATATCAGCAAGACCCTAATAGCCCCTATTCAGCTGTATCTGGTAATGTAGATGCTATAGATTATGTTCAATATCCAACAGACACTCTCAAAAGGAAGAATGGTGATTGCGATGATCTCGTCGCTCTTCTGTTGTCCCTTTTAGAGAGTTTTGGGATTAAAACTGCTTTCATAGATGTGCCTGGTCATGTATTTTTGATGTTTGATAGTGGTATAAATTCAACAGAATTGATCAATAATGGATTAAAGAAAGATGATTTTGTGGATTATAATGGTAGACTATATATTCCTTTGGAAACTACCATGATAAATGGTTCTTTTCTTGATGCTTGGAGGCAAGGGATAAATTTATATAAAAAATTTTACAACAAGAACCTCAATATAATTTTTACAGATAAGGGATGGGAAGTTTATAAACCACCCACTTTTGAACCATTAAAGCTTAATATATCACTACCATACAATTTCCAGTCAAACTATAATTCTTCGTTTACTGAACTTGTTAAGTTAAGAGATAATATTTTGTTGGATAATCTCAAAAATCCTGAATTTAAACCAGAAAATACTCTTTATAGATTGTTTTTAAGTGGTTTATTAGAGGATGCACTTCATGTTAGTAATTTAGTGTTGAGAACAGGCTATAAATCACCACAATTTCTAAATGATACGGGAAATATCTACTATTATTTCAAGAAATACAAAGAAGCGGTGGAAAATTATAAAAAAGCTTATGAATTGTCTGGAAACTACCTGTATATTTATAATATAATAGCAACCTATGAAAAGATGATGGACAAACAAAATGCAAACGCATGGAAACAGAAACTTAATGAAATAAAAAAATAATCAAGGAGGAATGAGGTATGCGTGCGTTATTCATATATCTTTTTACCCTAATTTTTGCATCTTTTTCTGTGTTTGCCGAAACAATTGATTTGGTAAGTAAATCCAAAGCTAAATTGAATAACTTAGAAAAGCTAAAAGGTAGTAAAGATGCTTCTAAAGTTGCCGTTGCTGGAGTAAAAGCCACGGAGCAGGTAAATAAAGATGAGTTGTACTGGGCTGGTAAAGATGAGGTTTCTGATGAGGAGATTTCTTTATTTAAAACAGCCTTAGAAAAGATAGAGCAGAAGGATTATGAAGAAGGTAAGAAAAACTTGAAAACGCTGTTGGAAAACTACCCAAAATCGGCCTTGGCCGAGGATTGTTTGAGTTTGTTAAAAGAGTTAGACAAAAAATAATTAGGAGTTTTTGATGATTGATATCTCTTTTGAAAAAAAACAGCTTTTTAAAAACTATATTATCCCTTGTCGTAATGGTGAAACCGAAATTAAATTCAGTGGAAAGATAAATTCTATCATAGATGGCATTATAAAGAACGAAAAATTTAAAGAGAAAGATGTAAAAAAGTACACTGTTGTGTTAAATGATCAACCTGTTAATTTTATTTTTGTGGTTATGCCTAAAGATATATACAGTAATGAACTCTTGGTCGAACTGGGACACAAAGCAATGAAAGCAATCGATAAACAAAGTGTCGATTCGATATTTTTATACCCATTAGAAGAGAAAAATCAAAAAAAACACTTGTACACAGAACTTTTTATCGAGGGGATGCTCTTGGGTAATTATCGTTTTGATTTGTATAAGTCTGAAAAAGAGGATAAAAGTAATTTGGTAATCACACTCTATGATAAAAAAAGTATAAGAGAATACTTTAATGATTCATGGATAAATGAGATTAAAAATCTGTTCGAAGCAATTTATCTATCTAAAAATCTTATCAATATGCCACCCAATGAACTAACTCCGCAAAGATTTTGTGAGATTGCTGAATCTGTTTTAGCAAACTTCACTAAAATAACAATATTAGACGAAAATATAATTAAAGAGATGGGACTAAATCTTCTATACACTGTGGGTAAGGGTAGCGAAAACAAACCGAAGTTTTTGATTATCGAATATATCGGTGCGCCCGATGTAAAAGAAAGATTTGCCTTTGTGGGTAAAGGGATTACATTCGATTCCGGCGGTACAAACCTCAAACCCACCGGCAGTATCGAAACGATGAAATCCGATATGTCTGGGGCTGCAAATGTATTGGCTCTTGCTTATGCGATTTCAAAATCGAAACTAAATGTAAATGTGAATTTTTACATCCCTCTTGCCGAAAATACAATAGGGACATTTGCATATAGACCCGGCGATATTATTAAATCCTACAGTGGTAAGACTGTGGAAATCCTAAATACAGATGCAGAGGGTAGGCTTATCTTAGCAGATGCAATATCTTATGCTTTAAAAGATAACCCATCGTTCATAATTGATATGGCAACCCTCACAGGGGCTTGTGTGGTGGCATTGGGTTCGGATATTGCGGGATGCTTCAGCAACAATGATGAGCTATACCTAAAATTATCCCAATCTTTTCGAGAAAAAGGGGAAAATATTACAAGACTACCCCTTCATAAGAATTACAAAGAGAGGTTAAAAAGCAAAAATGCAGATTTACAAAATATCTCTAAAAAGAGAACAGAGGCTGGTGCCATCATGGGGGCTCTTTTCCTCGAAGAATTTGTTGGTAATACCCCATGGGTACACCTCGATATAGCTGGTACAGCATTCATGGAGGATAATCACCCTGTTTACGGAGAAGGTGGGTCAGGGTTTGGTATCAGATCCCTTTATGACTTTATTAAATTTAAGAGTTTGGGTTTTTAAAAACAGATTTTAAAAGTTTTGCTTGATATGTTTTTTAGTTTTTAGTAATATTTTTAATTGTTGAGTCGTATTTTAAATTCAAAGGAATTCAGGAGAGATTTTTATGAAAGCTATCGTTACAGTTAAGTTAAAAGATGTTGTGCTGGATCCACAGGGTCAGGCTGTGCTTGGTTCACTTTCAAAGCTGGGATACGATTTTGTGACAGATGTGAGAGTTGGCAAAGTAATTGAAATAGAGTTTGACAAAGTGAGAAAGTATGATGATAAGATAAAAGAATTAACAGAAAAGCTCCTCGTAAACCCAATCATAGAAGAATACACAATAAACTATGTGGGTGAGAAGTAATGAAAGCGGGGGTTGTCGTATTTCCTGGTTCCAACTGTGATCAGGATTGCTTCTATGTGTTAAAGGAGATAGCAGGTTTTGATACCTCTTATATCTGGCATAAGGATAAAAAGTTAAAAAAGTTTGATCTAATAGTTTTACCCGGTGGTTTCTCCTTTGGAGATTATCTTAGATGTGGTGCCATAGCAAGTAAATCACCCATTATGGATTCAATTGTGGATTTTGCAGAAAAAGGTGGACTTGTAATCGGTATTTGTAATGGTTTTCAGATACTTACAGAGTCAGGTTTATTACCCGGAGCATTGATAAGGAATAAAGATCTGAAATTCATCTGTAAATATGTAAACATAACTGTGGACTACATAAATACCCCTTTTACATCTTACTATACAACTGGTGAGGTACTAAAGATACCTATTGCTCACATGGAAGGGAATTATTTCATAGATGAAAAAGGTTTGGAGGAACTAAAGGAGAATAATCAGATACTTTTTAGATACTGCTCGGATTCAGGTATAGTAGATGACGAGTCTAATCCAAACGGTTCCGTATACAACATTGCTGGTATTGTAAATAGAAGAGGGAATGTTTTGGGTATGATGCCCCATCCTGAGAGGGCTGCAGAAAAGGTTTTAGGTTCCTGTGATGGTGTGCATATCTTCAGATCTGTAAAAAACTTTCTTCAAAAAGGTGTAATATGAGTGTTTACAATAAATTTAGATTCCCTGAGGTAACCGTCGATATCGCAAAAGAGATGGGTCTAAAACCAGAAGAATTTGAAATGGCAAAGCAGATTTTAGGGAGAACTCCTAATTATATAGAATTGGGTATAATCTCTGCGATGTGGAGTGAGCATTGTAGTTATAAGAGTAGCAAGATCCATCTTAAAAAATTCCCCACATCGGCTCCTTGGGTAGTGCAAGGTCCCGGTGAAAACGCTGGCATCATAGAGATCGATGGAGATATCTGTGCATGTTTTAAAATCGAAAGTCATAACCATCCCTCCTACATCGAACCTTATCAGGGTGCAGCCACAGGAGTTGGCGGTATATTGAGGGATGTTTTTACAATGGGGGCAAGACCAGTTGCAGCCATGAATTCTCTCCGCTTTGGAAAATTGGACAATAATGAAACCAAGCATATATTTGAAGGGGTTGTTGCCGGTATTGCGGGGTACGGGAACTGTTTCGGTGTTCCGACCATTGGTGGTGAAGTATTTTTCCATGAATCATACCAGAAAAACCCCCTTGTAAATGCCTTTGCCTTGGGATTGGTGAAAAAGGACAAGATCTTTTATGCAAAAGCCGAAGGTGTGGGCAACATCATCATATATGTTGGGGCGAAAACTGGTAGAGATGGGATACATGGTGCAACGATGGCAAGTGAGGAATTCTCCTCAGATGATACATCCAAAAGGCCAAATGTTCAGA
>FMSI01038694.1_pt1 | contig 14495 bp, 11 predicted proteins | sample 1504471 | NCBI WGS metagenome assembly FMSI01 (sample SAMEA4475357, study PRJEB15587) | soil metagenome | biome: Soil; feature: Field | place: India | collected 2015-03-11 | depth 0 m
AAGAGGCGGAGAATATTCTCCGCCTCTTTGGCTTGAGAATGGCGCTTGTTCAAAGTGTGTTACTTATTCTGCTGGGGAACAGGGCCATCCCTTACCGGGAAGACCGCCGCGGTTTTTGGGGCCGAATCCGAGTGGCACATCTGGTCTTGACTCCCACCACTTCTTGAGTGCCTCAGTTTGTTCTCGTGTGGGGATGTCTGGTCTTGACTCCCACCACCTCTGAAGTGACTCAGCCTGCTCCTGGGTTATTTTACCCTCTCTGACCAATTCCTGGAGTCTATTCTGCATAGCCTCAGTTCTCAATTTGAGGCGGTCCTGCCTGGCTTTAAGGCGCATTTCACTTGCCACCTGCGCGATGGCCTCCTTTAGCGCAGCGCAGTCGATGGCAACACCTGTCTTCTGCTGATATACTTCGCAGACCCTTTCGAGCGGAAGCGGAGGCCTATATCCAGGCTCAGGCTGACTGTAATCCCCGTTGTCAGCAGCCAGGGCTGCTGCGCCAATGCTTCCAGCGAGGAGTGCAACCCCCAGTACCGAAGTGGCAATGATAAACTTTTTGCCTCGCCACATTGAAGTGTAACCTCCTTTCTTATAGACTAAGAAAAGTCTAGCGTATGAATATTAAGATCTTATTAAGATTCTGGACACTGCCATATTCTGCCATTGCTATTGCCATTTTCTGCTTAGCCTGCTGACAATGATGGCAGCGGTTGATGCTGCGACAAGCAGCAGGACGATTGCTATCCAGGCAGGGAGGGGCAGATTTGTTAACCTGGATAAAAACGCTGGTTTCCTTGTTGAGCTATTTTGTGGTGGTGATGTCACGGGCTCGGCATAGACCGTCTCTTCAGGCTCCAGTGCTGCCACACTGAATGACATCACCTTGGACCATTCCCCCTCACCCTTTTCGCCTGTGGCCGCCTGGCTTACCCTTACTTTCCAGTAATATTGAGCTCCTTTTTCCAGGCGGGTTGTCTTGGGCAATATCCATCCGGGCGCCTCTCGATTGCCGGGGTTGATACTCTCTTTTAATATGGTTTTGGTAAAAGAGCTGTCCTTTGCCAGCCAAAGGTCATACTCTATAGCTCTTGTTGGGTGCCTCCATTTGAATACTATGTCGCCGATGTCTCCCGTCTCTATATATACAGGTATTGTTTCATCCATGGCTGGTGATGTCGGTATCGGCGCCTGGAACAATACTTCGCGGTCAGGTGGAGGCGGTGGTGTATGCTGGGGACTTGGTGACAGACAGTCATAAAAATTCCACAGGCGTCCCGTGTTAACCGTGTAAGGCCGGTTGTCTATCGCCCACAGGTTGATGCCAGCTGAGACCTTCAGTGAGACAGGTTCTCTGGTGAAGATGACCCCGGAGGGCAGGCTGGCGGTCAAGCAGTCCCATTCGATGAAGGGTGGCGCCAGCTTTTCCGGTTCCAGAGTGCGGTCGACAGCGGTGTTACCCCCAGATGACCAGGCGCCGTAGAGAGTGCCTAGTTGAGCAAGACCGTAGAAGCTGCGTCCTGGTGGCTTCATTGCGGCCCAGCCGAAGTTCGAGCCCACAACCCAGCAATATATTCCACTGTTTGGGCTATCGCTGGCAGCATAGATGATCAGGGTGTTTCGGAATCTGTAATCAGCGATGGCGTGCATTTTACCGGGCTCCGGAATAGCCAGCTTCCGGTGAAAGGTGACTCCGCCGTCCAGTGAAAAAGCTACTTCACCAGTACCATCGTCTCCAACTACTATGACACCAGTAGACGTGGCGGTTATGCTATGTCCAGTGCTCAGGGTGGTGTTTACTGCCGGTGCCCATTGCCATGCCCCGTATGCGCCAGTACCCCTGCGCACGTAATTGTTATTCAGCACGTACAGGTGGGGCATATTGTTAATTATGCTAACGGCGAAATCACTTATATTCACGCCTGGCAGCAGGCTGGACCACGTTTGACCTTTATCCTGTGATTGTCTCAGATCACCCGTGAATCTGGAAGCAAAGTATATCGTTCCGTCGTCGCCCAAACCGCTGTGGCGCAGAATCAAATCGTTGCTTGTTGATATAACACACAGCACTCGCTCCCAGATCCTTCCCGGCGGTACGCTGGTGCTCCGCCAAATGCTGTCGAAGTTGTTCACCCCAGGGTGGTTATTGATGGATGCCAGATATATGGCGTCTGATGCTGGGGTCACTGCCACATCGGCCAAAAAGCTTATCTCGGTGTCTATGAGGCTGAGCTGATTCCATGTTTTGCCATTGTCGAGGCTCAGTGACAGGGCTGATTCATCCAAAGCCGTGCCAATCAAATAGCCGCTCGGCCAACTTGCGGGGTTAACAAGTGAGGCAGAACTGGTGGCGCAATATGCCCGGCTGCCCTCAGGGCTCCAAGCTACCTGGGCATTGGCATAGCCGGAATTACCACCGCCGGTAGGTGCCTTATGTGTCTGGTACCAGCAGGGCTCGGGACAGGTCACCGGTGCATCGGTAAACCAGACAACAACTGAGGCGGAGGCCGGGCCGCCTAGAACCTCTCCAGCCAGCAATTTACCTGAGGCATAGCTGCCGTAGTAAGCGATACTCGAAATCCTTCTTTGCGCAGCCCCGGGCATTAGCACATGGACTACGGAGTCGTCAAGCCGATAAATACCGGCATTGCCTGTAACTCCGGCATCATCAATGCTCACATAGCAGCGGCGTAAGCTTGGTGCCTGTCCTGAGAAATCGGCGGGAAGCTCCACGTCAGCGGTTATAACCTGGTGTGCTTTGGGCGAGGTACCGGAGCCGGTGGTTGTAACCTCCACCGGGCCCCAGGTGCCCCAGGTGGTTGTGTTGGCTGCGGTATCGCGTATGCCGATGTTGACATAAGTGCCAGTAGCATGTGTTGAGACGACTACCACACTGGAATCTGTGCGGTAACTTGGCGAAAACTTTACTGCCAGTATATCCCCGGTAAAGCCCTGAGCTTTCCAGTTGCTCTGGCCAACCGCTTTAAAAATATAGACGTCACCCCCGCCTGCCGCCGTGCGTGTACCTACAGCGATATCGTAGCCGCTGTAGCTTGGCGATATGTCGATGGCGCTGATGTTACTGGTCACAGGGCAGTTAGTATTTTGCCAGCTGGCACCGCCATCTGCTGAAACGAAAACGTTTCTAGGCAGCCCGCCGGTGCTGGTGACCACAGCTATAAAGTTTTGGTTGTCCGGGGCAATGGCTATGTTCCAGGCAGGGAGCATAGCGCCGGCGCGAGTTAACTGGCTGGTTATGTTATCCCAGGTGCTGCCGCCATTCATAGACTTGTATATTCTGCCGTTGGCGCTGTCTACGGCATATATTGTCCTGCCGTCCCTGCCGATACCGATGGCATTTATTTCAGACGGGCTGGCGATGACGTGACCGGCGCTGTTGGGCGTGTCAACAACGCTCCATTTCAGGGTTCCGGGGGATGACAGAGCTGGCCCTGCGGGGATGAAAAGAATCAAAGGTAGTATTAGGCTAGCAATTAATTTCACAAGCTTCGTCAGGCTGTGGCACCCTTCATGGTAGTGTCTCAGCTGGCAGCCTGTCAGGGGTGACAATCTCATGTGCCGCTATTTGTATCTGTGGCATCCCATCGGTGTAGTGTGGTGATGGCGGTCTGGGTTGCTGCCCCTGTCTGTAGACTCTCTCTTCGGTGACGGTGTTGAGCCGGCTATAGACCGTCTCCACGCCACCGTCGTGTGCCTCCTTGTGCCCGTAGGGTAACCAGCAGTGCAAAATCTTCCACTCCTGATATATATCTCGTGCCCAGACCACAGCTATACCTGTTTCGCCTTCAGTGTTTTTTTCATCTGCAGGTGGCAGGACTAGATTTCTGGTTTCTGCCTGTCTCCATTCGCTGGTAACTACACGTAATGGTTTTTTGGCTGTGTAGCTACAGGTAGTACCTTTATCCTCCGGAATAACCTCTGCCTCGACTACACTTGGTGGCGCTGGAAGCCTCTTCTCCTCCCCGATGGTCGTTTTAACTTCAGGTAATCCCTTTGCAGCTAATGTGGTCTTAATCTCCTCTTCGTATCTCTCGAGAAGCTCGGCGAACTTTTCCATCAGTTGTTCCTTGGTGGATGGTGGCCCTAGTTTCGGTTTCTCGCCACCTATCATGACCACGGTGGGGGGTGGTGGTTGTGGTGGGGGTGGTGGGGCCATCGGTTGATAGTACGGGGGCGGGTATGGAGCAGGTTTAGGTTGCAGACTGCGCAGCAGGAGGTAAAGCCCGTAACCACCTAAAATCAGTAGTATGATTGTCAGTGGTATCATCACCAGTGGCATGGTATAGTCATGTTCCCACCTTATATCTATGGTCTTTGGCGAGTCCATCAAGGTGGTGCCGCTGTAGTTGACAGCCCTCAGCTTACCGCCAAAGACCCCCAGGATACCGGGCATGCGAACCTGCGGATTGGTCATACTCCATTCAGCCAGACTGCCAGCCTTATACCAGTTACCGCCCTCTGCCTCGCCGTAGCGAGATATCAAAGTCAGTTTATAGTACGTATCGTATTTAGCGGTGCAGGCTCCTGGTGCGTTAACCGTCAGGCTCAAGTCTCTACCTGATACCGTCTCACCTGTGGGCAACACCCACTGTGCAAAGCGGTACTGAGTACCAGGGTCATCAGAATCGTTCACTAGTTCAGGGGCATTAGCCCTCATGGTATAGCCCTCTCGGTACCAGCCGCTGCCGCTGAGCTGGCCGACCTTTGACGGTTCAGCCTTAAGTTCTATGTAATATTCTGTGTAGTAGGGGAAGTTAGTATTGGGTGAGGCCTCACTGACCGTCAACCTGTCCACCTCCGCTTTGAACCTGATACCTGACATTGTCGGATGAGAGACGAGCGGTTCAACTGCCACCGAGCGGCTTACACCAAGGTCAAGGCTGAGCTGCATTGACTGCCCACCCTGCAATCGGGCCATCTCACTCCCATTCACGAATACTTTTGTCTCGCCCGCCTTAAGCCCTGTGCCGATGGTGATGGTAGCCACATATCCACCCTTTTCCACAATGATGCTGAAGCTTTCCTGTGCGGTTATAGGCGGCGATGAGCTGTCAGTAACGCTGACTATGAAACTATATGTGCCGGCGGTACCTCTGGCCGGAATGCCTGAGATATAGCCGGTGGTAGCCCCCAGTATCAGTCCTGTGGGCAGACTACCGCTGGTGATTGACCAGGTATATGGAGAAGTGCCGCCGCTGACCATTATCCGCTCGGTATAGCTTTTGCCCTCCGTGGCCGTTGCCAGGTAGGTGGTGAGGAAGTTCAGTGGCGGTTGTGCCACGATGAGGACGAATGGCTGTGTCGCCGAGGCACTAGCACCGTCGGTCACTTTGGCGGTAAAATTGAAGGTGCCAGCTATTGTCGGTGTACCTGAAATAATGCCTGTGGCGGCAAAGCTCAGCCCTGTGGGCAGTCCTCCACTGATGATGCTCCAAGTGTAAGGCGGTGTACCCCCGGCAGCCCCCAGCGCTTTAAAATAGGCACTTCCCACCTGGGCCTGCGGCAACAGTGGTGGGGTGGTGATGACGGGCTGAGCTCTAACGGGTCTGATGAACAGGAAGCTGGAGACTATCATAACAAGCAGGCAGATTAGCGCCAGTCCTGAGATTCGTCTGCAGGTGCGTCGCAAGATGTCCTGTTTCAGCCGGTCCTTTGACTTCATTTTAAAATCGCCCAAGCCTATTATAGTAGCTAGAGGAAGATTTGTCGATATTCGATAGCCATCCTATTTAATCTTAAATCACCATTTAGTGCAAGTCTAACAGCCCCGCTATATAACCTTGCACCAAATTGTCCAGATTGTGTTAACATGTAGCGTAGAGCTTTGGCCCTGCCATGCCCGAGTGGCCAAGGTGATGCAATATCCACAAGCTCTGCGGCGCCGGAACCAGAAAGGCGGCAGCCTGTGCGGTGGGAATTACCTCTCTACCCCCACGCAGGTGCGCAAGGGCAATGATTTGATGGGATACTTTCGGTGGTTGTGAAGGCAAGCGTGTATAATTAGGATGCAGCCTTCTGCTTACAGATGAAGACTGATTTTGATGAAAGGATTAATACGCTGGTTCGGTGGCTTGCGCAGGCACAGCACCTGGTGGTGTTTACCGGTGCCGGCATCAGTACCGAATCGGGATTACCTGATTTCAGGGGGCCTGATGGCCTGTGGACAAGGCAGGCCAAGAAACTGCCGCCACCGCCACCAGTGGACTGGTCTCAGGTGCAGCCCAACAGTGCCCATCTGGCAATCGTCGAATTACAGGCCATGGGCAAATTAAAGTTCCTCATTACGCAGAACGTTGACAACCTACACCTGAAGTCAGGCATTAAGCCGGAGCTTATTGCTGAGTTTCACGGTAACATCACCAAACTTAGCTGCACCTTCTGCGAAAGCCAGTTTGATTCTTTCCCTGATTTGCTGAATATCCGTTGTCCGGTCTGTGATAAGGGCCGGCTTGTCTCCAGTGTGGTCAATTTCGGTGACCCGATCCCCCGCAGGGCTTATGAGGACTCCGCAAGGCACTCCAGGCTCTGTGACCTTTTCATTGTGGCTGGGTCAAGTCTGGTCGTCCACCCGGCGGCGTCAATGCCTGAGATAGCTCTCAAAGCTGGTGCCAGACTGGTAATAATCAACAGGGGTGAGACCCCGCTCGACAGGGTCTGCCATCTCCGTTTCTGGGAGAGCACTGGTGAGGTGCTGCCTCTGGCGGTCGGTCGCCTGAAGGAGTTTATAAAGTTTTAGCTGGTGACCTGCTCTGTGCCGGCAAAAAGTTGACAGCACAATATTGCTCTGGCCCAGACCGCCAGCTATCTGTTAGTCTTCGTGAACTTGATATATGCTGCTTGCCCTTTGGGGCGGTGAGTTGTGGTATACCGGCTTTCGCTCTGGCCTTTGCCGAATTTTTGTTATTCCGGGTAGCCTTGGTCTGGTGCAGCTCACCACAGGGGAAGTTGCCCAGGATAAGTTTCTGGACTGAAAGTATTTCTGGACTGAAAGTATCTGGCCAATATCAAAGTGATGAAGATAGCTCGAGCGGCCATTACCTTCGTCTCAATAGGCCTTAACCACAAAATCTCATGCGCTATCTTGAGGTGACAATTAAAGTCGTCGACCTGCTCGGTTGGTCTGGTATCCTTGCCGCTTTCGCCTAGCTATTTTATTCCGTCTTCTAGACATTTGAGCGCACGGAGTTCCAATCGGTAAGGCAGATGCTAAATGCGGTGCTAATTCTAGATGGTCTACTGGTTGTCGTTAAACATTGTTTTTGGCGTTATCAGCCTATTGCCCTTCTGTACCTTATAGCCAGTGCAATTGTCCTAATCTACAGATTTTGTTGTGATGAAGTTCAAGTTCTTCAACCTGGAGCCAGCCCTGGCAGCTAAAGCCAAAGAATTTGACTGACGTTTCTAGAAGACGGGTCTTATAGAGGCTTTGCCTTTTGGACTGACTAACCTGTCGTAGTCATTTGCTACTGGATCAGCTTGGTGACGATTTATCCGAAGGGTGGGGTGAAGCCCTGATACTGGGCAGTTTGGATTATAAGGATTAGGAAGGTGTGACTTAGTAAGAAGGCTAATAGTCCAGTAGGCCAGATTCTTTCAACCCTACCCGTCCGATCATAGGTGAGTAGTCCAAATTAGCTACAATTGGTACTGGCTTGATTCTGCACATGCTAACTTTGTTTTGGGTTGTTGTTTCTCAAGGAAAAGAATAACTGCTTCCATTCTAGTTTTAAACGGAGTTCCTTTAACAACCGAAAATCCAAAAACCTGCTCAGTTGTTTGTATCGTATGCGCCTCTTTTTATACTATCTCTCTGTTTAAAAGGCACCTGGGGCATTCAGTTCACCTTAATATATGCCATACCTTTCACTGCACAATAGCCCAGTATAAGTATCTCAGTGGCAGAGAAAACAGGAAAGCGAATTACGAAAGTCGAGGGTTTTAACGTGGACAATAGCAAAGCTTGGCGGTTTTTGTCAACGTTGTAAATCCTCTCTGGACTTAGTTTCAAAGCATATTTATGGTATACCACTGCCTGTAGCACACAGTACATCTGATAGCCCATAACGTTAACAAGCCAGGAGGTAACAACATCCTCGTTGCCCGTAAAGAAGTAATCGGGGGCACTGCCCATCTTTTCGAAGACGTCACTCCTTATTATTAAAGTATGAAGAACCGCTAACGCCGGATACCTTTTCGGGGCTGACTTTGTCGTTATCTGTTTTACCTGAGCCACGGCAAAATCCAAGCCCTGTGATATGTATGTCTAGCTCCCATGGTATTAATTTTTTGCTGCCATAAAAAACAAAATTTTCGGGGTTACAGCAGCCACCTGTGGGTTAACGTCCAAAAAGCTAACAAGTAAGTATGGCTAACCAGTCTGGGGTAAATTCAGTATCTATTAAGTGGTGCGATATACTCTCCTGTGGAATAAGCTAATCCGGAGTTGATGCCACCAGCATAACCTTGATTTTTTGGATTTTGGACGAAAATTAACCGAGGTAACTAGTTCAGTGACTTTTTGGCATACTCCAGGCTTCCATCGGTAGAGTTATTGTCAACAAAAATAACTTCAAAATTGGGATAGCTCTGTTTTGAGAGCGAAGCTGTGCAGTCGTCTGTATGAGGCATGCCATTAAAGTTAAACCACAATAACTGATACTTTTTTGTACATTTTTCCTATTCTGCGCCTGACACAAAGGCAACCCACTGACTGTTCCCTAACGTGTCGTGTTCAAGAAGTAGTTAAGCTGGTCATTTATTATGTCCTTCAGTGTGTGATTTATCTGAAGTCCTACACTACGGAGCTTCGCAGTTCCAGCCAGCAAAATGGGCACCTCAGCTGGCCTGAACTTTTCCTGATCAAACTCTATGGTTATCCTCCCTTTATCTGTAATAGCAACAATGCCTATGTCTGAGAGCTGATATTCCAGGCTGCCTTCCAGAAGCAGCTTGTCTACCTTCGTTTTTTCGAAGCGCAGACCGAACATCTCTGTATTGTCCAGTTCACACGGTTGATATACAACCTTGCCGCCACTAAGTGTCTCTATTTTGTCTATGGTATAACCGGCACACTCCAGACTTAATAAAAGATAGCTCAGTACTGAGTTCGTCCTCTCTGAGCCCTGGTTATAAACATCACCGTATTGGCCTTTCTCAGCTAGCAGGCAGTAACCCTTCACAATATCATTGACGTGCGACCAGTCCCTGAATGCATTTACATTGCCTATGGTAATTTTGTCAATCCCCCCCCGCTTTAGCTGCATTACCTGATGAGTTATTGCTGAAGTCACGAACATCTTACCTCTGCCAGCACCCTCGTGGTTGAACCCCCTAGAGACTATTGTTCTCAGCCCGAAGCAGGAATGATAGTTTCTGGTTAGGTAATCGGCATAGACTTTGCTCACGGCGTAGGGAGACATAGGGCGGAGTGGATTGGTTTCAGTGATTGGTAGCTCCGGGATACTTGCCGGCTCTGGGAAGACTGTGCCGTGTTTCTTTTTGATCTGCTGATACTGGAGCTGCGAGAAGAATACCAGGCCGTACTCTTCGCTGCTACCAGCAAACACTATCACCGGGTCAAGCATTTTGTTTCTAACTGCTTCGAGTAGATTGCATGTACCTAGGCAGTTTACCTCCATAGTTTCTCCGGGACATAAGAATGACCTTGGAATGAAAGACTGTGCGGCGAGATGAAAGATAACGTCTGGCTTAGCCTGGTCTAATGCGGAAGCGATGCTGGAAATATCCCGGATGTCACCCTCCAAAAATCTGACCTCCCTTTCAATACCCAGTTGTTTAATATTCTGCGGGATGCTACCGTCAGCCCGTCTCCTGACCAGCCCGAACACATTTGAGCCCTGGTCGAGGAGGTGCTTTGCCAGATGTGAGCCGACAAAGCCGCTTATGCCGGTGATGAATACACTTTTGCCCTTCAAACTCACTTCGACACCCCCTTTCAAGCTTGCCTCTTATCATTTGCGCAACTCCGATAGGCAATTTCCGCGTGCGGGCTACAGAATTCTAGAGCAAAAAGGATTTTCATTTATTTGAAAAGCTCGTCTTTAATCCTATGTTTGACTGTTTTCCAAGAAACATCCAGACCATGTGTAACCGGGTTAAGGGTGGACCCCTGAGGGTGGTAAATACAGGATATGGGCACCTCTTTGATAGTAAAATTCTTTTTTCTGGCTTGAATCAGCACCTGAATGCTGAAGCCAAAGCCACTTTCAGTGATGTTTATGGCCTCAAGCAGCCTTCGGTTATAGGCACGGAAGCAGCTCTGGGAATCTGATACCTTTACTATTGAGCGAAAGTTGTACAGCCAGGTGATAAAGTCAATGCCGAGTTTGCGGTATTTTGGGGCGTTTTTACGACCTGGGACGAGGAAGCGTGAGCCGATGACCAGATCTGCTTCGCCGCGAAGGACCGGGGCCAGAACTTGAGGAATTTCGTCAGGATTGTGTTGGCCATCCCCGTCCAGAGTTATCAGTATATCGGCGTCGTATCCTTTTGCTGCCAGGAATGCTGTTTTTGTAGCTGCCCCGGGCCCCTGTCTTTCGCTATGTCTTAAAACTTCGGCACCAGCAGCGTGAGCGACCTCGGCAGTCTTATCGGTTGACCCATCATCCACAACTATGACCCTGTCAACATATTTCCTGGCCCTGCTTACTATGTCAGCTATGAATTGCTCTTCGTTAAGGCAGGGGATGGCAGCAATTACCTTTGGTCTAGTCTGAGCCATTTTGGAAACAGGATGTTTGATTTTTTCATCTCATCTTTAACCTTACCAACCCCATAAATCTAATTTCACACTCTCCGTAAACGTTTTAAGAACCAACGGCTGGTTCTTTATCTCCTTTAGCATGAAAAATTTGGTAGCTTTTTCTGCTGCTTTCAGGCTACTTGGTATTGATCATTTAGTTCAGCGTGGCTAATTAGTTGCCATTTTGCCATTAGCGTCTAAACATTCGACTTCGCCTGGTTTGAGTACGGCTCCCCTGGTATTAACTAATGGTACCAGTTTGTTGGTTTTCATAGAGAAGGCTAGAGTATCGCTTGCGGCGAAATATCCTTTGTTACCCATGCCCATGACCAAAGGGCTATCCTTTTTTGTGTTGACGATTTTGCTGGGCCCGTGGGAACATACAGCCAGAAAGGCGTAGGAGCCTTTAAGCTTTAATGCTAGGGCTGGGACTGCTGGTTCCAGATAGCAGCCCCAGCCCACCTCATCTTCTATCGAAAGTGATATGATTTGGGTGTCGGTTTCTGAAATAAATCGGTATCCATGGTTAGCCAGTTGTTCACGGAGTTCCTGACGCTTTTCGATTGTGCCATTACGAGGGAGGGCTATGGTCTTAGTTGCGTCAAACTGGGAGTGAGCGCTGTTAGGGGTGACACTGCTATGAGTTGCCCAGCGTATGTGCCCTGTGGCCAGATTGCCTGGCGGAGAACTTAGATTGTGTCTGACATCAATCTTATTAAGCGTGCCCGTATGGTTCTTTATGATTAGTTGCCTGTTGAATAAGCCAGCTATGCCAGCCGAGTCATAGACACGACATTCAACACGCTTTAAATCTTGAAAGACTACGGGCGCCGCTCTTTGGATACCACTATAGCTAATAGTACCGCACATCTGGGTAATTACAGCTCGAAGCCGATTCCACAGTCGTTGTTTGTATTGTTGTTCATTTTGCTTGGGTTGTCAAGGCTTAGAGTTCTGGTCTTATAAAATTAACATGGCGTCGCCAAAACTGTAGAAGCGGTAACCTAGTTTTTTAGCCTGCTCGTAGGCCTGCAGGATGAAATCCCTGCCGGCAAAAGCTGAAACCAGCATGAGTAACGTTGACTTTGGTAGGTGGAAGTTGGTCACCATAGCATCTGTTATACGGAACTGGTAACCGGGGAGAATGAATAAGTCGGTCCAGCCAGTGTATGGCTGAACGGTGCCTGACTGACTTGCTGCCTCGATTAGTCGCACCGTACTGGTGCCTACAGCTACTATTCGCTTACCTTGCTCACGCGTCTTGTTCAGCAGTATGGCTGTTTCATGGTGTACCTCCCCATACTCTCTGTGAATCGTATGATGGCTAGGCTCGTCAACTCGGATGGGGCGAAAAGTATCAAGACCAATGTGCAGAGTGACAAAAGCCAGATTCACCCCCTTTTTTTGCAGTTCATTAAGCAGTCTCGGGGTGAAATGGAGTCCGGCTGTAGGTGCCGCCACGCTGCCATCTATTCTGGCATACACTGTCTGGTAGCGCGCTGGGGTAGTCAGTGGAGTACGGATGTATGGTGGTAGCGGGACCTGTCCAACTTTATTAAGCAGACTCTCGTCTGAAAAGCGTATAACCCTGGTGCCACCGCTGCCACATTCCAACACATGAGCCGTTAGTGCTATCTCATGACTATCGAGTTTACCTGATATGTTGATTTTCGTCCCCGCGGGGACCTTCCTACTCGGCCGTACAAGCGCCTCCCAGACATTTTTATCTATACAACGTAGCAGTAAGATCTCCACCCTGGTGCCGGTGTCTGCTTTTTGGCCTAGAATTCGGGCGGGGATAACGCGGCTATCGTTAAATACTATGGTATCTCCTGCTTGAAGATATTCCAGGATTTCATAAAAGTAGCGGTGCTCGACGGAATTGTCTGCTCTGTGAAGGACCATTAGACGGGAACTGTCCCGTGGTTCAACGGGTGTTTGAGCAATAAGTTCCGGAGGCAGATGATAGTCGAAGTCACTTATTTTCATAGACCAGAATTACCTGTGGAAGAAAAATAGTATGATATTGACTATGACAGTTATCAGAATGCTTAGTATGAGAAAGGTGACAATGGGGAAGTAAAAAGCGAAGCCGTTTTTCTTTATGAAGATGTCTCCTGGAAGCTTGCCAAAAAATGGGATGTGCTGACTGAAGGTTAATATCAGTCCCAAAACTATTATAATGCCGCCAGCTATCAGGAGGAGTTTGCCGATTGTTGTCATGTCATTGTCCCGTCACGATGGTTTGAATTCTGGAGTATTGGCTCAAGTTCATGATGGCTTTAGCGGCGCGTTCCATAGTGGGGAAAACCGGTATAGAAGCTTGGGCGAGCGCTTGTTCTATCTGGAGGCGCTCCGTTTCAGCGGCGCCTGGGGGAGATACGATGACTATTGGTTTATTCTGACTAGCTTGCAGTTCGATGAACACAGCTATTATGGCCTGCAATATTTCCAGAGGCAGATATTTTAGCAGCACCCCTGTATCAATCTGAATGATAACAAGGTCAATCAATGGGTCGGCAAGAATGAGTTTGAGAGCTTCTTTCACTACGGAAGGGTTGCTACCACTCTGGCTTACATCTACCGGATTGCGCAGGATACTTCCGACCTGTCCCAGAAGGTTGGCTAACCTTTGCCTTGTCCTGGTGGTTAGTTGTGGAATATTGAGCCCAAGTCCAGCACAGGCATCGCTTGCTGAGACAGAGATGCCACCACCACCATCGGCCATCCCACCAACAACAGCTACACCGCTGCCACTACCTTTATAACGTCCAAGTTGCTGAAAGATAAGCAGGGTATCGGTCAATTCTTCTATGCTATGAACTTCAATAGCGCCACATTGTTTGAGTGCGGCTGACCACAGAGCCGGTGAGCTAGCCATAGAGCCGGTGTGTGACATGGCAGCTGCAGCACCAACGTGGGTCCTTCCAGCCTTCCACACAACCAGAGGTTTGGCCCGTGTAGCTGCCGTAAATGTATCAAATAGACGGCGACCGTTGCGTGTCCCTTCTATGTAGGCACCGATCACCGAGATTTTCGGGTCGGCAGCCATGTACTCTATGAAGTCGGGGCTGTCGAGGTCAATGCCGTTGCCGAAGCTTATTCCTTTATTGTAGTTAATATGTCTGGCAATTCCCAGTTCAATCAGCTTTTCACCTATGCCGCCGCTCTGCGTAATGAAGCCCACTGAGCCAATCTTACCGATTTTGCCACCTGGTCCGTAGGGGACTTTACTCTCTGGGCTGTAAACACCTATGCAATTAGGCCCTATGATGCGGAAGCCACCTGCACGGGCCTTCTTAACCATCTCCTCTTCGAGCTTGTGTCCTGAAGGATCGCCTAATTCGCTAAAGCCTGCGGTGAAGAAATGGACAGCCTTTACCTTATTGGCGGCACAGTCGTCGAGCAGCCCGGGTATAGACTCTCTGGGGATGGAGACAATAACATAGTCCACAGGTTCTGGTATTTCTCTCAGGCTTGGATACACTTTGTACCCAAGAAATTCACCACCACGGGGATTGACTGGGTAAATGTTTCCGTCAAAGCCAGCGTCGACAATAGTCTTGAACCAGAAGGAGCCTGGCTTGAGCATATTTTGAGAAACGCCGACGACGGCGATAGATTTCGGATAGAATATGGGCTCGAACTTTTGAAGTAACTGCTTTCGCTCTAGTTCATTCATCCTTGTGATTTTAGCTTAAACGGCTGGGCGGTG
>FMSI01016699.1_pt1 | contig 14462 bp, 15 predicted proteins | sample 1504471 | NCBI WGS metagenome assembly FMSI01 (sample SAMEA4475357, study PRJEB15587) | soil metagenome | biome: Soil; feature: Field | place: India | collected 2015-03-11 | depth 0 m
TTTCAAGAGTTTTATCCCGAAAGAATGGCAACTAGAATTTTAGGAATGGGCGATGTTTTGACGCTGGTGGAGAAAGCTCAAGCTGAAATGGATTTAAAAAAAACTGAGGAACTTGAAAAGAAACTGGCTAAAGCTCAATTTGATTTATCTGATTTTTTATCCCAAATAGAAGAAGCGGAAAAGCTTGGCCCAATGACTGAGCTTCTTAAATATCTTCCGGGCGGAGCCAAGCTAAAAGCTTTGCCTTTTGACGAAAGGAAGATAAAGCATATGAAAGCAATAATTCAGTCGATGACTCTTGAAGAAAGAAAAAATCCAAGTATAATAAAGGGAAGAAGAAAAGAGCGGATTGCCAAAGGAAGCGGCACTTCTTTGTTAGAAGTCAATCAGTTGCTAAGAGGATTTGAAGAGTCAAAGAAGATAATGAAAAAGATGGCCAAAGGTAGGAGCAAGCTGCCTTTTTCTTTTGGTAAAGATTTTTTTAATTAAAGGAGGTGATTTCTTGGCAGTAAGATTGAGATTAGCACGATATGGCAGTAAGAAAAAGCCTTTTTATCGGGTGGTTGCTACCGATAGCCGTGCTCCTCGTGATGGTCGTTTTATAGAGATTCTGGGTTTCTATGACCCCAGAAAAGAACCCTCACTGGTAAAAATAGACAAGGATAGAGTTCATTATTGGTTAAGTCAAGGCGCTAAAGCGAGTGAGACTGTGGGGAAACTTTTGAAGATTTCTGGACTTCAAGAAGAAACTCAAACTGAGAATCAGTAAACAGGAGGTTGTAAGATGAAAGATTTGTTAGAGTACATTGCCAAGGCTCTGGTAGACAAGCCTGAAGAGGTCAGTGTTAATGTGGTTGAAGGCGATCGTTCACTTATCCTTCAGCTGAAAGTATCGCCTGACGATGTTGGTAAAGTGATTGGCAAGCAAGGAAGAATTGCTCAAGCTTTGAGGACTCTTATTAGAGCGACAGCTGTAAAGCAAGGCAAAAGAGCAATTGTTGAAATCCTCGACTAAGAAAGAAAGCTGTCGATATCTTTCTGTTGCTTACTTAAAACATCACGAAGGGCACGGCTGGTTTTTAATAGATTTATTAACCGAAGAAGCGGAGAGGTTCAGGCCAGGAGCAAAGTTTTTTTTAGCCCCTCCGCTTTTTAATTTAAGCCAGCTAACAATAAAAGGACTAAAAAAGAAGTCTTCTCGGTTTTATTTGTGCTTTTGCGAGGGTGATAAGATAACCAGACCGGAATTAATTTTAAAACGCTACCTCCAAATTCCCTTGCTTCAAGCTAAAAAGTTGGAACCTGATGAATATTGGTTTCATGAAATTATTGGTTTGGATTGTTTTACTATTGAAGGTAATTATTTGGGTAAAGTCACTTCAATAATAAAAACTAAAGCCAATGATGTTTTTCTGGTTGATGAAGGAAAATATTTAATTCCGGCAGTTAAAGAAGTAGTGAGGGAAGTTAAGGTTGACGAGGGAAAGTTAATCATTAAAGAGTTGCCGGGGTTGCTGGAGTTATGATGGAAATTGAGGTTATTACAATTTTTCCAGAGTATTTTCAATCCTCGCTTTCAGTCGGTCTTTTAAAAATTGCCCAGGACAAAAAACTTCTCAAGGTTAATGTTCATAACTTAAGAGACTACACCCCGCTTTCTCATCGCAAAGTTGATGATGAGCCTTACGGTGGTGGACCGGGAATGGTAATGCGGCCCGAACCCTTTTTTGAGGCTGTTTTTAGTATCCTTAAAGTTCAGAGTCCCAAGGAGGCTAAAGAAAAAGCAGCAATAGTGCTCCTTTCTCCTTCAGGTAAGACTTTTAATCAAAAATTGGCTTTAGAGATGGCAGAAGAGAAAAGGTTAGTTCTTTTGTGTGGGCGATACGAAGGGGTTGATGAGAGAGTCAAAGAACTTGCTAGTTATGAAATTTCAGTAGGAGATTATGTTTTAGCTGGGGGAGAAGCAGCAGCTCTGGTTATAGTTGAGGCAATTGCTCGTTTAATACCTGGAGTGGTGGGTTCGAGAGAGTCTTTAGTTGAAGAAAGCTTTAGTTTCGATTTGCTCGAATATCCTCAATATACTCGCCCAAGAGAATATCGAGGCTTAAAAGTTCCTGAAGTTTTAATTTCAGGCAATCATCAGGAAATTGAGAAATGGCGTCGAGAAAAAGCTCTAGAAATAACTCTTAAAAAAAGACCTGATTTAATAAAAAAAGCTAAGTTATCAAAAGAAGATTTAAAGTATCTAAAGAAACTGAAAAGTAAGTTGGAAGAATAAAATTTTTAGGCACTACTTTTTCTTGGAATAGAAATTTTTATTAGGCCATAGGCTGCGTAGGTAAATATTAAGATGGCAGTAACTAAATGTATTAGCCTTTCTATCAGAAAAGAAAGTTCGAGAGTCTCTTTTAAAATACAAATCTCCAGCCCTTCAAGAAATCTTTCTATAAAAAATAAAATGAAAATTGTGGCATAAACTATTGTCCCTTTTTGTTTTGTTTTTAAAACTGAGACGATCAAAAAATAAGAAAGGATTCCGAGAATGATTACTTGAACTATTATCCATACTGGGAAGCTCCACTGAAGATAGTAAATTTGATTAAAGTCTAAGGTGGCGATGGCTATTAAAGCAAAAAGAGATGTTAATCCCAGGCTAGTTAGTAAGTAGTAAAAGCCGATTTGACTACTACCTGAAAGGACTTCAACAACGACGGTTGTAAAAAAAATTAGCCCCAGAGCAAAAAGATATTCGCGAATAAGGGCGAGAAAAGAAGAAGAATAGAAAATTTCTACCAGCCAGAAACTAAAGGTACCCGAAATTAAAAGAAAGGCAATTATCAAATAAGTGCGAGTTTCAGCTGGTCTTTTAATGTTGTAAAGAAAAATAAGTAAAGCGGTTCCAAGATAAAGTATCAGAGTTAAAAAACCAATTGCCACGAGGAGGTTTTCCAAACGATCACCTCGTTTTATTAATCTTTAAAGCTCTTTAAAGCTCAAATTCGCGAGCAACTTTTTCAGCTATACTCTTACGCGGTATTCCAGTAAGAATTCCTTCTTGACCTTTAAAGGTGCGGAAAACTTTAATACCCTTTTCGGTTATGTCATACTGGCGGATGTCTTTGGCTCTTTTTGACCCGCGACTTTTGATGATAGCAATGGCGTGCTGAATGGTAGATTCAATTTCCACATATCGAAGGATAACTATATTGTCAACAACAAAGGCTAACTCTTCATCAATTTCTCCAGAGTTTCCAAAAAAGCGGGTGGTTTCGCAAGCCAGAAAACTGGTTAAGCCAGCTCTTTTTAGTCCATTGATTAACTTGTAGTAGGTTCTTCTAAGCTCGTTAGAGTCTCTGGTCAAAAAACGAAAATAACTCACCGGGTCAATAACAATTCTTTTTATCTCTTTTTCAATTACTAACTTGTCTATCAAGCCCAGTTGATTTTCAAGCTCAATAACAAACTCTTCAGGCGAGGTGAACAAGACTTTGATTTTGCCTTCTTCTTCCCATTTCTTCAAATCCCAGCCAAAGTTTTTAGCATCGCGATAAAGTTGTTCAGGAAACTGCTCAAAAGTAACATATAGGCCAGCCTCGTTATTTTGGACTCCGCTGGCTAAAAACTGAAGAGAAAGAGTGGTTTTCCCTGAACCGGCTGGACCATTAATTGAAGTGGAACTACACTCATAAACCCCTCCACCAAACATTTCATCTAAGCCATTGATACCGGTTTTGAGTTTCATTTATTCAATCCTATTCCTAAAAAATTGTATGACATTTTTGTCTAAAAAGCTATACTTTTTTTGGAAGTAAATTGTTTTCAATAGGCTGCTAACTGAATAGGCAAATTGGTCCTGAATTTGCTCTCAGGTTGAAATAAATTAAAAAAAATGATAAATTTCTCGTTGGTCAAATGGTAGCTATATTAATAGTTTTTCACATCATTTTTTCTGTTGGCTTAATTATTGCAGTTTTGCTTCACTCTGGTCGAGGCACAGGTCTTTCATCAGCCATTTCTGGCTCTTCAAGCTTTATTGGGACAACGATGATGGAAAAATATCTTGACCGGATTACCATTGGTTTAGCAGTTGGCTTTGTTACCACTACTGTACTGCTTGTTTTTTTCTGGTCTCTATAGTGGATGCCTCGCTTTTTTAATAAATTTTTTAGTAAGTTTGTTGTTTTTTTTCTTATATTTCCTCTATTAACCAGTTGCAGCAAGAACTACTCTTATAAAAAAGCAAAAAATGAAAACCCTAATAAAAAGCTGTCTCTAACATATACGGTTTCTTTAAAAGAAGAACCGCCACTTTTTGACCCGGTTAACACTCCACCGGAAAAAGCCAATTTGCTTTCTCAACAACTTGAAGGCTTAGTTAAATACGACTTTCAGACAATGAGAGCTCTACCAGCTTTAGCAGTTAGTTGGAAGTCAGATTCAAGCTATAAAGAATGGACTTTTAAGTTGAGAAGAGGTGTTTATTTTAACAACGGTGAAATTCTTAGAGCCTTGGTGGTCAAAAAATGCTGGGAGAGAGCTTGTCGCGAGGGTGAAGATAACCAATCAGTAAAGGAAGTTTTTTCTAATTTGAGAGGCTATGAGGAAATTGTAGCCGGAAAAACTGCTGAGCTTTCCGGGATTGAAGTTGTTGATGATTTTACTTTAAAAGTGAGTTTAAAAACACCTGATTCAGCTTTTCCCCAAAAATTAGGTGTTCCGGTTGCTTTTATTTATTCAATTTCAGAATGGGAGAAAGACCCTCAAAATTTTGTTAATAAACCTGTTGGTAGCGGTCCCTTTTTTGCCTTGAGCTTGGAGAAGGGAAAGCAAATAATTTTAAAAAGAAATGACCATTACTGGGGCAGGAAGCCAACCTTAAGTAAAGTGGTTTTTTTAATTCATCAAAGTCCGGAAATAGCTTTGCAAGCATTTCAGAGTGGTACTGTCCAAGAGGTTTTTGTTTATCCTGAACTTTATTCGCGGTTAAAATTTAATCAAAGTTTGATTAAGAGATTGAGAAGCTCCCCCCTTTTAGCCATTAATTATTTGATGTTTAATCTTGCTCACCATGAGAGAATTTCGAAACAAGAAAGAGAGTATCTTTTTTCTCAAGTACAAACTGACCAAATTACTTCTGCAATGGAAAAAGAAGGAATCAACTCTCTGGATTCTTTTGTTCCTTCGTTTCTTATGGATGCTGGCGGGCAAAAGAAATTAAGTTCAAAACAGCCTTTTTTGAGCGGAAATGATTTTCCCAAAAATTTAAGCTTTCCGGCAAAGATGATTTTGACTTTTCCTTATTCCAGCGAATATGAAAGTTTAGCTGATAAACTCAAAAAGAATTTTGAAGCTCTTGGAATCAAAACTGAAACTCAACTGCTTGACTGGCCTCTTTTTTTTGAAGCCTTAAATAGGAAGGAGATTTTTATGTTTGCTTTTTCCTGGATTGCTGATTACCCTGATCCCGAAGCCTTTTTAACTCCTCTTTTTTGCTCTAAAGGGGAAGCAAACTTTTCATTTTATAGATCTTCTGAATTTGATCGATTAATTAAAAAATCGACTCGATTGAGCGGGAAAAAAAGAGCAGAAGTCTTAAAAACAGCAGTAGAATTAATCGAAAGAGAACAGGTAGCTAAGCCTTTATTTTATTATCTCTCCCGCTGGCTGGTTAATGACAAAGTAAGATACTTTAAAGCTAATGGTTATGGTTGGGTTGATTACTCAGCTATTGAGGTTGTTGAATAAAAATTTCCAACAAACCCTTTTGTGTTGTATATAATTCCCTTGCAAGTGGTAACGGTTGTGTTATTATGGTAAAAAGCTGGGCTTAATTGAATTTACTGATAAAGGAGGTGTTGGAGACTGCTTGAAATCCAAGTAAATTCGACGAAAGGGGGAAATGTTTTTTGAGTAAAAAGTTTGCTTATTTCGTTTTAGTTGTTTTAGTGTTGGCAGCATTAGTAGTTTCGGGTTGTGCTCAAGAAAAGAAGGAAACCAAAAAAGCTGAGGTCCCAAAGAAGGGTGGAACTTTGACATTCTTCATTTCCAACCCGGCATTCATTGACCCTTATAATGCCCAGGAGTCCGAGGGGGTTCAAGTTGTCTCAAATGTTTTTGATAGTTTAGTTGATTTCGATCCTCTCAACTCTAAGCTTATTCCAGCGGTAGCTGAAAGCTGGGAATCCAATGCTGATTTTACGGTCTGGACATTTAAACTGAGAAAAGGAACTAAGTTTCATAATGGTAGAGAAGTTAAAGCTGAAGACTTTGTTTACGCCTGGAATCGCATTGCCAGTCCCAAGACTGCCCCCCCATCAGATGTTGCTTACCACTTAGCCCCTATTAAAGGTTTTGATGAAGTACAGGAAGGTAAAGCTGAGACAATGTCGGGGCTTAAAGCGCTTGACGATTATACCCTTGAAGTTAGCTTGAAATATGGTTTTCCCGATTTTGTTTATGTTGCTGGTCATCCTGCCTTAGCGCCGGTTCCTAAAGAGGAAGTCGAAAAAGACCCCAAAGCCTTTGCCGTAAAACCCATTGGCAATGGTCCTTTTATGATGGCTGAGCCCTGGAAATCTGACCAGTATATCAAGTTAAAGAGGTTTGATGACTACTATGGAAGCAAACCTTATCTTGATGGTGTTGAATTCAAAATTTTCAAGGATGAGCAAACTGCTTTTCTTGAGTTCCAGGCAGGCAAACTTGATTTTTCTGATAACATTCCATCAGGACAGGTGAAAGCTTCTGTTGAAAAGTGGGGTGAAAGTAAAGACGGCTACACCGCCGAACCAGGAAAGCAAGTTCTTCTTGGTGGCGAGATGGCAACTTACTACTTGAATCTCAACAATCAGAATCAGTATTTGAAGAACCAAAAATTAAGAGCTGCAATTAGCCTGGCTATTAATCGCGAAGCAATTGCCAAAACGATTTACGAAGGAGCACGTAAGCCAGCTACTGGTCTTATTCCTCCAGGGACAGTTGGATTCCTACCCGACCAGGGTAAATATTCTCGTTATGATTTAGAGGAAGCTAAAAAACTTCTGGCTGAAGCTGGCTATCCAAATGGGAAGGGCTTACCTGTTTTTGAAATCGCTTTTAATGCTGGTGCCGGGCATGAAGATGTTATGCAAGCGGTCCAGGCTAACCTGAAGGACATTGGTGTTAATTGCGAACTTAAAGGCATGGAGTGGACTCAATTTATTGATTACCGCCAGAAGGGAAAGCATCAAATTGCTCGCGACGGCTGGATTATGGACTATCCCATAATGGATAACATGCTCTACCCACTTTTTTACTCTAAGAACATTGGTATGGACAATACCTCTCGTTATAGCAATGCGGAAGTTGACAAGCTTCTGGACCAGGCTCGGAAAGAGCCGGATGAGAAAAAAAGAATCGAACTTTATCAGCAAGCTGAGAAACTGATACTTGATGATGCAGCCGTTGTTCCAGTGGTCTTTTACGCTCATCGGGCAGTAGCGCAAAAATGGGTACACGGACTTGTTTACTCTCCAATGGGTTTGGTTCATCTTGAGAAAGTCTGGCTTTCAAAGTAAAGAAGGCCTAGCAGGGCAGCCCGCGGCCGCGGGCTGCCCTTTTTTATTTCTAAACTAATGGAAAGTGAATTAAAATAAGTTTTTATGGTTAAATATATAATAAGAAGAGTTTTTCAAGTCATACCAGTCCTGCTTGGCACAACGTTTCTTTTATTTGTATTAATGTATTTAATTCCTGGTGACCCTGTCCGTATCCTTACGGGAGAAAAAGCAATGGACCCTCGCCGTTATCAACAAATTCGTCGCGAATTGTGGTTAGACCGCCCAGTTCATGTTCAATACTTGCATTATCTTGATTCTTTAGTTCATCTGGATTTAGGAACTTCATATCAAAAAGGCAGAGAAGTAAAAGAGATTTTAATGGATAAGTTTCCAAACTCTATTCGACTGGCTTTAGCAGCGATTTTTCTGGAGGTAATTTTTGGTATCGCCATTGGAATTATTTCAGCTATCAAGAGGTACTCTTTCACCGATATTATTGTTACTTTTACTTCAAGCGTTTTGGTGGCCGTGCCAGTTTTTTGGTTGGGTCTCCTTTTACAGATTTTTTTTGGAGTGAAACTTTCCTGGTTGCCGATTTCTGGAATGGGCGATGGCTCTTTGCGTTATTATATTCTTCCTTCAGTAACTTTAGCGGCGACTTCCGTTGCTTATGTAGCTCGATTAATGAGAACTCAAATGCTTGAAGTGATGCGGCAGGACTATATCCGAACGGCTTATTCTAAGGGTTTGACTTCCATGCAGGTTGTTGGTCGCCATGGCTTAAAAAATGCTTTAATTCCGGTGGTTACTTTTATTGGCCTTGATTTAGGGGCTTTGATGGGGGGAGCTATTTTGACTGAGACGGTTTTTAATTGGCCCGGCGTTGGTTATGAAATTTACATTGCTATTCTGCAAAGGGACTATCCGGTGGTTTTAGGCGGCGTTATCGTTATGATTTTCATTTATGTTTTTTTAAATCTGCTGGTCGATATTTCCTATGCTTTTCTTGACCCAAGAATTCGTTATGGTAAAAGGGAGGATTAAAAACGGCTGAAACTTTACTTAAAGAAGATGTAATAGAAAAAACAGTTCCTTCAACGCTCTGGTTAGATGTTTGGAAAAGGCTGGTCAGAAACCGCTTGGCTATGGTTGGTCTTTTTCTTATAATCTTTGTTTTGCTAATAGCTCTGCTAGCAGATTTTATTGCTCCTTACGATCCGATAAAGATTGACAGCCAGACAATGGCTCGCGACTCATTGCTTGGGCCTTCGCCTAAGCATTTAATGGGGACAGACCTTTTAGGAAGAGATATTTTCAGTCGGATAGTTTATGGAGCGCGCATTTCACTTGTGGTTGGCTTGGCCGCTGTGTTTTTGATGGTAATATTGGGTTTAGTCTTTGGGGCAATTGCTGGCTATTACGGTGGCTGGTTTGATTCTTTACTAATGAGGCTGGCTGATGTGTTCTTCGCTTTTCCTTATGTTCTTGGTTCAATTGCTTTAATTTCGGTACTAGGGTTTGGAATTCAAAATGTAATTTTAGCAATTGGTATCTTAGGTTGGCCTTCGATTGCTCGGGTTTTTAGAAGTTCGGTTCTTCAAGTTAAACAAAATGATTATATTGCTGCTGCCCGTTCTCTAGGGGCTAGTGATTTGAGAATAATTTTAAGGCATATTTTGCCTAACGCAATTGCTCCGGTTATTGTTTACGCTACTATGAGTGTTGGTGGGGCAATAATTGCTGAAGCAGCGTTAAGTTTTTTGGGTATCGGAGTTCAACCACCTACCCCTTCCTGGGGTTATATGCTTTCGGAATCCCGTAATTATATTTTTACGTCTCCCTGGCTGATGATTTTTCCTGGTTTCGCAATTTTATTGACAGTATTAGGTTTTGTTTTGCTTGGCGATGGTTTGCGCGATGCTCTTGACCCTCGCCTTAAGGAGTAAAAATGGAAAAATTACTTGATGTTAAAGATTTAACCGTTGAATTTAATTTGCTTTCTGGGAACTTAAGGGCAGTTGATGAAGTGAGCTTTTCGGTTGGTGAGGGGGAAACTTTTGGTGTTGTTGGTGAGTCAGGTTCGGGCAAAAGTGTTACCGCATTAACCCTGATGAAACTCCTACCTTTTCCAATAGCCAGAATTATTACAGGTGAAGTTTTCTTTAAAGGGAAGGACGTTTTAAAAATGAGCGATGAGGAAGTCCGAAACTTGAGAGGGAATAGAATTGCGATGATTTTTCAAGACCCAATGACTTCTTTAAATCCGGTTTTAACTGTTGGTTTTCAACTTACCGAAGCTATTAAAACCCACAATCGGGTTACTCAAAAAGAGGCTGAGGAAAGAGCAGTGGAGCTTTTATCTCAAGTGGGAATTTCTCATCCTCGTACTCGTTTAGCCGATTACCCTCATCAGTTTAGTGGGGGCATGAGGCAAAGAGTGATGATTGCCATGGCTCTTTCGTGCAACCCTGATTTTTTAATTGCTGATGAACCAACAACGGCTTTAGATGTAACGGTTGAAGCTCAAATTCTTGACTTATTAATGGAACTCAAAGAAGAATACCGTACAACAGTGATGCTTATAACTCATAATCTTGGGATTGTTGCTAAAACTGCTTCTTCCATTTTAGTTATGTACGCTGGAAGAACTTATGAATACGGTCCGGTGGATGAAATTTTTTACTATCCGCTTCATCCTTATACTCAAGGTCTGCTTAATTCGCTGACCAGAATTGATGAAAGGAAAGAAGGTAAGTTAAAACCCATTCCAGGAACTCCTCCTTCAATGGTCAGGCTGCCTTCTGGTTGTCGTTTCCACCCTCGCTGCGATTATGCCCAAAAAATTTGTCGGGAAAGAGAACCAATGTTTGAAAAAGTGACAGAGAGACATTTTAGTCGCTGTCATTTTTCCAAAGATGGAAATTTTAAGCCGAGGTCGATTTAATGGAGCCTTTACTAAAAGTAGTTGATTTAGTTAAAAATTTCCCTGTAGAAAGAGGAGCCATACTCCAGCGTTTAGCTGGGGTGGTGCGGGCAGTTGATGGTGTTAGTTTTGATGTGAAAGAGGGTGAAACTCTCGGCTTGGTGGGTGAAAGCGGTTGTGGTAAAACTACTGTTGGTCGGTGCATAGTTGGCTTGGTTAAACCAACTTCAGGCAAGATTTACTTTGATAACATAGAGATTACTTCATTAAAGGAGAAAGAGTTCAGAAAACTCAGGAGGGAGATCCAAATCATTTTTCAAGACCCCTACTCATCTCTCAATCCTAGAATGACAGTGGGTGAAATAATATCCGAGCCGTTAGTCATTCATAAGTTTGATTCGGGCCAAGCCATAAAAGAAAAAGTTTTAGAATTGATGGAAAGCGTGGGTTTAAAAAAAGAACACTACAACCGTTATCCTCATGAATTTAGCGGAGGGCAGCGTCAACGAATTGGAGTTGCTCGAGCTATTGCTTTAAATCCTCGTTTGATTGTTTGTGACGAACCTGTTTCTGCTCTTGATGTTTCTATCCAGGCCCAGGTTTTAAATCTTTTGTATGAGTTAAAGGAAAAGCTCAAGCTTTCTTACCTTTTTATCTCTCATGACCTTTCAGTGGTGCGCTATCTTAGTGAGCGGGTAGCAGTTATGTACCTTGGTAAACTGGTTGAATTAGCCGAAAACCAGAAACTTTACGGTCAGCCTTTACACCCCTACACCCAGGCATTGCTTTCTGCGGTGCCGATTCCCGACCCAAGAAAAGAAAGAGAGAGAAGAAGGATTGTTTTAGAAGGTGGACTGCCTGGTTTTAATGAGGTGATTTCTGGTTGCCGCTTTGAGCCACGTTGCTGGAAAGCAAAAGATATTTGTCGGGAAAAGGAGCCAGATTTTGAGGAAGTCGAAAGTAATCACTTTGTCCGTTGCTATTTCCCGGGGGCTTAGGAAATAATTTAAAATACCTTTAACTATTAAGTGATAATTTAATTCTAGAGGAGGTTTTTTATGAATAAAGAGAGAACCTTTGTGATGATCAAGCCAGATGGCGTGCGCAAGGGATTGGTGGGAGAGATTATTTCCCGCTTCGAAAAAAAAGGGTTGGTTTTACTGAATTTAAAACTCTTAAGCCTTTCACGAGATGAGGCAGAAGAGCTTTACCGAATACATCAAGGAAAACCCTTCTTCGAACCACTGGTGAAGTATGTAACTTCCGGGCCGGTCGTAGTTATGATTTTAGAAGGTGAAGGAGCTGTTAAAGTGGTCAGGACCGTGGTTGGGGCAACCGACCCTCAGGAGGCTTTGCCCGGAACAATAAGGGGAGATTTTGCTTTAACAATTGAAGAAAACATTGTTCATGCTTCTGATTCTCACGAGAGCTATGAAAGGGAATCAGCAATTTTTTTCTCTTAATTGCCAGGCTTTGAAGTATTTATAGTAATGGTAATAAGTTGACATTGTTACAATTTATGCTATAGTTTGAAAAATTTAATCTTTGGAGCTTGAGGGGTGAGGTGAAGTTACTAACTTTTAAAGGCGGAGTTCACCCGCCGGATAAGAAGGAGTTAGCAGCTGATAAAGAGATTGAAACATTACCTCAACCTTCTTTGTTGGTTTTACCTTTAATTCAGCACATTGGAGCGCCACTTTCCCCCTTAGTAAATGTTGGCGACCAAGTTAATGAGGGTCAACTTATTGCTAATACTGAAGCTTTTGTTTCAGCGCCGCTTCACGCTCCTTTGGCTGGAAGGGTGAAAGCTATTGAACCCCGTTTGACTTTTACCGGTGTTAAGATTAAATCTATCGTTTTGGAGGTTTCTGATTCTCAGGAGAAAACTGGATTAACGCCATTAACTGAAGCTGATTTAACTTCAGAGAAAATAAGAGTAAGAGCCAGGGATGCTGGTTTAGTTGGATTGGGTGGAGCTGCTTTCCCTACTCATGTAAAGCTTTCCCCGCCTCCTGACAAGTCAATTGACACTGTTTTAATTAATGGTTGCGAGTGTGAGCCCTATTTAACTTGTGACTATCGCTTGATGCTTGAGGAACCCGAGGAGATAGTTTCAGGCTTGAAATTAATTATGATAGCTGTGGGAGCTGAGCGTGGTTTAATTGTAGTTGAGGACAACAAGGAAGATGCAGCTCAAAAGCTCAAAGAAATTACTGAAGAAGAGAAAAATATCGAAGTTTTAATGGTTAAAACTAAATATCCACAAGGCTCAGAAAAACACTTGATAAAAGCAGTTTTAAACCGCGAAGTACCTTCGGGAGCTTTGCCTTTCGAGGTTGGTGCTTATGTCCAAAATATTCAGACAGCTATTGCTTTAAGCCGTGCTTTCTGGAAAGGTGAGCCACTCACTGAAAGAGTAGTTACCATTAGTGGTGAGGCAATCTCTGAACCTAAAAACTTGAAAGTTAAGTTAGGAACACCTGCTCAGGACCTTATTAATTTTTGCGGTGGGTTTTCAGAAGAGCCCGATAAAGTAATTTTTGGTGGCCCAATGACCGGCTTTTCAATTTTTGATTTTTCCATTCCAGTTGTAAAAGGAACCTCAGGTATTTTGGCATTGAAAGTTGGAGAAATTGAAGTTGGCGACCGAAGCAATGAGTGCTTGCGTTGTGGCCGTTGTATTGATGCTTGCCCTGTTTTCCTTTTGCCAGTGACATTAGCTAATTTAATCTTGGTTGAAGATATTGATGGATTAGAAGCAAAAGGTGCTCTTGATTGCATTGAATGTGGTTCCTGTGCTTATGTTTGCCCAACTCGGCGACCTCTGGTTCAGCTTATCAGGCATGCTAAATCCAGGGTCTTAGCGAGGAAAAAGAAATGAGCCAGGGAACAGCTTCAAAAAAGTCGCTTTTCATTTCTAGCTCACCTCATTTTTTTAGCTCTGAGAATACTAACCGAATTATGTACCTGGTTATTTTGGGGTTGCTGCCCTTAACCATAATGGCTGTTTATACTTTTGGTTTTTACTCTTTACTGGTAATTTTATCTTCGTTGGCCGGTGCTTTAGGGGCAGAAGCATTAGCTCTTTATTTATATAAAAAACCAATTTCTACTTTGCTTGATGGCAGTGCCTTTTTGACTGGGCTTTTGCTGGCTCTTTGCTTACCACCAAAAATTCCTCTCTGGCTTCCTTTTATTGGTTCAGTTTTTGCTATTATAGTCGGTAAGCAATTTTTTGGGGGCTTAGGGCACAATGTATTTAATCCTGCTTTAGTCGGCAGAGCTTTTCTTCTTCTTTCCTGGGCTAACCACCTGACCTCTCACTGGTATAAAACGGTTTCGGCTGATGCTTTTACCGGTGCGACTCCTCTTTTCTTGGCTAAGCAGGTGCGCGCTGGGGAATTGACTTATTCTTTTACTCGTTTTTACAAGTCATATTTAGTTCAAAATCCTTATGGTTCGATTGGTGAAGTCTCAGCAGTTTTAATAATTCTTGGTGGTTTGGTTTTGATTGCTCTTCGGATCGTCAACTGGGAGATACCCCTGGGATATATTGGAGCAGCGGCGGTGACAACTCTTGTTTTTAAGGGCGATGTTTTATTTCATCTTCTGGCAGGCGGACTTCTTTTGGGAGCTTTTTTTATGGCCACTGATTATGTGACTACACCGCTCACTCGAATTGGGCGCTTTATTTTTGGACTTGGCTGCGGCTTTTTAAACATTTTAATCCGGTTGTTTTCTGGTTATGCTGAATCTACCACTTACGCTATTCTCTTTATGAATGCTTTAACCCCGTTGATCGATTACTATTTCATTCCTCGCCGCTTTGGAGAGAAAAAGTGAAAAAGATTTTATTTTTGAGCTTTAACTTGGCAATTATTTGTGCTATCGCGGCAGCTGCTTTAGCTGGTGTTTATGCCTTAACGAAAGAGCGCATTGAGAAGCAAATTTGGGAGCAACAAGTTAAAGCGGCTCGTAAGGTTTTGCCTGAAGCAAAAAAG
>FMSI01001824.1_pt1 | contig 14433 bp, 12 predicted proteins | sample 1504471 | NCBI WGS metagenome assembly FMSI01 (sample SAMEA4475357, study PRJEB15587) | soil metagenome | biome: Soil; feature: Field | place: India | collected 2015-03-11 | depth 0 m
GCGATGTACTCCTCAATGTTGAGAGGGTCGATAAAGCCACAATTTTGCAAGGCAATCTTTTTTTGTTTTCCAAAAAAAGCGATTTCCCGCAAAAACTTTTTGCGCTCTTCCTGGGGAGGTTGGTACAAGAGGCGTTCCACCACCCGTCCTTTGAGGAGGTGCTCCATCACTATGTCCTTAGCATCTTCAGGGGTAAGTTTTTGATAGAAGACACCCTCAGGATAGACAATAGCCAAGGGACCAAGGTTGCAAGGACCGACACAACCCGTTTCTACAAGGCGTATTTCCCCTTCTAAACCATTTTTCTGCATCTCCCGGAGGAACGCTTCCTTCACTCGAAGAGCACCGGAAGAGATACAGGCCGCGCCTGCGCAAAGAAGAACCTGACTTCGTTCGAAGTTCACTCTATTCTACCTCCCACTTTCAGTGCTCGGTATGTACAACCCAATCCCCGATGATCTGCCCGTTGACAATGTGAGAAGCCACAATCTGGCGAGCTTTGTCTGGAGTGAGATCGCCATAGAGGATGCGTTCCGTTCCCTTTTCCACGCTTACCAAGGGCTCCCGATCGCAAAGCCCGATACATCCTGCCTGAGTAACCAAGACATTTGCAAGATTTCGCTTAGCCACTTCGTCAAGGATGGCCGCCAGAACCTGCCTTGCCCCGGCAGCAATACCACATGTTCCCATGTGGACCACGACTCGGAGCTCTGCCTTTCCCTCACGGAGAAGGGACCTCTTCTGAGCTTCTTCCCTGATCCGCCTCAAATCCTCGATGCTTGTGATTTTCACTGCGTGTTCCCTCCCTCAACATGTTCTCTTGATGAGCAATCCAATCCCTCAAGGAGACGAGAAAAGGACCGTCCTCAGCAAAACTCTCAAGCCCCAGCTCTTCCAGGATTTTGCGGCTTTCGAAGCGGAAACTCCGCCCGTCCACCCTGTGATGAAACACAAAATCAATCTCTGGATGAGAGGCAAGAAGGACAAAAAGCGTTTCAGGAATGTCTCCCAAAGGGGGTAGGTCAATATGACTTCTTTGAAAAAAAGCCCTTACCAGAGTACCTTTGCCTTCTTCCGACACAATCTCAAGATGTCCACCACACTGCTTGGCGAGTTGGGCCATAAGGGGAATGCCTATACCAACCCTCTTGCCCTTGGTGGAGAAAAAGGGGTCAAATGCTTTCTCTTTTGTTTTCTCGTCCATCCCCACACCGTCATCCTTAATGGATATTTCAAGGAGGTCTCTCTCAGAATCCTCTATGATGAATATCTCAATACGTTTTGCCTCGGCTCGAATCGCATTTTCAACAAGGTCCAGTATGTGCAGAGAGAGCTCCTTCATGAATCGTCACTGATAATCCTTCAAGATTTCTATAACTTTTGACGGATTCACCCTCTTGTGAACGTCGTTGTCCACTCTCATAACCGGAGCAAGTCCACACGCCCCGGCACAACGCATTACTTCAAGAGAATACAAACCGTCCGGAGTTACACCTCCAACCTCTACCTGGAGTTCTTTTTTCAAACGCTCGAGAATCTCTTGACCTCCCCGAACGTAACAGGCCGTCCCAAGGCAAACTTGGATGACGTGCCTCCCCCTTGGTTTCATAGAGAAAAAGTGGTAAAAAGTGACCACTCCATAGACTTCACTCAAGGGAACATCAAGCACCTGCGAAACCTTCTTGAGCACCCAGGGGGGGAGATACCCTACGACGTTTTGCGCACTGTGCAAAGCCTGGATGAGGGCACCCGGTTTCCCCCGAAATCGCTCCAAAACCTGTTCAAGGAGAAGCTCCTCTTCTTTTAGACTTCTCTCCGCCGTGATTTGCATGGTCTCTATCCCCCTGCGGTCGAGTTTTCTCATATTATAAACGACCACAGAGGACATCTCAACCGCATCTCCAGGAACATACTTCATTATTTTAACAAAGTCCCTTTTATACCCTTGCCTCTTCTTTGGCTGAGAGACGACGAAATCTGAAACTTTCTCCCTCAAGGTACACCTCAATGACGTCTCCAGGTTGGAAAGTGCCCCGAATGAGTTCTCCAGAGAGTGGGCTTTCAATCTCTCGTTGAATGAGTCTCCGTAGTGGACGGGCCCCAAAATCTGGGTCATAACCTCTTTCGGCAAGGTAATCCTTGGCCCCCTCGGTAAGGACGATACCCATTCCCTGTTCTTCAAGACGTCTCTTGAGCCGGGCAATAAGAAGGTCCACAATTTCCTTGATTTCTCGACGGGTGAGGGGTTGAAAAACGATGATTTCGTCAATGCGATTTATGAACTCCGGTTTGAAATGACGATGAACCTCTCCAAGGACTTTCTCTTTTGCCCTCCTTACCTCTTCTTTGCTCTCCGGATCGATGCCTCGAAAGTAGAGGCTTCCCAGGTTTGAGGTCATAACGACCACGGTGTTGGAAAAATCCACAGTTCTTCCTTGACCATCCGTCAGACGACCGTCATCAAGAATCTGCAAGAAGATGTTAAAAACATCGGGATGCGCCTTCTCTACTTCGTCAAATAGAATCACCTGGTAAGGTCTACGCCGTACCACCTCCGTGAGCTGTCCACCTTCCTCATAGCCAACGTAGCCGGGAGGGGCACCAATGAGACGAGAAACCGTATGTTTCTCCATGTACTCTGACATGTCAAGACGCAGAAGGGCACCTTCGTCCCCAAAAAGGAACTCTGCCAAAGCCTTGGCGAGTTCGGTCTTACCAACCCCGGTAGGACCAAGAAAGAGAAAAGATCCTATGGGTCGCTTTCCCTCGGAAATACCGGCACGGGAACGACGAATGGCCTCTGCCACCGCATGAACTGCCTCTTGTTGGTCCACAACCCTTTTGTGAAGTTCTCCTTCCATGTTAAGAAGTTTTTCGCGCTCTTCTTCAAGAAGTTTTGACACGGGTATACCGGTCCAACTCGAAACCACCTCAGCGATGTCCTCTTCGGTAACTATCTCGTTCAAAGCCCTCTGCCTAAGCCACTTCTCCTTTTCCTCCTGATAATGCTTCTGCAATGCTTCCGCCTCGTCCCGTAAGCGGGCAGCCTTTTCATACTCTTGAGCTTGCACTGCAGCCATACCTTCTTTGGCGAGTTGTTGTAACCTTTCCTCCATCTCTCGCAATTCTCGTGGAACGCTTTCTGTCTCGATTCTCTTCTTGCTCGCTGCCTCATCCATAAGGTCGATAGCCTTGTCCGGAAGGAAACGATCAGTAATGTACTTGCTCGAGAGCTCGCACGCGGCACATATTGCCTCATCACTGATTTTTACCCGATGATGTGCCTCATAGCGGTCTCGCAAACCCTGCAATATTTCCTTTGTTTCCTCCACACTTGGCTCACCCACATACACCGGCTGGAAACGTCGCTCCAAGGCAGGGTCTTTCTCGATGTACTTCCGATACTCATCAAGGGTCGTAGCACCAATGCAACGCAACTCTCCTCTGGCCAACGCCGGTTTCAAAAGATTTGCTGCATCAATTGCTCCTTCCGCTGCCCCCGCTCCAACCACAGTATGGAGTTCATCAATAAAGAGAACGATTTTCCCTTCCGACTTCTGAACTTCCTCGAGAACCGCTTTGAGGCGTTCCTCAAATTCGCCTCGAAACTTCGCTCCAGCAAGAAGCGCCCCCATATCGAGTGCCACGATACGCTTGTTCTTGAGATTCTCAGGAACGTCACCCCTAACGATTTTTTGAGCAAGACCCTCAACGATGGCGGTTTTTCCCACTCCAGGGTCTCCGATGAGCACCGGGTTATTTTTCGTGCGACGGCTGAGAATCTGAATAACTCTTCGTATCTCTTCCTCCCGGCCGATAACCGGGTCAAGCTTTCCTTCCCGAGCAAGCTTTGTCAGGTCCCTCCCGTAGCGCTCAAGGGCCATGTACTTACCCTCTGCATGGGGATCGTCTACTCGGCGTTGTCCCCGAATCTCCTGCAGGGCCCGGTAAATCTTCTCAACCTCAATACCATGGGAACGGAGGACACGGTAACTTGTACCCGTTTCCTCCCGAACGATAGCTACAAGAAGGTGTTCCACCCCTACATACTCATCCTTCAATCGCTTGGCCTCCTCTTCCGCCCCGTTCAAAACCGATTTCGCCCGGGGGGTGATGTATATCTGCGCTTCCTGGGAACCCTGATAGTAGATCTTGGGAAAACGCTCCAAAGCCTCCTCGAGCTCTCTTTCAATGATCTTAGTATCCACCCCACAACGCTCGATAATTTGAGAAGCCAACCCGTCGGGCTGTTTCAAAAGGGCGAGGAGAAGATGCTCTACATCAAGTTGGTTGTGGTGATACTCTAAGAGCAAATCCTGGGCCAAAGCAATGGCCTCTTTGGCTTTTTCGGTAAACTGATCGAACCTCATGATTCTCACTCCTTTTGATTTATTCCTCTGTTCTCTTCCAATCCTTCCTTCGCCTGGCGGAGTTTTTCAATCTGGTCACTAAGTCTAAGAATGATTTCAACACCCGCCAGATTTACCCCCATGTCTTGGGTGAGAACTTTAATACGCTTGATGCGTTCTACATCGCTTTGAGTGTAGAAACGCACATTACCCTTCCCTCGCCTGGGGGTTACAAGACCAGCTCTTTCGTAGTATCGCAGAGTCTGGGGATGCATCTGGGTCATCTCTGCTACCCTACTAATGGTCAAATACTCCCTGTCATGATAGCTCTTCCGCCTCATGATTTCTTCACCCTTTATGTACTGAGGAGATGCTTTCGGGGATTATCCTTTCGAAGGGTGGAAAACTCCTCAAGGAGTTCCTTCTCTCTTTTGGTCAACCCTTGAGGCACTACCACTTGAACTTTCACCAGCTGATCTCCCCGACCGTGATCGCTCTTTTTGGGAAACCCAAGACCACGTAGACGAAAAACTGTTCCGTTCTGGGTCTCGGGAGGAATCTTCATGCGGACTTTCCCTGTCATCGTCGGTACCTCAACTTCTGTGCCCAAAGCTGCTTCCGTGAAAGTCACCGGAAGCTCCAAGCACACATTGTCACCTTCCCGCCTGAATAAAGGATGAGGCCGCACGTGCACCATAAGATAAAGATCCTTTCCTCCCATCACTTTCGGAACCCTGAGCTTTGTCCCATCACTCACTCCAGGTGGAATGGTCACGCTCACCGTTTTTATCTTTCTCTCCACTCCTTTCCCTCCACAAGAACGGCACCTCCCTCCAGATCTCTCTTTCCCTGTACCACCGCAAAGAGGACAAATCTCTTCGTACTCGACCCGGATATTCTTACTCGTCCCCTGAAAACTTTCTTCAAAGGAAACCTCCACGCTCTGCGCAGGTTTTTCTCTCTCCTCCCAAGCAGCAAAGGTTTCCTCCGGAGTCCTGTAAAAACGAGAAGTCGTTGTCCTTCGTACCCTCGTTCTATCCCCAAGGAGATCTCCAAAAAACATTTTGAAGAAGTCGCTGAAATCTTCAAATTCAAAATCGGTTTCAAAGCGCGAAGAGGTCTGAGCTGATGATCCGTACCGGCGATAGAAATCCTGCCAGAAAGCCTCAGTATCCCCCTGACCATAGGTAGCCCACGCCATTCCGAGTTCGTCGTATCGCTTGCGTTTCTCCGGATCGCTCAATACTTCGTAGGCTTCGTTGATTTCTTTGAACTTTTTCTCAGCCTCTTTATTGCCTGGATTAAGGTCAGGATGATATTTTCGGGCCAAGCGGCGATAAGCTTTCTTGATTTCCTTTTCATCAGCACTACGAGGAACACCGAGAATGGCGTAGTAATCCTTAAACTCCATATTGTTGTCACCTCCAGGGGGTGGGAAAAACCACCCCCTCATCGGTCAACTCTCCTGAATGACAACCTTCCGCGCTTTTTGTTCTTCAACCTTCGGTAGATGTATCTCAAGGACTCCGTTGCGATACGTTGCCGTAACTCCGTCGATATTGATGGGGACACGGAGAGTGAACGACCGAGAGAACGGACCGAACACTCTTTCTTGGCGGAGAAAGTGTATTCCTTCTTCTCTCGGTTTCCGCTCACCCCTTATCGTAACCTGCTCACCAGAAATGCTTATGTCGATGTCCTTCTGGTCCACTCCGGGGAGATCAAAAAGGAGAACGACCTCTCTATCGTTTTCCACAACATCCACCGGAGGCACCCATACTTCCCTCTTCCGCTCGTAAGAGGGAAAGGTCTCCCCAAGAAGCCGGTTGATCCTCTCTTGAAGCTCGGTAACGTCCCGCCAAAGGTCGAATCGTGGAATAACCATAAAAGTTCACCTCTCTTTTACCTTCTTTGACTTTTCAAGAAAAAATTATAGAAGCCCGAAAGACATTTGTCAAGAATTGTCAAAGAGGAAAAAGAAGAACTACAGCTCAAGAAGATTAGAGCGCTCCTGCATAGCTAAAAGGGCAATACGCAGAAACTCTTCAAGAGTCAACCCTATGTCCTCACAGGAACGCATTTGTTCTCTTTTTGCCCCCCGGGCAAAGCTTTTCTCTCTAAAGCGGGAGAGAAGGAAGGGAACATCCACTTCTCTTATGCTCTTTGCAGGATGTACAAGAACACAAGCCACAATGAATCCGCTTGTGGGGTCCACTGCCCAAAGCGCCTTTTCCAGACGGCTCACGGCTTGATATCCAGTCATCTCATTGTGAGCGCGAACTGCAGAAACAAGAGAGTTCGGAAACCCAGCTTGAGCCAAAATTTCCGCACCGACAATACCGTGTCTCTGAGGATCGCTCTTGGTCATTTCATAATCGATGTCATGGAGAAGGCCAGCCATGGACCACAAAGTTTTATCCTCATCCAGAAAACGAGCAAGAGACCCCATGATGACCTCGCAAGCGAAGCTATGCTTGAGAAGATTTCTATTTGTCAGATATTGTCCTAAAAGCGCAAGAGCTCTTTCTCTGTCCATCATCGCCTCAAAAACTGCAGGGGGTCCACCGGGCGACCGCCCCGACGAATCTCAAAATGGAGGTGAGGACAGGTAGCATTTCCAGTAGATCCCACTCGGGCAATGGGGTCTCCTTGCCTGACTCGCTGACCCTCCCGGACTAAGTTCACAGAATTGTGAGCATACACCGTCTGCAAGCCCGAAGGATGTGTGACGATGATCACTCGACCATATCCGTTCATCCACCCACTAAAACTTACGACTCCATCCTGCGCAGCCCGAACGACGGTCCCCGAAGAAGCAACAATGTCAACACCATAGTGAAAACCTCTCCCCCGACGACCGAAATACGACGAGATTCTTCCACTGAGAGGCCAGATGAAATCCGATTGACTCCTTGAGGAGGAGACCACCCCTCCTCTTGAGGGGACACGAATTCTCTGTCCAATCCGAAGAGTGGCATTCTCCTTTAGCCCATTAGCCTGCAGTAGTTCCTTTAGCGAAACTCCCAAGCGGCGGGATATGCTCCAGAGAGTGTCTCCTTTCTGTACGGTGTAGGTATCATAGACGACTGCAGAGGCTCTCGAGGGCGTAGCATCCGTTCCTCCTGGAATGACAAGGCGCATACCCACCTGAAGGACACTCTCTTCATTCAAGTTATTGGCCTTCATGAGGGATCGCATGTCTACTCCGTACTGTCTTGCAACACGCCAGAGGGAGTCACCCTGACAGACCACATGAAATGCTTGCAACTGTCCCTCACCGCTACGGACGTCCTGGGTTGAAACGGCAACGGTATTCCCCCCCGAAAGGGGAATAACAATCTTTTGCCCTATTTGAAGAATGCTTTTCTCGGTAAGGCTGTTGGCTTCAAGGAGTAGGCGCAGGGGCACCTTAAACTCACGGGCAATCTTCCAAGGGGTGTCTCCTTGTCGCACCTTGTACAGGATACTACCTTGAGGAGTACTGTCTCTTTCAAGAGGCTTTTTGGTTTCACCTGTACCTCGAACCACATCGGAAGCAAGGCCCTCTCGCGAGAGAGAAATTCTTGCGAGAGGAACGGTGAGTTTTTGTCCGACTCGCAGAACGCTTCCCTCGGTAAGGCCGTTGGCCTCAAGGAGTACAGGTAGTGGGACTTTGAATGTTTGGGCAATTCTCCAAAGGCTATCTCCCTGTCGTACCTCGTAGAGAAAGCTACTATTAGGAGGTGCTTTGTCTTGTTCTGAAGGCTTTATGTTTCCATCTATCCTCTGAGCGGTGCCAGAGGTACTATCTCTCCCCGAGAGGGGAATGATAATTTTTTGTCCTACTCGAAGAACACTTCCCTTGCCAAGGCCGTTAACTTCAAGGAGTAGTGACAATGGGACTTGAAATTTCTGAGCAATCCTCCAAGGGTTGTCCCCCTGCTTCACCTCATAAAGAACATTGTTGCTCTGGGGAGCTTTCTCGCCTTCAATGAGGATTTTCATTCCCGGCCGAAGAACGCTGTTCTCGGAAAGGTTATTGAGCTCAAAGAGTCTCCTTAGGGGTACTTTGTGCTGACGGGAAATTGTCCAGAGGTTCTCCCCCTCCTTGACGATGTGATATGCCACACCTTGAGCCATTCCTCGGTTCCCGAAGAAAAGCAAGAAGCCCAGAAAAAGTGTAACCAAGAGCCATCTCTTCGTCCTACTCATGGAACCCTCCTTAGACCCACAAGAATTTTCTTCCCATCGAGAGAGAACTCTCTTAGGGTATGGTCCCCACCCCCTGAAATCCCCAGAGCGACGTCCTGGGCCAGAACTTCTTCCTGGATGAGCTTAAGGTGACGTCCCACAATTTCAAGGAGATAACTATCAGAACCACCAAGGAAAAATAAATCGATACGCTCATCTACCTCAAGACCAAGTTCTTTCCGCCACACCTGGATACCGTGAATAAGCTCCCGAATCGCTCCCTCTTCCTTCAGGTCTTCGTCTAAAGCAGTGTCGAGAATGACCGCATACCTTCCTTCACTCTCAACCGACACATGACCATGAGCCTGCAAAAGAACCTCTAACTCTTCCCGGCGAAGGATAACCGCCTCTCCCAGAACTGAAAGTTGAATTTGTCCCTCCTCAAGGAACTTTCTTGCCTCCTTCTGGGGACAGACACTCAGTACCCGGGCAATTTCTTTCACCTTCTCTCCATACCGGGGGCCGAGAAGAGCAAAACGAGGTTTCAAGCGCACTTCGATGTATTCGGGGAATTCCAAAACCCAATCGACCGTTTTCACATTAAGCTCATCCCGCAAGAGATTCTCAAAGGGAGCCACGCGATCCTTGTCTTCAGAAGGAAGAACTACAACTGCCTGCCTCAGGGGCTGACGAAGCTTAATGTTCACCTTATTGCGTACAGCTCGACCGAGACTCACAAGGAGTCGTAAAATCTTCATCGACTCCAAAAGATCCCAATCTATGAAGGACTCCTCAACCTCGGGGTAATCCTCAAGATGAACACTTTCCCGAGAGGAAGGAAGGGGATCGGTAAGGTTTTGGTAAAGCATTTCTGCCACAAAGGGGATGAAAGGAGCAAGAAGCTTGGACAACTCTACAAGCACAGTATATAGGGTATGATAGGCTTCCTTCTTGTCCGCATCCCATTGAGACTTCCAGAAGCGCCTCCTGGAGCGACGAATGTACCAGTTACTCAAATCCTCAATGACAAATTCTTCAACAGCCTTAGCCGCTCTCGAAACCTCAAAACGATCCAGAGCTTCTCGCACGTTCCTTACCAGACTTCCAAAAGAAGCCAAGAGCCACCGATCAAGAAGACTTTCTTTTGGTTCTCTCAGGGAGGGGAGAGAGGGTTCGTATTGGTCGATGTTAGCATAAAGGATAAAGAAAGAGCACGCATTCCAAAGAGTGTCAAAGAATTTACTGAAAACTTCCCTCAGAGCCGACTTTCCGAATCTCTTAGGAACCCAGGGAGGAGAAACCGAAAAAACGTACCAGCGAAGCACATCAGCTCCATAGGCTTTGATGAGTTCCCAGGGGTCCACCACGTTGCCGACGTGCTTGCTCATCTTCTGCCCCTTTTCATCAAGACCAAGCTCGGTCACAAGGCAGTTCCGAAAGGCCGGGCTTCCGAAAAGGATGCCTGCCAAAACGTGGAGGCTATAGAACCACCCCCGGGTTTGATCAATAGCCTCGCAAATGAAATCTGCAGGAAAACTTCTGGCAAATTCTTCTTCATTCTCGAAGGGATAGTGATGCTGAGCCACAAACATGGCCCCCGAGTCAAACCAACAGTCAACGACCTCCGGAACTCTCCGCATTACTCCCTGACAGTTCGGGCAGGAAAGAAGAACTCGGTCCACATACGGGCGATGAAGTTCGATGTCCCTCAAGGGTTCAAGGGAGCGAGAACGTAGTTCTTCCCGTGAACCCACTGCATCAGTATAACCACATCCTTCACAGTACCAGATATTGAGAGGTGTTCCCCAGTACCGTTCTCGGGAGAGCGCCCAGTCCACGACGTTCTCCAAAAAATCCCCAAAACGTCCGTCGCGGATGTGCTCTGGTACCCAGTTAATCTTTTGGTTGTTCTCGAGAAGAAGGTCCCGAAAAGCCGTGGTACGGATGAACCAGCTCTCTTTCGCGTAATAAAGAAGTGGAGTATCACACCGCCAGCAGAAGGGATAAGAATGGCGATAAGTCTCTTTGCGAAAGAGCTTTCCCTCCCGGTGTAGATATTCGATAATAAGAGGGTCAGCGTCCTTTACCCACATGCCTTTCCAGGGCGTAACCTCGTCAACATATGTTCCATCGGGTCGAACAGGCTGCAAAACGGAAAGTCCCTCTCTCTGGGCAAGACGCATGTCATCTTCACCAAAAGCAGGAGCAATATGAACAATGCCCGTCCCTTCTTCCATTGAAACAAAATCACCGGCAAATACCTGATAACCCCTCTCGGCCCGCACGAAGGGTAAAAGCGGCTCGTACTCAAGACCAACGAGTTCTTCCCCACGATACTTCTTCACCAGGCGAAAATCCCCCTCGGTCAGAATTCTCGCAAGACTTTCCACCCCAAGGATGAGCCTCGTCTCATCCTTCCCCTCTACCTCCACATACTCGAGCTCCTTACCCACCGCCAAAGCTACGTTCGCCACGAGAGTCCAAGGAGTTGTTGTCCACACAAGGAAAAATGTTTTCTCTTTGCCCTTAAGGGCAAATTTCACGTACACCGAGGGGTCTTCGGTCTCTCGGTAGCCTAGGGCCACCTCATGGCTCGAAAGGGAAGTGCCACAACGAGGACAATAGGGAAGAACTTTGTGCCCCTGATAAAGCAACCCTCGCCCCCAAAGTTGCTTTAGAATCCACCAGAGGCTCTCAATGTATTCGTCACTACAGGTGATATATGGACGTTCAAGATTCATCCAAATCCCGAGCCGCTCGGTAAGTCTCTCCCACTCCCGAATGTACTTAAAGACACTTACCTTACACCGAGCGTTGAACTCCTCTATCCCGAATCGCTCAATCTCCTGTTTCCCTGTGATGCCAAGCTCTTTCTCCACTTCCAGCTCTACCGGAAGCCCATGAGTATCCCAACCAGCCTTGCGAGGAACACAAAATCCACACATTGTCTTGTAACGGGGAATGAGATCCTTCATGCTCCTCCCAATAACGTGCCCGGCATGAGGGTACCCATTGGCCGTCGGGGGTCCTTCGTAAAAAGTGAAGCGAGGAGCCTTTTCTCTTGCTCTCAGGGTCTTCTCAAAAATGCACTCTCTCTTCCAGAAAGAGAGAATGCGTTCTTCTTCCTTTGGCAAGTCACAGAGTCTCGCAAGCGATCGGAACATTTTTGTCCTTCACCTTCCTTTTCACTTCTCCCCCGTTACCTGAACCTCAATAGGCTCTACAAGAAGGTAGGGAATAAGGATACTGCCCTGTACCCACCGACAGTCTCTGGAAATCTCCTTAATATCCTTCAGGGCCTGGTATGCATTCCCACTTACCATAACATTTTTGACCCGCCCCTGAATTTCACCACCCCTAACATAGAAGCCAAGCTGTACTCCACAGGAGAAAACACCCGAGGCGATGTTGCTCTGTCCTACTCCAAGAAGGCTATCAACCACAAGACCCTCTTCAATCTCTCCCACAAGGGTTTCCCGATCCCGCAATCCGTTCTTCACTTTTAAAACACTAAATCCCGGCTCAGGCACATCCCAGGGGGAACGACGAAAACCACTTGCCGTGCCCTTGCACTTCGCCTTGGCCGCACTCCAGAGATCCCAGAATCCTTCCTCCACCTTACCTCTATCCACAAGAATCCGCTCTTCCGGCGTCAACATCCCCTCGTCGTCAAAGGGGCAGGAACCAACCGTCCACGGCTCCTGGGGAACTTCGAAAAGGGAAAAGAGTGAGGAAAAGAGAACTCTACCCATCTTGTCCTGGAGTGGGGACTTACCGAAAGCAATATTCCTGCCATTAAGTCCATAAAGAAGGGGGTAAAGAAGCACCATACATCCGGAAGGGGTAAAGAGTGCTGGATACTTGCCACTTTTAATGGGAACCACCCGTTCAGAAAAATCAAGTTTCATCCTTATCTCTCTGAGCAGTTCTTCAATATCGATGTCCCTATTCCCCCAGCTTCTTTCTCCGTATACACTCAGAACGTCCCCTTCCTTTACCCTGTTAGCTTCAATCAACAGCTGGAAAAAGGTCCGCGAAAAACGGAGTTCCTCTTCGTGGTGGTTGTAAAGAGAGCGCTCCTCTCTCCCTGCTATAAGTTCAACGTTGACCATAACCTCAGGGTGTGAGGTCTTGAGTTGCTCAACAAAGTATTCCCCCAACTCCACCATGTCGCGTACTGTGAGTTCCTCAAGACGAGAGTCGGTAAAATCTTTCCACTCTATCTTGGAAGGATACGAGGGAATGGAAAACTCCACTGCATCACCGAATTCACTCACCTCAAGAGCCTTTTCCACCACTTCAGAAGGATTTTTGAAAGAGGAAAAGGCATAAAAGCCCATTCGTCCATCAGGACGAATTATCCTAAGCCCACTTCCTTCGTGCTCCTTTACGGCGTATCCTTTGAAGAGATTCGCTTCATACTCTATGCTCTTTTGCCACACCCGCCTCACGAAAAGATCCGCTTGAAGACCACGCTCTCTCACAACCCTCACAATCTCAAGCATCCTGTTGACCCCCCACAAGAACTTCCCTTAATCGTACATGAGGGCTCCCCGTTGGTGTAGGAAGGCCAGATTGCGCTCCCTTCCCACACCAGCCTACTTCTGTCCAGCGAAAATCTCGTGCTACTGCATCTATTTTACCAAGAGTCTCGAAGAGATTCCCACTCAAAACGACATCCTTTACCATTTCCCCGACTTTCCCTCCTTCAATGACGTATCCATAAGCAGGAGAAAAGGTAAAGAGTTCGAGGGCTGTGTTCCCTCCCATATATCCCACGGCATAAATGCCTCGCCCAATATCAGAGAAGAGTTCCTCCACCGAAAGTCCTCCCGCCTCGATTCCAGTGTTCGTCATCCGCACCAGGGGAGGAAAATAATATGATACAGTACGAGCGTTGCCCGTGGGGGCTTCGCAAAGCAAAAAAGCTGTCTCTCGAGAATGGAGCCTACCCACGAGGTATCCTTCCTTGATAAGGTAGGTTCTTCGAGTCTTAATTCCCTCATCGTCGTAAGGAGACGAGCCTCTGAGTTCTCCGAGACTTCCGTCATCAAAGACAGAGAGTACTGGGGAAGCAATCTGCTTCCCCAGCGTCATAACTCTTTTGAGGCGCTCATTCCGAGATAGAAAGTCGGCCTCGCTTATATGTCCAAAGGCCTCGTGAATGAAAACTCCTGCAAGAACAGGGTCAAGCACCACGTCATACACTCCTCCGGGAAAAGAACGGGCGAAAAGGAGTGCTGCGGCTTTCTCTCCCACTTTTCTTGCAAGAGGCTCACAATTTCTCACCAGCTCGAATCCTGCTTTCCCTGCCACACCATCCCGGTAAACCTCAATTCTATCCCCCGAACGAGCTGTAGCCACAAAACTCAAGGACACATCCGGTTTCTCCCAGAAAAGGAGGGACCCGTCGGAATTGGCAAAGTACACCTCCCTCCACTCATCACGATAGTCCACTACCACGCTGCTTATGAGGGGAGAGACTTCCTTCAGTGTCCGGGCATATCCGAGAAGAAGAGGAATCTTCTCTGCCAAGGGCTTTTCCCGAAAGTCTTCTCGGGGAACGAAGGAAACATCGGCCTCGACTTTTTCTCCTCGCACCACATCAGTCCCACTTTTGGGAAGAAGCAAGGAGGAACGGATCCCCAGTTCGACCCTCTCTTTCAGATTCTCCCAGGTCTGAAAAGTAGAAAACCACCAGCCCGTCCTGGGGTTCAGAATCCTCACATATCCACCCTCTTCCATTGACACCTTCGCCTTCTCCACGACCCCGTTGTGGACTCGGACGCTCGTCGTCAAAATTCGCTCCAGGCGAATTTCAAGGTATTCTCCGTTTTGAGCTTGGCGAACAAGGTTTTTGAGGACTTCCCTCATTGGGATGAGGATTCACCCGCCTTGCCTTCTTCAGGGCTTT
>FMSI01000741.1_pt1 | contig 14428 bp, 12 predicted proteins | sample 1504471 | NCBI WGS metagenome assembly FMSI01 (sample SAMEA4475357, study PRJEB15587) | soil metagenome | biome: Soil; feature: Field | place: India | collected 2015-03-11 | depth 0 m
TTTACAGTCTGCCCCCTTTGGCCGCTCGGGCATCCCCCCGCGATTCAGAAGTATACCCTATTCGGCTTTGCTGTTGTCAAGGGGTTCAGCGACGCCGCCCATCACCCGCTGTATCACCACGCCGACGGTGAGCATTATCCAGTACAATCCCAGCGCCCAGCCTAACACAGGTATCCACACAACGGTAAGTATCACCAAACTGGCAACCATCACGCACCAGCCAGGGTTTGGCTCGGCGACGCCGAAGGCGGTTAACACGCGCTCGCCCAGTCGCCAGGCGGTCGCACCATAGCCCAGCAGGAACGCCAGCGCGAGCATCATCAGCACCAGCACGCTGAGCAGCTGCATCCCTTCAAGCACGGGGCTATCAGGCGGATTTTTTTCGGCGACTGCGTTCAGCAGCAGTGCTAACGCCAGCGCGCCCAGAACAGTCAGCAGCCCTCGCACCAGTGCTCCTCGCTCATCACGGCGGAACTGCGTGATGTAGTCCGCCGTTAGCCCGCGAAACAGCGCGATGTCCACAATCCCCACGCCCGTCAGCGCAAGGTACAGAAATATAATGCCCATAATAGTGTCCAGCGTATTGTTCATAACCCACTTAACCAAGTCCAGAGTGATTCCAGTTGCTCCTGCGTCCGCTCAAAAAGCGTGTGGAGCGTGGTGTAAGGCGTAAAACTCTCGACGTTCGGCGGTTGCCAGGCGTTGCTTTGCATCACAAGAAACAGCGCAGTAGGCAGGCACAGCGCGAGCGCGAGTTTGAGGGCGAAGCGCGGCTCGGAATCAGGCGCGAGCGGTGGCGCATGCTCTGGCGCAGGTAGGCGAGGCAAATTGCGCAGCGCACACCCGACTGCGCTCCACGCCTTCAACTTCTCCTCACACGCGGGGCAACGCTGTAGGTGGCGCAGGAGACTTGTTTTCTTTGGTTCCTCCAGCCAGCCCTCTGCGTAGTCGTGTAGCAGTGGCTCCAGCGATTTGCATTCGCGCATCATCCGAGTTCCTCCTCCAGCCAGCGGCGTAGGCTCTCGCGCCCGCGATAGAGCCAGGTCTTCACCGTGCCTTCAGGCACCTCCAGCGCACGGGCGACTTCTGCGACAGGCAGTTCTTCGTAGTAGTACAGCAGTATCACGGCGCGTTGGGGCGCAGGCAGGCGCATCAGCAAGCGTTGAAGCGTGCGTCGTTGCTCGCGCTCGTACAGTCGTTCCTCCAGCGTGGGCGCGGGAGGCATCGCTTTCGCCACCTGCTCCAGATGACGCTGCTCCGTTGCCCGATTGCGTCGCGCATTCAAGCACACGCGCGCCGTTAAACACAACAGCCAAGTAGAAAATGGCTGTGTAGGGTCGTACAACGGCAGGCGCGTGTACGCTCGCAGGAACGACTCTTGCATCGCGTCTTCCGCCACGCTCGCCTCGCCCAGCATCCGAAACGCCAGCGAGAACACACGGTCGCGATAGCGTTCCACCAGTGTGTCGAACGCCCTCGTATCGCCCTGCAGGCACTGTGCAACTAAGGCTGCATCGTCTGGCATGGTTATTTCACCTTACGAATCGACGCCACAAGCCAACTATTCGCGCTGGGACCGCCCTCGTTCAGCGCGCCCCAATCCGCCAGCGACAGCATTTTGATAGACGCAGGGTCTAACTTACCGTTGCCTTTGCCTTTTGTATCGTCGGTTATCGCGAACTGACTCCAGAGCACGCGTTTCGGTTCGGGTTTGCTCTCACCACCCGCCTCGAAAGTCGCCAACCAGCGTTCACCGTCAGCCTCTTCCACGAATACGGCAAGCGTGGTGGGCGTCTTCACCTGAATTGCAATCTCCAGCCCCTTTGTACCGCTCAGGGCGTTGGGTTCCACCATGCGCAACGCGCCAAAGATATATGGGAACGGCAAGTTATACTCCACGCGCATACCGCCCGCCTCGCGTTTGATGGTTGTGTAGGCGGTCGCCATCCATATCAAGTAGTCGCGCTGGAAGTCGTCGAGCGCGTTGAGGTCACTGCGCCGCGCGGGGGCTTTGCTGAGAAACTCAAACTCGTCCAGCCACATCACGCGTGTGCCCGACTGGTCGCCGAACAAAATCGCAGCGTCGGACGACGCCAAAAACAGCGCGCTCACATCGATTATCCCGATGCCTTGCGAATCGTCCATATCCAGTTTGTTATTGACGGGTTTAGTGTCCTCCGCCAGCATGAAGTCGCTCAGCGCGATGGTGACCTGTTGCCATTCGTTGCCTCTAATCCAAAACGGGGCGTACCATCGTTCGCCGCTCTCCTCTTGGACGCTCAGGGCGAACATCGCAGGTCGGTCGGCTTTTATCCAGAATCGGAACGCCTGCGTCCAACTTTCGGGTTCCAGGTAGATAATCGCGTTAAGTTTGCCCGCAGCGGCGGTATAGGTGTAGCGCAGGGCGCGCTTGCCTGCTTTCACGTCATTGGGGTTGTCGGTCAGGTCTATTTTGCCGCCCGCTCCAGGCAGCACAAGCCAGCCGTGTCGCGCATCCTCGAAATCGATTCGCGACTGTGGCTCTTGTGCCCACAGTATTCCCATCAGCAGCCCGAACACCATCCAGTGTTGCATAGTAGCCTCCGTATAAGCATACACGATGTGGGAGCTTCAGGTTTCGGGCTGACTGACGGCGACAACCCAAAAGACGAGGTACAACGAGACATCACGCCGGTATCAATAAACTTTTTGCTGTATGACGTTGTTCCATCGCTTGGAACGCTACACGCCAATCCTCCAGCGGGAAAGTACGACGCAATGGGGCTAAGTTTAGCTTGCCTGCGCCCATCAGCGTCAGCACGCGCTCCCAAGTCGCCCAAGTGTGGCTGAAGGTTCCCTGCAGCGTGATATTCTTGCCCACCAGCGGGTCGAGGCTAAAGCCAAGCGGTTCGGGTCCCCAGCCGACTTTGGTGATTTGCCCGTCAGGGCGGGTGACACGCAGGCACGGTTCCAGCACCGCCGACGCGCCCACCGCATCGATGACTAAGTCCGCGCCCAGCCCGTCACCCTCGCGCTTGATAATCGCCTCTATGTCATCTGCGTCAGCGTGTAAAACCATATCTGCGCCTGAGGCTTCCGCCATGCGCAGCCGCGCGCCGTCGGTGCTTAACCCCACCAATATTGCCTTGCGCGGGCTGTAGAGCTTTGCCATCTGCAAGCATAGTAAGCCGATTGGTCCGCTGCCGAACACTACAATCAGGTCGGATGGTCTGGGGTTGGAGCATTCCATCACGGCGTGCGCCGCCACACAGCACGGTTCGGTCATCGCCGCATCTTCAAAGCAGAGGTTGTCAGGCACGCGGTGCAGGACACGGGTGGGGACACGCACATAGCGGGTCATCGCGCCGTTCACTCCATAGCCGAAGCCCAATCGGTGCGGACAGAGGTTATAACGCCCTGTGTAGCAGTAGGCGCAGTTGCCGCATATCACAGCAGCGGTCTCGCACGCCACGCGGTCGCCTACCTGCCAGCCTTGCACGCCCTCGCCGACAGCCTCGATTACGCCTGCGAACTCGTGCCCCAGCACCACCGGCGTGTTCACCTTCCACGACTGCGTGCCGTGATACTGGTGCAAGTCGGAGCCACACACGCCCACTGCCCGCACGCGCACCAGCACCTCGCCCACGCGCGGTGTCGGCTCTGCTATCTCACGCAACTCCACACGGCATGGCTCCAACGCGTAATGGACGACGGCTTTCATTTGGAAGCAAAGTATACCTGGTGCAATTGCTCGCGCTTGAGACGGAAAATGGTCGGATAAGCGTGCGGTGGAAACTGAGTCTGCGCAGAGCTGACCCTCTCAAGTGCGCTGTACTTTGGAATTTCACCCCACTACCGCCTCGCGCTTGCCCGCGAAGATGTCCCGGATGATTTCGTCCACATCCACTTCCTCGATAGTGATGTCGTGGATAGGCAATTCCTGTAGCGCTTCGCTGGCGATTCGGCTGACCTGCTCGCGCGGGGCTTCCAGCACCGCCTCCAGACCCTCCGACCGCACCACGCGCCCGAAACGGTTCAGCGACTCCGCCGGCACGGGACGCTCGAACTTCAAGTGCAACGCTTTGCTGGGGCTGTATCGCTCTACAAGGGCGCGCAGCGTGTCGTCGAAAATCAGCTGCCCGTGATGGATAATCAGCACGCGCTGCGCCAGCTCTTGCACATCCTGCATGTAGTGACTGGTAAGCAGAATCGTAGTGCGTTCGCGGCGGTTGTACTCTTTCAGAAACTCGCGGATGCGCTTTTGCGAGACCACATCGAGTCCAATCGTCGGCTCATCCAGGAACAGCACACGCGGGCGATGCAGCAGTGCAGCGAGCAGCTCGCACTTCATCCGCTCGCCCAGCGATAGGCGACGCACCTGGGTGTTCATCACATGCTTAATTTCCAGCATCTCCGCCAGCTCGTTTACGCGCCGCTCGAACTCGTCGTCAGGCACTTCGTACAGGGCTTTCAGCAGTAGGTACGACTCGTAGGGTGGCAAATCCCACCAGAGTTGCATTTTTTGCCCCATCACTAAGGCGATTCGGCGTTGCATTTCGGGGTGTCGCTCCCACGGCACATAGCCCAGCACACGCGCCTCACCCGAAGTGGGATAGATAATGCCCGACAGCATTTTCAGCGTGGTGGTCTTACCCGCGCCGTTGGGACCGAGAAAGCCCACCAGCTCACCCTCCTCAATCGTGAACGAAATATCGCGCACGGCTTGCACCTCATGACGCTCGCGCCGAAACAGGCTCTTGACGGCGTTCCACAAGCCGGGTGGGCGTTTGTACGTGTGATAAGTTTTGGACAGGCGTTCGACAACGATGGCTGGCATACGGGAATATTATAGCGCATCAGCTACGGGAACAGTGAGCGCGTTTGCATAACTTTCGGCAAGGGACGACCTCCCTCCAGCCAAATAGGAATCATTTCCAGTTTCTGCACACCCTGCGCGGTGATTTCCGCGACAATCAGCGCGCCCTGACGACTAAGCGTGGAGCGCGGCGTATGGATAAAGTTGCCCACACTGTAGAACACGTGTGCCTCACCCACACGCTCGTAGCCCTGCACCACGTGCGGGTGATGCCCCACGATGAGGTCTACGCCCACATCAGCGAGAGCGCGGGCGATGCGCCGCTGTTTGGCGTTGGGCTGTGTTTTGCCCTCGTCGCCCCAGTGAGGGATGGCGACTAACACATCGACGTTTTTGCGAGCTTCAGGCAGCAAGGGCAGGATATCGTTCAGAACCGCCACACCTGCAGTTTTCTCCCCTGCAGGAAACAGGCGCGGCACAACGGCGGTAAAGCAAAAAAATGCGATACGCACGCCCCCAAAATCCACATACACGGGCTGTGCTGCTGCGTTGCGGTTTGCACCTGCGCCCGCCCACCACACGCCCGCACGCCAGAGATACTCAACCGTGTCCATCAGCGCGACTTTACCGTAGTCCACTGAATGGTTATTGCCCAACGAGACCATCGAGACGCCCGCAAGGCGCAAGTGCTGTGCCAGTTCTGGCGGGGCGCGAAAGGTGTACTCTTTATCCAGCGGTGCGCCGCGCGTGCTGATGCAGCCCTCCATATTCAGAACCGTCCACTCCGCCTCGTGCAGCAGCGGCGCGATAGGTTCAAAGAGATAGCCGATACCGCGCGTCTTTGCAATCCGGCTCACGCCCTTGCCAAAAATAATATCACCACCGATGAGGATGCGAGCCTGCTCACGCATGTCATTGCTTGTACGCTACGACTCGAAAGCTTTGCGCCCAGCGCAACGAAAGGGGTGTAATTAGTTGTAGCAGACGGTTTGCAGCGCGAATGATGGGGTTGCCCCCTGCGCCCCCGAAGTAGGAGTAGGCGCGGGCGCGAAAGCCGAATCGCCTCAAATCGCGCGCCAACTCCATCGGGTGGAAAAGTCGCTCGATAACCTCGCCCGAGTAAGGATGGACAGGACACTGAGTACCATCAAAACGCGAATTGGGCAGTTCACCTGTCTGGATATATCGCTCAGTTGCATGTAGGATCGCCTCGCGCGTCATCAGGCTGGTACGCTCGGCGAGTTGTTGCACCGTCGCCGGGTCCAGCTGCGGGTATGCCTGCTGGATTATCTCCGCGCGCATCTCCACATAGGTTTGCTTAATGTTGTGGACGCCGATTCTGCCCTTCGGACCTTGCTCGAATCGTCGCCAGATTTCGTGGGTATGTTGTGCCAAACTGGGATTCGCGCCGTTGTTGCCATCAGCGATAATCAACACGCCTCCACGACAAAGCCAGCGCGACGCCTTCTCAAAAAATTGCTCGACATTCAGATAATGTGAAATCGCCTCGTTAGAAAGTATCATATCGAACGAGGCAGGCTCAAAATCGATATCATCCAGATTTTTCAGGTAGGCTCGCAGCGATTCGTTCAGTCCGAAATCCTCGATAATCTTCTGGAAAGTGTTCAGGCGGTTGTCGCTGAGGTCGAAGCCGACGCCTTCGCGTGCGCCCATGTAGTGTAGCACGATGAGCTGCAGTCCATAGCCACAGCCTGCATCCAGCACGCGCTTGCCCTCGGGGTCGAACTGCGCTAAACGGCATAAATCATATACATAACGGGTCTCCTGCCTGCGCCCGTGCGAGTGGGTGAGCTGCGGGTAATAGTGCCAAAGCTCTTCGGCGTAGCGTCCTTTGTTTTCCTCGCACACAACCTGCCTGAACAGGGCATCGACCTGCTGGCTTACTGTGCTAAAATCTCGCATCAGACAATTCTACCTGTTCTGGGTATGATTGAAGTGTGCAAACAGCGGAGCCGATGCGCGTCATACAGGTATTGCCTGCGTTGCAGGTGGGCGGTGCGGAGCGTCTCGCGGTGAACTTATGTATTTATCATACAGCGCAAACGAGTCCTGCATGTCTTATTTACGATTCACCTTCGAGCACACATTATGAGCAGTTATTAAGCAAGCATCAGATCCCGCTCTACACGGTGAACAAGCGACGCGCCTATGATGTAGGGGTGTTTGTACGGTTGTTTCGACTGGTTCGTACTCTCAATCCCGATGCAGCGCACTTGCATATCAGCGGCATCAACTACATCTTTCCGTTGCTGCCGTTGTTGCGATTGCCCAGTGTGTACACCGTACATAATGTGGCGGAGCATGACCTGCACGCACGGCGCAGTGGACGATTGGTGCAGTACCTTGCCTTCCGATGGCGACTGGGCGGGATTCAACCTGTGGCGATTTCCGAACAGGTGCGCGTGTCGTTTCGGGATTTGTATGGCTGGGGTGAGTTGCCCGTAATCTGGAACGGGATACCTGTGGCGGAGTTTGCCCCGTCCTCTGAGCGTAGGGCGTGCTGGCGGGTGCAGGAGGGGTTTTGCGACAACGATGTGCTGATTGTGTGTGTGGCGGGTTTCCGCCCTCAGAAGAACTTAGGGCTGTTGCTGAGGGCGTTTGGGAGTCTGGATTGTGAGTCGGTGCGGTTGTTGCTCGTCGGCTCGGGCGAGCAGGAAGCACAGCTGCGCGCACTTACGCAGGAGTTAAACGTTAGCGAGCGCGTCCACTTTCTTGGTATGCGCAGCGACATTCCTGAGATTCTCAACGCGTGCGACCTGTTCGCGCTCTCGTCGGACTGGGAAGGTACGCCGATGGCGATTATGGAGGCGATGGCAAGCGGGTTGCCCATAGTAAGCACAGCAGTCGGCGGTGTGCCTGAGCTGGTGCAACATGGAACGATAGGCTTGCTTACGCCCAAGGGCGACGAACGCGCTCTGAGGGAGGCACTCTCTCAGTTAGCGGCTGACGCCGCGCTCCGACAGAGAATGGGCAACGCAGCTCGGCGATTTGCCCTTGAACATTTCGATATCCGCAAGACTATTGAGGCATACGAACAGTTATACACGCAAATCTCATCAAGGCGGTATAATTCCGCCCGATGGCGCTTCCACAAGCGCAGCAGCACCGGTTCCTAACGGAGGAGCAGCGCACGAAAATTAAGTGCGCGATTGCCGATCTATGCCAACTGATGCCTATGTACAAGCAAACGCGCGACCCTGAACTGTCTTGGAGAGTGAACGATGAACACAGCGTTGCTGATTGTGGATGTGCAGAACGACTTTTGTCCTGGCGGTGCGTTAGCCGTGAACGAGGGCGACCAAGTGATACCACCCTTGAATCGCGCCGCAGAGGCGATTGCGCAGCGCGGTGGGCTTGTGCTCGCCTCGCGTGACTGGCACCCACGCGAAACCAAGCACTTCGCCGAGTTCGGCGGCAAGTGGCCCGTACACTGCGTGCAGGGCACAGCAGGCGCGGCATTCCATCCCGACTTGAAGTTGCCCGCAGACACGATTATTATCTCCAAAGGCACGGGTAGCGAGGACGACGGCTACTCCGCGTTCGAAGGGCGCGCCGAAGACGGCAGAACGCTGCACGAGATGCTGCAGACCCATGGCGTGCGCAAGCTGCTGGTGGGCGGCTTGGCAACTGACTACTGCGTGCGCGCCTCAGTATTGGATGCGCTGAAGCACGGCTACGAGGTGGTTGTGTTGACTGACGCAATTCGAGGCGTGAACCTGCAGCCCGACGACAGCGAGAACGCCTTGCGCGAAATGCATGCAGCAGGGGCACGGCTCGCAACCACCGCCGACGCGCTCACATCAGGGCACGATAATTAGCCCGCTGCTCGATGCCCCGCGCAGCACTTGTTGCACAAACGCGGGTTCGGGCAGCGCACCCTCGAAGCTGTGGCGGTCGTTAATCACGGTCTTGGGTACTGCCATCACGCCGAACTGGTTGGCTAACTCTGGAAACTCCTCGCTACTGACGCCCTCGGCGGTAATTAGGTCGCTCGCCATCGCCAATTTGTGCGCCAGTCGCACGGCGGCGGGACAGTACGGGCAGCCGTAGGTCACAAAAACGCGAATATGCACGGGGTTGCGTAGGTTTGCCAGCATCAGGCGGCTGTCGGGCGAGAGACCGGGGTCGCCCTTCCCCACATCCTCAATCGCGCCCACCAGCGAGGCAAACTCAAAGCCTGCAGGAATGCCCAAGTAGCGTATACCGTAGTCTTTTTCTTCTGTGCGCACGACAATCGTGGGCGCATGCGTAATGTTATATTCCTGTGCAACATTAGGCTCCCCCTCCTTGCTATGTTGCTCTAAGGTAATCTTACCGCCTCCGACGCTCACTAACTCTTGTGCGATTTGCGACAACAGCTCGCTGGTCTCGGGTTGTTCATTCGTAGTGAACACGACCAGCTTCACGGTGCTGGGCAAGCCGCTAAATCGCTGCATTAAGGTCTGTCGATCTTTCTCCTGAATAATCGTCATTTCCGCCTCCATTCGAATAGAGTACCTGATGCAGGGTTTCGATTCACGGAGTGGCTAACGCAACGCCCTTTGCAATCGCACGATTACCGAAGCCATCCTGCCGCGATGCGTATTCAGCGGGCGCGGGTCGAAAGTGAACTCGGTCATGCTCTTAACGATGGCATTGGGCACTTGCAGCAGCCCACGTGCCTGATTGAGCAACTTGGGGTTTATGCGCTTGCGCTCTGCTTCGCTCGCCAGGCGTTGTAGCAGCGTGAAGTATTCGTAGTCCTCCGCGCCGTCGCGCAAGCACTCCCAGCGAATGGAGGGGATGGGGTCGGCGACTACGGGCTCGTCGCTGGCGTTCGGGTCGCGACGCGGGGGGTAAAGCAGCCTGCCGTCGCCGTTGCCCCAGAACAGGCGCATGCCCGGCGCGAGACTCGCGTCCCACACATAGCTCATCGGGTCGTCCCACGGGTTTTGCAAGCGGTCAGGGTAAGCAAACGGATTGTGCCACCACGTGGTCTCCCAAATCAGCACGCCCTGCACGCCGTATTTCCACGTCTGCCACAGCCACACGCGCATTTCCGTGCCGGGATGGTCGATGAACAGCGTGGCGTAGGGTGCGCGGGGACCTGTACAGACATACCACCACACCTCCTCGCCCGCTGCCCGCCGCTGACGGATGGCGTCTAACGGCACAAGCGCCGTGAGCGGACACCACAAGTCCACCGTACCAATAAGCGGAGGCTCAGGCTGCTCGGTCAGCATCACGGTCAAATCGGGCGCAGCGCGTTTTATCTGCTCGTTCACACGGCGCACAAAGGGGTAATCCGCCTCCTCTGGCTCGTCGAACCAATAGATGTATGCCTTGTGCAGCCAGCCGTTCTTGCGCAAATGCTCCTGCAGCTGGCGCATGTAGTCCGTCCAGGAGCGTTCGTATTCAGGCGTCCCCTCTTTGAAGCCGAGAAACTCGGCGGGCGTGTAGTTGGGATGGCGTCCGCCGGGCAGCCCATAAATCGGTAATACGAAGCTGTTGAAGCCGAACTCGTTCAGGTAGCGGCGCGCCGCCTTATCGAACTCCGTGAAGTCCAGCGACACCTGCCCACCCTCAAGACGCACGCTGTACCAGCTCAGATAGAAGTTGTACGGGTTCAACCGTGCGCGGCGGAACGCCTGCATATAGCGATCCCAGAGTTCGCGCTTCTGCGCATCGGTGCTTGGCTTATGATACTGAAAGATGCGCTCCGCACTAATGCCGAACCCGCTGCGTAGAGTGGGCATGCGAGGCAGGTCGAAGTCGTACACTGTGAACTCAATGGGGACACGTATCTCGCCCCGATTGGTGTGCAGTGTAAGATTTCCTCTATACACGCCTGCGGGGGTTCCGTAGGGCGCGTAGGCGGTGAGCCAAAGGGGCTGGTTCTGCCCTGCGGGGATGTCCACTGGAAGTTTTAGTGGGGGCAGTGGGTCAGGGTACTCGTCGGGCGTGCCGATCGAATCTGTGGGGTGCTCCACATATACATAGGCGACCTCGCGCAGTTCAAGATGGTGTGCGGACAGGCGGTTGCGTTCCGCTTGCAAGTCGCTCAGCTCGACTTTCAGCAGGCGCAAAGACTTAGCAGGGCGCAGCACGATCTGCACAGGTTCATACTCGCCGCGTGCCGCGCTGATTCGCACGGCAGGGCGGGTTTGAGTGGGCACTCCGCGCGTCTTGCCCACCTTCCAGCCCCACTCACACCACCATGCGCCTGCCCACTCTGGTACGCCCGTCAACCGATAGCCGTAGTGCGACCATTCTATAAAACGTATTAGCGGTTTCATGCGCACACTCCACAGAATTTGTCCTCGCTCGTCGAGTAATCCAACTGCCTGCTCCAGCGATTTATCACTCGCCTCGAGCGTGGGGATTGCAATCTGGAGTGTCTGGTTCGGTGCGATGCGGAAAGGCTGCTCGCGCGTGGGTGTTGAAGTGCGGGCATCCGACAGCGACTGCACGAATGGGCGCACCTGAATGGAGTTCTGGGTAGTGTTCGTGGCTTCGATGAGCAGTTTCCACCTGCCTTGCGCGTCGCGTCGCAGGACAAGAGGTTTCACCTGCAGTTCATTGCGCTGCTGATGAGGATACAGCACTGAGCTCCTGCCCGTGAACGTCCCGCGTGGAGCGCGCTCCAGCTCCGCTTCCAGCAGATAGCGGTCTACCTGTATCACGCCAGTTTGCCCTACGAGGCGCACCTCCAGCACGTGCGCGGGCGAGAACTCTCGCGGGATTTCGAATCGATGTTCGCCGCGCCCGCGCACCGTATGCACAACCTGCCAATCGCCATCGTCCCTGCGCAGATGAATCGCCAAAACGCCGTTCTGTTCGTAAGGGACTTTCAGGCTGAGCGTCGCACGGCGCATCAGCACGCCCCCCAGCGTGTGCCGGAAGGTCGCCTGCGTATTCGGACTGAACACAAAGCGATTGGAGTTGAAATTCGCCGTGAACTCGCGCAGGGGCAACTGCGTGTTGGACAGCTCACCTTCAAAGCGACTGACGAACAGGTAGCGTCCGTTGCGAATCGTCTCACCTTCGCCCAGCATAATCCCCGCTGCACGCTCAGTAGGTCGTCGGCGGGACGCCGACGCTACGTTGCTTGCTGCCTCCTGATGCATTATGCTACTATATTGTGCATACACAACATCAACAGGGATTAGCTGGGGCTGGTCAAAAAGAATTTCGCCGCGCCACTGCCAGTGTCCTACGCGAACAAACGCCTCGCGCGTGTCAGCGGGCGTGCGGAATACATACTCGGCGGCTTGCCACTCGCGTGTCGGGATAAAGTCGCGATTCACCACATTCGTGCCAACAATCGCGCAGCCGCCCACTCCCTCGCCTTTGAGACGCACACGGAACGCATAAGTGCGGTACGGCTCCAGTTTCCATCGTGTATTACGCCAGTAGGCAATCTCCTCACCTTGACCTACGACCACCAGCGCCATGCGGTCAGTGCGCTGCAGCCCGCGCTCAGCGTCCAGTATCACAATCCGTTGCTGGCGCGTCTTGCCTGTACCACTGGGAATCCAGTCGCTCAGCGGCGGCGGCTCGATCTGCGTTAGTAGTACTCCAAATGCGAGTGTCAGGGCGCGTATGGGCACGAGGGAATTGTACCTGTGAGGAAAGGCAGTTTAGGGGGCAGGAGTGGCAGCCTCCTGCCCTACAACGGCTTACTTTGCCTCAGCCCGTATTGCGCGTCCCAACACTTCCAACGCCTTGTCTAACTGCGGGTCGCGGTCTTGCAGCCAGTCTTCAGGCGACATCCATACGGCGATGTCGGGCTTCTCACCGTTGTTCTCCATGTTGGAGCCGTCGATGCGATACGCGCCCTGCTGTGGCATCCGCGCGCCTGTGCCGTCCACGAGGCTCAGGTTCCATGTCCAGATGACATAACCCGGCGTCTCCCATCCAATCAGTGTGGCGAGCTTGCGGGCGCGCATCGCGTACGGGAACATCTCGCCGTTGGACATGCTGCGCTCGTTGAGTAGCACCACCATTGGCATGTCGAGGGCAAGGGGCGGTCCCACGTTAGGTAGCCCGTCGCGTGGAACGTAGTAGGCGTAGGGCTTGCGCTCCAGCCAGTCGACCAGCGAGTCGGCGACGTTGCCCCCGCCATTGAAGCGCACATCGATAATCATCGCCTTTTTGCCCTGCGCATATTCATAAAACTCGCGTTCGAACCGTTCGCGGTCGCCGCCGCCCATCGCGCGGATATGCACATAGCCCACCTGCCCGTTCGTGCGCTCCTCCACGAGTTTGCGCAATCGGTTAATGCGGTTGCGGTAGTGCAACTCGCTCCATTCACCCGCGCTGATGGGGCGATAGCGCACGGTGCGCGCACCCTCCTCGCTGGGGATACGGTTCACCAGAAACTCAAAAGTGCGGTCGCCCTTGTCGTTAATCAGCTGCCAGAGTTTCTGGTCGGCTTGCACAGATTCGCCGTTGATTTTCAGCACGTACTCGCCAGGATGGATGCGCGTTTCGGGGAACGCGGCAGGCGAACCGTCGGGCACTTCGGCGACTTTTAAGCCACGCCCACGATGACTGTAATCGATGGTGAAGCCGAGATGCGGTGTGCTGGGGCTGCGCACCGTCGCGCTGGAGCGGGGCGAGACCTCCGTGTGCGAGCCTTCAAGTTCACCCACCATCATCGACAGCACCACGCCGAACTCTTCTGGAACCCCTACACCCGCGAGCAAGGGACGATAGCGTTCGCGAATCGCTGCCCAGTCGCGCCCGTGCATGCCAGAGTCGTAGAAGCCGCGCTCGTACGCCCGCCAGAACTGCACGAACGCCGCCTCACGCAACGCCATCGCATCGAACTCGAAGTCCGCCTTGAACTCCACCTTGTCGACGCGGTTGTTCGCCGTAAGGTTCATCACGAACAGCTCGCCGTTGCGGATGAAGTAGAGTTTCCGTGCGTCGGGGGAGACTCGTAGCGCGCCGTGCCCGCCGCCTGAGGTGAGGCGTCGACTCTCGCTGCCATCGTAAGACACCTGCCACACATCGCCTTCCGAGATGAAATAAATCTTGCCGTCGCTGGCGACGGTTAAATCGCCCTGTGGGGCTTGATTATTCCATCGTCGGACGCGCTGGTCGATGTCCTCGAAGTCGATTTTCACCTCCAGCGGCTCGCCCTCCTTGGGCTTTTCGAACTGGATGTCCTTATCGTCGCGGCGGGCGGTCTCGCGGGTGAGTGGGAGGGCGTACAGGGCGTTGCCTGCGCGATTGCTGAAAAAGAACAGATACTTGCCGTCGGGCGACCACGCGGGCTGGTTGTGGAAGGCGTTTAGGCGCGTGATGTTCACGGGTTCGCCGGAGCCGTCGGCGGGCAGAATCCAGAGGTTCCATGCACCGTATGCCGCGCGTCGCTGCACACATAGCCATCGCATATCGGGCGACCACGCAAAGTCGCCCCCGCCTAAGCCGTACCAATGCGTGCCCGGCTCGTGTAGCACCTTCTTCGCCTCGCCCGTCTCGAGGTTCAGTGCAAACAGTCCGCCGTCGGAGCCAGAGACCCAGAAGCCCAGCTGCTTGCCGTCGGGCGAAAGCTTGAGGCGCGTTACATCAGCAGGACGGTCGAACAGGCGTTTGACCTCCAGCGTCTCCACATTCAGCGCATAG
>FMSI01068579.1_pt1 | contig 14420 bp, 12 predicted proteins | sample 1504471 | NCBI WGS metagenome assembly FMSI01 (sample SAMEA4475357, study PRJEB15587) | soil metagenome | biome: Soil; feature: Field | place: India | collected 2015-03-11 | depth 0 m
CTCTTTAATCATGTCTTTTGCTAATATGGCCAGTATCTTATCACCATCAAGAATAGAGCCTTTTTCATCAACAAAGATAACCCTATCCCCATCTCCATCAAGGGTAATCCCTAAATGTGCTTTTTCTTCACGAAGATGTTTAACAACATGCTCAGGATAGAGGGCTCCACAATACTTATTTATATTCTCACCATCTGGTTCAACCCCTACAGGAATAACAAAAGCTCCCAACTCCTCAAAAACCTTAGGAGCTATTTTATAAAAGGCACCATTCGCACAATCTACTACTATCTTTATGCCTTCTAAGGTTAACTCTTTAGGGAAAATTGTTTTAAGATAACTTAAGTATCTTCCATCGGCATCATCAATCCTATAAGCCTTGCCGAGCTTATTATGTGTAGGTCTTATTGAATCGATCTCCGTGCTTAAAATGAGTGATTCTATTCTATCTTCCATCTCATCGGAAAGTTTGTAGCCATCCCGACCAAATATCTTTATCCCATTATCATAGTAAGGATTATGTGATGCTGATATTACAATGCCAGCATCTGCCCTAATACTCTGTGTTAGAAAGGCAATACCAGGAGTTGGTATAGGACCTGTTAATATGCAGTCAACCCCCATTGAACATATACCAGAAGTTATTGCCGATTCAATAATATATCCTGATAATCTTGTATCTTTCCCCACCAATATCTTGTGTTTTTTTCCAGAATTCCTAAAGAGATAACCACAGGCTCTGCCTACTCTTAAAGCAATCTCTGGTGTCATTGGATACTCATTGGCAATGCCTCTAATACCGTCAGTACCAAATAGCTTCCCCATATAAAAGCTCCTAATAAACTATAATTTTTACCCTGTCTATTTCCAATTTTGTACTTTCAGAGGGATGAAGAAGTTTGACATAAAAGGTCTTTCTACCCTTAGCATCAAACTCTTCAGTGAAAACCGCATTTGTATTAAAGATAGTCCTTCTATCGCCTTTTATCTTCACCATAGGAGGCTCAACTATAACCTTTCTAATACCACTATACTGAGGAATCACCTTAACCTTTTTCTCCACATATCTGTCGATCGTTAGTGTAATTTTATTAGGGCTTATTTTTACAATCTCAAGCCCTGCTGTCAATCTTAACATGTCCTCTTTAACATCAATTGTATGTTTACCTTCAGTATAGTTTTTTAGATTAATCTCTATCTTTCCGTCATTTTTTCCATATCTTTTTAACAAATTGTTTGGTCCCTTTATCCAGACATTAACCTCATTTGTAGAGGTATTTTCGATATAAAAGTTCTCTGATAGGTTATTATAAATAATACCATACTTTACTGACATCTCGGAGATATCTCTCCCCTGAATATAAAACCAAAGCAATATAGCAAGAAAAAGTGAAAGAACCTTTAGACCCAAGTTATTGAGTAACTTTTTCACCTTTCTCCTTCCTCTTCTTTCCGAAAAGCAGCTTCAATAAAAGCTTCTCAAGTACATTATCATCTAACTTCATAGTAATTTTCCCATCTACAGCAACAGATATATTTCCTGTTTCCTCAGAAACAACAAGACATACACAATCGGTCTCTTCTGTTATCCCTATTGCAGCCCTATGTCTTGTTCCCAAGCTTTTAGATAGATTAGTAGCAGTAGTTAGTGGTAAAAAACATCCTGCTGCTTTTATCAGCCCCTCTGAGATTATTACAGCACCATCATGTAGAGGAGTTGCAGGATGAAATATGGAGAGCAAAAGCTCCTTTGATATTTTTGCGTTCAAGATTGTTGAATCTTCCATATACTCCTTTAGGTCATCTTCTCTCTGAAATACTATTAGAGCGCCAATCTTACTTAAAGACATGGCATGAACTGTCTTAATTATCTCTTCTATAAACTCAATGTCTCTAACGTTTTTTGTAGTTTTAATAAGGGTACCTCTTCCCATAACAAGGAACCCTCTTCTTATCTCAGGATAAAAAAGTATAACCAAGATTAAGAAGAGAGAAGAGATAAAATTATTTAAAATCCAGTTTAGAGTAGTTAGTTCAAAGAACCCTGTTAGAAAGGAGGTGAAAAAAATAAAGAGTGAAAAGGAAATAAGTATTTTAAGTGTTTTTGTTCCCTTTAAGAAGACTAATATGCGATATATAATAAATGACATTATACCTATATCGAGGATATCTTGCCATCTAATCTGATATAATATATTTTTCATATCAGTCCTAATTTAATTTTTTAAAAAAGAAAGAAAGAACAAAAAACTAAAGAAAAGCCGAGTTTTTAATAGCATCACTAACAAGTGCAATATCTTTTGCTAAAGATACATTGTGAACCCTAACAATATCTGCTCCTTTAGATATAGCAATAGCCAAAGTCGCCATAGTCCCGAGATCTCTGTCTTTTGGATCCTTGCCAAGTATAGTACCTATAAATGATTTTCTTGAGGTGCCAACAAGTATTGGCAGTCCAAAGACCTTAAACTCTTCAAGTCTTCTCAAAATAAAAAGATTATGTTCCAAACTTTTTCCAAAACCAATTCCTGGATCAATAACAAGTCTTTCCCTTGAGATACCGGCTTTTAGTGCCTTATCGATGGAGCCTTTTAGAGAACTTAAAACATCTTCCATAAAATCTTCATAAACTAAATTTTTCTGCATATCCTGTGGTTTTCCTCTGGTATGCATCAAGATTAAACCAGCTTTATACTTAGCAACTACTTCCGCCAATCTTTCGTCAAAATTTAGTCCACTAATATCATTAATTATATCAGCGCCTGCCGAGAGTGCAACTTGAGCAACTTCACTTTTATATGTATCAACAGAGATTACTACATCTTTGAATCTACTTTTTATAGCCTCTAAGACTGGTATAACCCGGTTTATCTCCTCTTGCGTTGATACTTCTTGTGCTCCTGGTCTCGTTGATTCTCCACCAATATCTATAATATCAGCGCCTTCCTCTATGAGTCTTTCAGCCTGCCTTATTGCCATATCTTTATCAAAATAAAGCCCACCATCGGAAAATGAGTCTGGGGTTATATTTAATACCCCCATTAGGAGAGTCTTTTCCCCTAAATTTATAATCTTATCTCTAACAAACCACTGGAACTTATTTTTTTCTATATTAGAGAGTATTTCTTTTATCTCTAAGGATAACTTTTTCATTGAAAAGGGTTGTAAAAGTAGTTTTTTACAAAGATAATGGAGCTGCTTTAAAGTACCTATAAGAAGAACATCAGTCCTCTCACAACCATTTATGAGCACTTCTCTTGCTACTGCTGCATCGCCTCCTATGGCTAACATCTCTTGTTTTAATATATTTGCCTGAGGGATTCTTAGATTATGAACCTTTAAGTTGACTGTAATTGTTTTTCTAAACATTGCAGCAACTCCACCTCTGTCTGAGCCAACTCTTTCAATATGATATCTTGCCTCTCTCTCGGACTCTATTTTTACAAGTCTGATATTAAACAACATTAGCCTCCTCGATTATCCTATCAACATCCTTACCATCAATGGTTTCTTTAATAAGAAGTGCGTCAACAAGTAAGTCAAGGGCTTTTCTTTTTTCCATAACAATTTTCTTAGCTCTATCATAGCAATCTGTAACTATATGTCTGATCTCGTTGTCTATATCAATGGCTGTTTTCTCACTATAATTTTTATGTTCAGCAAAATCTCTACCTAAAAAAATATGTTGACCTCTTTTACCAAAGGTTAAGGGACCCAATTTTTCACTCATCCCCCATTCGCAGACCATCTTTCTTGCAAGCTCTGTTGCCCTCTCTAAATCATTACCTGCTCCTGTTGTCATCTTGTTTAGAGCAATCTCTTCAGCGGCCCTACCGCCCAAAAGCATTGTTAAGTTATCAATAAGATAATCCCTACTGTAGTTATGTTTATCATCTATAGGCAGAAGCTGGGTAAGACCTAAGGCCATACCTCTTGGAATTATTGAAACTTTATGGATAGGATCTGCATTAGGTACAAATTTTGCCACTAATGTGTGCCCAGCCTCGTGATAAGCAGTAACCTTTTTTTCCTCTTCCGAAATGACCATACTTTTTCTTTCTGTTCCCATCATGACCTTATCTTTTGCCTTCTCGAAGGTATCCATATCAACAAACTCTTTATTCATCCTTGCGGCAAGAAGGGCTGCCTCATTAACCATATTTGCTAAATCGGCACCCGAAAAACCTGGGGTTCCCCTTGCTAAAAGCTCTACATCAACATCAGAAGCCAAAGGAAGTTTTGAGGTGTGAACCCTTAAAATTTGTTCTCTACCCTTAACATCAGGTTTAGGGACAACTACTTGCCTATCAAACCTACCTGGTCTTAAAAGGGCAGGATCAAGTATATCAGGTCTATTAGTGGCTGCTACAACAATAATGCCATTGTTGGGGTCAAAACCATCCATCTCTACAAGTAATTGATTTAAAGTCTGTTCCCTCTCATCGTGACCACCACCAAGTCCCGCGCCTCTTTGTCTTCCTACTGCATCAATCTCATCAATAAAGACAATACAGGGTGCATTCTTTTTTGCTGTGTCAAAGAGGTCTCTAACCCTTGAGGCTCCCACTCCTACAAACATCTCTACAAAATCAGAGCCTGATATGGAAAAGAAAGGTACCCCTGCCTCACCTGCTATTGCCTTGGCAAGAAGGGTCTTGCCTGTACCTGGTGAGCCAACAAGTAAAACACCTTTTGGTATTCTTGCGCCTAATCTTGTATATTTTTTTGGATCCTTTAAAAAATCTATGATTTCTTTTAGTTCTTCCTTTGCCTCTTCGATACCTGCTACATCGGCAAAGGTGACCTTATTTTTACTATCTTGAGAGGTTTTAAACTTTGCCTTTCCAAAAGAAAGGGCCTTGCCTTGCCCCGCCTGCATCTGCCTCATAAAGAATATCCAAACTGCTATGAATAATATCATTGGTAACCAAGATATGAGGGCATTTTGCCAGAAGCTCGTCTCTTCGACTCTCACATCTACTTTGACACCCTTTTCTCTTAATATCTTAAAAACTTCTGGGTCTGGAGCGATAAAGGTTCTAAATTCTTTACCATCTCTATAATGTCCTTGAACTTTCTGATTTTGAATAATTACTGTATCAACCTTACCGTCCTCTACATCTATCAAAAAATCACTATATAGTATCTTGCTAACCTTACCTACAGGCTGATTGTAAAAATTAAAAAGAAGGATAAAAGAAAGCAGTATAAAGACCCATATGGCAAGAGTTTTGAAAGAATTATTCATAGTTTCTCCTAAAGTTTGCTTTTGAATAGCTTATATATTTTACTATATAAAGGCTTTTCTTTAAAGTTTAATTTAAAAGTCCTGCCATCAACTGAGAGAGTATAGTTAATGGAGTCAAAGAGAGGTATAAAGAGTATGCTTTTTTCTAAGGCTATTAAGGGTATAAATTTTCTCAGAAATTTTGGCACTCTCCTTTCAATAAAAAAATCTTTTAACTTTCTACCTTTATAAATATCTCGATCTTCAAAGGGTCTAACAATAATATCTTCCTTTAGGTGTTTTATATTACCGTCAATTTTTAAGGTACCAATTTTAGAATCTATCAAAATTTCTTTCCCCTCTATTTTTTGGGGAATAAATGTTAGTTTGAAGTTTTTTTTTCTAATTAGCAAAAAATCGAATCCCCTCTCAAAAACTATATCATGGGGAAAGTTTATAGAAAAACTTGATTTATCTTTTAATAAATCTAAAAATTGTTCTAACTGACATCTTTTAATTTTCTGCGTGTCTCCTTTAAAAATACCATAAAGGCCCTTTAGATATTCTCTAAAAATATATGAGTCTAATTGGTTGAAAATTTTTGAAATAACTATTTCATCATCTCTATAAATAACTCCACTTTTAATAAGCCTATTTACTTCTTTATTTATAAAGCTGCTTATCTCTCTGGCGTCTTTAGATAAATCACAGATGTGTCTAAGGGCCTTAACATTTATATCAGTAAGTTGCGGTATTACTTTATGCCTTATTAAATTTCTACTATAGTCAAGATTCAGGTTACTCTCATCTTCTATATAAAAAAGCCCTATCTTTTTTACAATCTCTAAAATCTCATTTTTACCAACATCTATTAATGGTCTTATGAGATTCCCCTCTAATAAGTCCATAGCTCTTAGCCCATATACTCCAGTGCCTCTACATATTCTAAATATTACTGTCTCGGCGTTATCATCTAAGTTATGTCCTAGGACTATATACTTTGCTTCTACTGCTTTGGCAATATTATTTAACGTAAAATATCTTACTAATCTACCAGCTTCTTCAATGGTAATCTTTTTTGTCTTTGCTAACTCTAAAACATTAGCAGAGATTACAAAGAGCCTTTGATTAAAACTATTTTTAATATACCTACTAAGTTTCTCGGATTCTACGGTAGAGACATCTCTTATTAAATGGTTTATGTGAACTGGAAAAATTTTTAAATTGAACTCTTTAGAGAGCTTCTCAAGAATGTAGTAAAGAAGTATTGAATCAGCACCACCTGAGAGCCCAATAACAATTTTGTTTTCTGAAGAACTATCAAAAATCTTAAGTTGGAGAAATTTTTTTTTTATACTTTTTATGAGATTATCTAATTCCATGTTTTGAATAGTATGATTTTTCTAGCTCTTCAGCATAAAATCTATCTATGCCACTATTAGATATAAAATCTTCCTTAAGGTCAAGATTGTTCTCTTCTCTTATTTTTGGCAAGATCTGGGTGATAAAAAATACCTCTTTCTTAATATGCCAGAAGACCTCCTGCCACAAATATTTTGGTATATATACATCTTCACCTAACTCTTCTTTTAGTCTTTCTACAACCTTAGAGGTATAATAATCCATATCGATATCTTTCTCTCCCCACAAGGAGAAGACTTCCCAAAAATTTTCTTTAATAATTCTGATGATCTTGTAAAAGTAAATCTCCTCTTGCATAAGATTTTTCAAGGCATAAAAGCTCGGTGTCAACATAGTCTCATCATTTACAATTAAAGGTATCTGTTTTTCAAGAAAACTAAGCCTTTTCTTGCCATAGTTTGTTAAATAGGGGTCTTTATAAAGATCAGAAAAAAAGATGTTAAAGAATAAACCTTTTTGGAGCTCTTCAAAAATTTTATAGTTTCCTATTAGACTTCTTAAATGATTTTCTGTTACATCAGATTCAGGGACAAAAGATATCTTCGTTAATATCTGATAGGTTGTATCAAATCTGTCAAAATAGGTTATAATCTTGTTAAAACCTTCCATCAATAAAAAATTGCCTTCCTTTGAAACTCTTTCATCTATTAGCCTACCGGCATCAAGAAAGGTCTGTTCAAAAGACATATCCCTATTAACCAAAGATCTTTTCTTAGCCATTAGTAACCTAATAATATTATCATCACTAATGCTGCCAGTATTCATAAAACCATCAAGTATATCTTTAATTGCATCAATCCCAGAAGAAAAGGTTGTAGTTGTTATACTTCTCTCTAAACCATCAAGAATGCTCTCTGGGATTCCATTCCTTATAAGCGAAAGTCTGAGTTTTTTTAATCTACTTTCGTCTTCTTCTGAAAAATTTTGACTTCTTTTTAACAATAAAGAAACATACTCATTAACCATGTTTTGGTTTTCTTCGTTCTGATAAATGCTTTCTACCCTTACTCTCTCTATCTGATATTTTTCAAGTTTTTTTTCCAACTCCTTCATCTTCTTTTGTTCTAAATCACTCAACTCACCTTTTGCAAGCAAATACCATAGCTCTTTGACAAGAATATCATGAACCTTAAGAAGAATAACTAGAATATCCTTCTCCTTCATCTCTGTGTAAATTAATTTAACTAGTTCTGAATCTTTTTCCTCTTTAACAAGTTCGGTCCTTTTAAGGGTTTTCCCTAACTTTTTTAAGATCTCCTCTTGTCTCTTGCCGATATTTTTGTGGTCTTTCTTATCAATGACCATAAAAAAGTAGTTTGTTAATGCATTACCTTCGCTAAAGATATTTAAATAACTTTCTTCCCCAGAGATTAAATCAGTAAACTCAATGGTCTCCGGATGTTTTTGAGTGGCACCAAACATTATTAGCCTGTTTTTTACTTCAGGCTTAATAAGATCCTTAAAGGGTCTTTCTACACCAAACATATAGTTACAAAAACTGCCACCAAAACCTCTATAGGCTATCCTATTATCGTATACTGTAAATCCAAAACCCTTAGAGAAAAACCTCTCTATACCGTTATCCCTATCAAACTGATAGAAAACTCGAGAATAAACATCCTCACCGTAGGCATAGAAGGTATAGTTTACCCTTTGGTTTATAACTCCTTCTAAAATTAGTTTTTTAAGCATAAGGAAATTCTACCTTTTTACCAATCTATCAGGCAACCTAAATTTAAGTGCCTAAAGGTTTATAAAAAATTTTATCCTTTAACAACCCCTAAAGGTCTTAACTTTACAACCTTTCTTGAAACTCCTGCAGAGTTAACAACATCAACAACCTCAGATATATCTTTATAGGCCTCTGACATCTCTTCTGCTAAAGTTTCTCTGCCTGCGGACATAACGATAATGCCCCTTTCTTCCATCTCTTTCCTTATGGATCTACCCTTTGCTCTTTTTATTGCTTGATGTCTCGAGAGGACTCTTCCAGCACCATGACAGGTGGAGCCAAAGGTATCTTCCATAGCTTTATTAGTACCAACAAGTATATAGGATGCCCTACCCATATCGCCGGGTATTATTACAGGCTGGCCTATCTCTTTATATTTATCAGGCAACTCAGGATGATGTGGAGGGAAAGCCCTTGTTGCGCCTTTTCGATGAACGAGTAGTTTCATCTTTTTACCATCAACTATATGTTCTTCAACTTTGGCAATATTATGAGCTACATCATAAATTAGCGTAAGACCCAAATCTTTTGGGGACATACCTAATACTTTCATAAAGGCTTCTCTTGCCCAATGGGTAATACATTGTCTATTAGCCCAAGCGTAGTTTGCAGATGCCTTCATTGCTGATATGTAGTCTTGTGCCTCAGGTGTGTTTATAGGTGCACAGGCAAGCTCCATATCAGGAATAGAGATTTTATACTTTGTTAGGGCCTTATGCATTATTTCTATAAAATCTGTACAGACCTGATGCCCCAAACCTCTTGACCCTGTATGTATCATTACAGTAATCTGATCTTTAAAAATTCCCAACTTAGAAGCAATCTCCTCATCATATATCTCATCAACATATTGAATTTCAAGAAAATGATTCCCCGAACCTAATGTACCCTGTTGAGCCTTACCCCTTTCATAGGCCTTATCACTCACTATCTCTGGATTTGCACCCTCAAGATAACCACCTGATTCAATAAAAATTAGGTCTTCCCTCTCTCCATATCCTTCCTCAACCGCCCAAAGAGCGCCTTTTTTTAGCAAGGTTCGCTCATCTTTTTGTGAGAGTTTAATTTTACCCTTTGAGCCAACACCAGATGGGACATTATAATATAAGTTTGTTACAAGCTCAGGTAAGAACTCTTTTATCTCTGCTTTTGTTAAATTACTTCTTAAAATTCTAACACCACAGTTAATATCATAACCAACACCACCAGGAGAGACTATCCCTTCTTCTAAGCAAAAGCCTGCAACCCCTCCTATAGCAAAGCCATAACCCGTATGGATATCAGGCATAGCTATAGATGCCTTTACAATCCCCGGCAGAGTAGCTACATTAGCAACCTGCTTTATAGCATCTACTTCTAAATATTTCTCTAAGGTTTCATCAAGATATATAATACCATCTACTTTCATACCACTTACATAGCCCTTTGGAACAAGCAATCTATTTTTGTCTATTCTTTTTAATTCTGCCATAACTTATCTCCATAGACCTTATTTGCTTTATTTAAAACTATATATCAAATAGTACTCTTGCTTCATATCCGTCTTCTGTTTCTTTTAAGAAAAAATTATGATAAGTGGCTGCTTTAATTAAAACACTACCTTTTGATTCATCGTTGGTAAAACACATAATAGATCCAGAAAGGACATAACTCCCACTCTCTTCGAAAACCTTTATGTCATAACGAGATGCGACAAGGCCGTATGTATCAAACAAAAAAATTAACTCATTCAACCATATGATAAATAACCGCTGCAAACTTTCAGCGTTTAACTTAATCTCTTTTTTTTCTGTTGCCTTCCTTCTTTTTCTAACCATTAGATCAAAAAGTGCCTGTCCACCATTAATAAAAAGCTCCTTTATACCTTTTCCATATATATATACCCCAATATCTCCAGTAGTTTCAAATTGTTTATAGAAACTTTTTTTCATAGAATTTATACTAATCTTTAAAAATACCGTCTTGCTCCAATAAATCTATTTTTAAAATAGCCGCTCTTTATATCTGAAATCTTAATCTCATCATTTCTTTTAGGAGCATGAACCATCTTTCCATCTCCTATATATATACCTACATGATTTGCCCTGCCATTATTACCAAAAAAAACCAAATCTCCTTCCTCCAAATCGTCATGATCTACCGGATAGCCTTCTCTCATCTGAGAATCTGCGGTTCTTGGTATATTTATACCGCAAAGATTATAGATGGCCCTTGTAAAGCCACTACAATCCATCCCCTCTGCTACATTATTTCCCCCCCACTTATAGGGTATACCTATAAACCTTTTTGCCGTTTCTGCAATTATATAACCCAAATCTTTATCTTTTTTTTGTGGCCTTTCTATACTTTTAACCTTAATTAGCTCCTTTGCATTAAAGGGCTCAGCAATGAAGTAATCTTCTATTACTCCTTTCTCTTTCAATCTTTTTGCATAAACCTTTGCACTGTCACGATCCTTAAAATCTCCAAACCTAACTACAAAAAAACCATCACTTCTCTTAAAATAAAAGGCATCAATACCTTGTCTTTCTAAGCTACTCACTAATCTTACTGCGTTATCAACATTTTTAAAGGCACCTACCTGAATAGCATAGCCTGCATAGTTTGTGGTAACTACCTTATCCGACTTTTTAGCAGCGCAAGAAAATGTTAAAAGTATTATAATAACAATTAATAGAACTCTCATATTATTAAATTATATCAGAATGAATTGGGCAGGATAAAAAATTTTGTAATTTGGTTTGTTAAAGAGTAAAAAACTCACTCCTTTTACGAGTATTAAATCTAAGAAAAACATTTGACATAAAACGTTTTTATGTTATATTTACTTTAATTTACAAGGAGGGTAATATGGGGAAGAATTATATATTTGTGTTCTTAATATCTTTTGCTATCCCGAGTTTTATTTTTGCCGATGCGACACCAACAGATCAAATTACACAAAAGGCAGTTAGAGAATATAAAAAAACAGCTCTACCTAAAGAAGAAAAAAAAGATAGTAGAAAGGTAGAGGTAAAGAAAAAACAAGAAGAGAATAAATTAGAAATCAAGAAAGAACCATTGAAACCATCTATTCAATCAACCTACTCAGTTGACGTCGAGATGTCAAGGGGCAACTATTCAGAGGCCATCAGATTGTTGGTTCCTATGATAAAGAGAGAGCCTAACAACTATGAGTTACGGTACAAACTGGCGATATGCTACTATGAGTTTGGGCTACCAAATAAGGCAATAGAAGAGTTAAACAATGTTGTTAAGCTTAAACCTGATTATGCCCCAGCTCACGTTAGATTAGGAGTAATCCATAAAAAGAAAGGAAATACTGATTTAGCCCTAAGAGAGTTTGCCCAGGCTAGTGAGCTAATGCCAAATAATCTTGAGCTAAAATTCCAGTTATCAAAGATTTATTTAGAAAGGGGAGATAGGCAGAAAGCTCAAGATGAGCTAAAAAACATCTTAAATATTGACCCCAGCTACTATAACGCCAATATTTTGATGTCAGATTTATTAACAGAAAACAAAGATTATGATAACGCTATTGAAGAGCTTAAGTTAGCATCCATATACTCACCGAGAAACCCCGATATCCATTTCAAATTAGGAAAGATCTATATGTTACAGGGAAATAAGAATAGCGCTATAGAGGAGTATAGAATCCTCAGAGATATTAATCCAGAATACGCCAAAAACCTCTTTATGTTCATATTCCCTGAAGGGAAGTAATGAGATTTGTTGTATTAATTTTTTTTTTAATAATATCCTGTCAAATAGTTTTTGCTAAAAAAAACCCTCTCTCAGAGGGTTTTTTACTTTTAGAAAAAAAAGATTATAGGAAGGCCTTTTCTGTCTTATCATCCCTTAACAAAAAAGAGCCCTTTTTATATACTGCCATGGGGATGTCAAAGGCCCTTTCTGGTGAGTACGAAAGGGCTATAGACTATCTCTTAATTTCCATTGAAGACAAAAAGGAGAGTAATAACTGGGTTCCAAATTTTTTTATAGGTCTATCCTTTTATAATCTAAGAAGATTTAAAGAGGCTATACCCTTTTTGGAAAGATCCTATAATTTAAATCCAGAAAAAGAATCTTTAACATTGCTGGGGAGGTCTTTTTTTGAAATTGAGGATTATAAAAAATCGGAAGAAATCTTTAGTAAGCTCTACAATGAAGGTAAGAATGAAGACATATCACTATATTTAATCAAGGCAAAGATAAATCAAAATAAGATTTCTGAGGCTGAAGATCTAATAAAGGAGGCAATAAATCTTTATCCTCAAAACCCTTTTTTACTCTATGAGAGGGCAAAGTTATGGTTGACAAAAGGACAGGTAGATTTAGCCGAGAGAGATCTCGAATCTGCTTTGAGCCTTTCTCGTAACGAAGATATCTTAAAAACTTACTCTTCAATTAAATCATTGAAAAAACCACAAATAAAAGAAGTTGAAGAGAAAAAAGTTTTTAAACTTAATTATGACTATCTTTACTACCTATCTCCATTAGTTTTGCTAACTTTTGGTATTGTCTTTGTATTAAAAAGAAAAAGAGAGAAGGGTTATTCTGAAAAATTATTTTTTGCCAAAACTCTTCTTTTAAAAGCTGACTATATTAGCTCAGGCAATATATTTTCAGAGCTTACAAAACATAAAAAATTTAAAGAGAGTGCCTATAAAGGACTTTTGGCATCAAAAACCCTCTTAGGGAAGTTAAATGAGTCAATATTAATGGCAGAAAATTTAATGAGTGAAGAAGATAAGTTTTTCTATCTGGCATTAATATATCTATATTTTGGTGATAAGGATAACTTCTCAAAAAACCTAAACATATTAGAGCAATTGGGCTTAGAAGAAAGAGTAAAAGTTTTAAAGAAACTATCATACTCTGATAAGAATGACATTGCAGACTTTATCATCAAGGAGGTTTAATGAAAGGAATTATACTTGCCGGTGGATCCGGTACAAGACTTTACCCTGTGACATTACCCATCTGTAAGCAGCTTCTTCCTGTATACGATAAACCAATGATTTACTACCCTCTATCGATACTTATGCTTTCTGGTATAAGAGAGATACTTATTATCTCAACTCCTACAGATACATCTCGTTTTGAGGATTTATTTGGGGATGGGAGCCAGTATGGTATAAAGATATCCTATAAAGTACAGCCAAAACCTGAAGGCATAGGTCAAGCTTTTATATTGGGAGAAGATTTTATAGGTAAGGATGATGTATGTTTAATTTTAGGTGATAACATATTTTACGGACATGGACTGACAGAGTTACTCAAAAATTCCGTAATAAAGATTAAAAGAGATGGTGGGGGTATTGTCTTTGGCTACTGGGTTAAAGATCCTGAGAGATATGGAGTGGTGCAGTTTAATAGTAAAGGTAAGGTATTATCTATCGAAGAAAAACCAAAAAAGCCAAAAAGCAACTATGCAGTAACAGGACTATATTTTTATGATAATGAGGTAATTAACATTGCAAAAAATATTAAACCTTCTGCTCGAGGAGAGCTTGAGATAACTTCCATAAATCAAGAGTATCTTAATAGAGGTAAACTAAAAGTAGAGATAATGGGAAGAGGCTACGCCTGGCTGGATACAGGTACTCATAATAGTCTTTTAGAGGCAAGCAACTTTGTAAAAATCATAGAAGAAAGGACAGGACTTAAAATAGGTTGTATAGAAGAGATCGCGTACAGAAATGGCTGGATAGAAAAATCTCAGTTAATTAAACTAAGTGAGATATTAAACAAAACTACCTATGGAGAGTATTTGAAAAAATTGATCTAAAATTTTAAAATTTTGTTAGGGAATATTGAACAATTATGCATAATATGCTATTTATTTTGATATGAAGCTTAGTTATATATCAAAAAAATCACTTTTACTTTTTTTAGGTGATATAATCGTCATCTGGCTAAGTTTTTTTATTGCCCTCTTTATTAGAGCTCAGGAACATGTCTTTTGGAATGCTCGATATTTTTCAGCCATTACAATTTATACCTTCTTTTTTTATCTCTTTGATTTATATTCTTTTA
>FMSI01024569.1_pt1 | contig 14389 bp, 9 predicted proteins | sample 1504471 | NCBI WGS metagenome assembly FMSI01 (sample SAMEA4475357, study PRJEB15587) | soil metagenome | biome: Soil; feature: Field | place: India | collected 2015-03-11 | depth 0 m
CTTGTCCCCGACGGTCGTTAAATTACCACTGACAGATGGTCATGAGGCTGATAAAATTGGTCACATAAATTATTCGGAGAAGCAATAGAGGGAGGCGAAAGATGATGCAAGAGCGTAAGGAAAGAAGGCAGTGGTTGGTTTGATCGGAATGGGTGATGGTTGTCGGGGCATTGCTTTTGCCCCTCACGCTGACAATGGGACAACGGATTGATGATGAGATGAGACGAGGGCTTGATGAGAGGGTGCTCCGCCAACGCTTTTCCGCTTTTTCGTCTCACCGTTTTTCCATTTCTCCTTCCCCGTCTCTCCTTTTCCCCGTTTCTCTGTTTCCCAGTCCACTTGTTCCTTCCGCTCACGACAATATAGACAGAATGTGGAATTGATAGGAGTCACGGTAGGACAAATGCATGCTGTTTTTGTTAAAGACAACACCGCATATTGCGCTGGTGTACACGGATTAAGCATTTTTGATGTTTCAGTCCCAAGGCAACCGAGAGTTCTGGCAAATGTTGCCTTGCCAGATTTTTCATGGGGCATTTATAAGGTCAATATGCCTATGTGGCGGATTGGGAAGTAGGTTTGCGAATTATTGATGCCTCCAATCCTTCTTCGCCAAGGGAAGTTGGTTTCTATGATATTCCGGGTTTTGCAAGGGGTGTATATGTTTCATGTCAATATGCCTACATGGCGGTTCCGGCGGCAGGGTTATTTATTCTTCGTTTCCAATTTTGCTTTCTCCTCCAGAAGGAGCAACAGTTTCACCGACGCCTACTTTCAAGTTAAAGGCGACTGACCCTGATGGAAACCAGGTAAAGTTCAGGGTTGAAGCCAAACAAGGTGGCATCACAAAAGTATTTGAGATACCCTTCGTCGCCAGCGGGGCCGAAGCGACTTACACCGTCCCATCTAATCAAGCCCTTATAGACGGACAATGGACATGGAGAGCGAAAGCGATAGACCAAAGAGACGCAGAAAGCAACTGGAGAGAAACGAGAAGTTTCACTGTGCGGCGTCCAACGATAGCGGTTAACCCAACTTCTTTGTCCTTTAAAGTATCTCAAAGGGCAGAACCAATCAGTCAAACCTTCAGGCTCACTAATGAAGGCAACTCCGCCTTCATATGGACAGTGACAAGGAATGAAAATTGGCTTACCCTTAAGCCCACCAGCGGCATTTGGGGGATAGGGCCATCTGTTAACATCACAGTCACCGTCAACCCTTCGGGGCTTTCGCCCCAAACTTACGAGACATTGTGAGCATTAAAGATGGTGACGGTTCCGTCTTGTCCGAAGTTACCGTCGCTTTAGAAGTCCTTCCGCCTTTACAACCGGGTGAGAAATTCACAGCAACTGTGAAGGTAGCGGATGAAAGCGGCAATCCCATTAAGAACGCCGTCGTTCGTGTTTTCAACAGTGAACACAAGCCTATCACGACGAAAGTAACAGATGCCAACGGAGAAGTGGTCATCAGGGATTTGATGCTGGGATATGTCCTGCGGGCTGAAAGAAAGGTAACGACTTTCGTGTTAAATGAAAAAGGGGCAGCAACAGAGAAAACAAGCGTTAGTGCTAATGACTTTTTGTTTTACGAGGTTTTTTCTCACCAGAAATGAGGTGAAATGGGACGATAGACAATGAGATCAAGGGTCGGCAAGACACCTTTGTTCTAACTATCAAGAAAACCAACAACTTCATCAAGTTCCATTTGGAGTTAGCCTTTGAGTGAGATGCTGATAAAAGGACGGTTGACTTTTGGGTTCAAGTCCTACGCCACGCTTCCAATTTGCTCTACGATGTAACTGATGGACACGCTTGTATTGACTTGGCGACAATATCCGCTATGTTTCTTTTCTCGTTAGTGGGACTGTTCTTAAGGCTGTTTGCGACGTTGCAACTAACCGTCTCTTCCTCGCTAATGACACAGGTAGCGGTTGGATTAGCGGTTACCCACCGGGTTCTCCCAACTTGATTGAGAACCGACATGGCATTTGGGGCTGTCGGAACACGAGAGTTAGCGGTTCTGGCATAACCTTGACCATCAACTGGGCTTTTGTTCCTTCTCCAACTCTGGGCGGCAAAACTTATCCAATCTACATGTTCATGGAGAACAGACAAGGTAACCGAGATGGGTGGAGACAAATGGGAAGTTGGACGATTCAACGGATAAGGGATGTAAGCGGTGACAGACCTATCTCTCCCTATCTCAACCTCACATCAATCAACCAGTTACGGTCAGTTACACGGTTACAAACTTGGGGTCATTGCCTGAGACCGGCCTTGTCTTTCGCTTGCTGTTAAATTACCGTCAAGTCTTCACCACCCGAATAAGCCGTTTGAACTCTGGTGAAAATTGGCGAGGAAGCACAACTGTCCGATTCAGCGCTGTCGGTCGCCAACTGCTGGGGGCGGAAGTCACTCCAGTTCCGTCGGAAACGAACACTGACAACAACTTCCTGACCCGTGATGTTTTTGTTCTACAGTGAACGGCTTTGATATGAGCCCTTAGCAGCATCCGGTTACTTCTCTTTAGCCAACAGCGTGATAATTTCGCCTTGACTGCGCTGAAAACCTATAGCATTTCCCTTGACAAGTTGCTTTTGAGGTTTGCCGTGAAGGTCTGCGAGCCAAAGAGATTTTGCTCCCGCAACGCTCACTTTGAATTTTGCCTTGCCTTCATATGGTCGCCAAAGGCGAACGACGAGTCCTTCTTCGGTTTGGTAAACCGCTGAGATAACGGCAGCGCTTTCTGGTTCAACTTTCACCAACGAGAACTCTTTGCCTTTGAGGGTAAATTTTGGCGTCGCAGGCAGAACGATGATCGGTTGAGCGAACCCCTCTGCTTGCTGGACAACCATTGCTTCCTCTATGCTCCCACTAAAAAAGTAAAGCCCCACCTCAAACTTCTCCTTGCCCACCAAAGGTGCAAATTTGTTCGGCGCGTAAATGAAGTCTCCACCGTAAGCCAACACGATCTCCATCTGGCTTCGTTGGGAATCAAATAATCCCATCGTTGCTCGGTCGGTATAAACTGCGACGCCTCTTCGTCCATCATGGGCAATTGCACATCTCAAAATTGGCAGTCTCTCTTCGTAAGGTTGGCGTAACTCAAAAGCGTTGTGTCCAAAAAATTTCGGCGACTCCATGTTTAGCGGGAGCATTAACCTCAATTTCAAATCGTCACGAGCCCAAACGGGTATTTTCGGGTTTGGTCCTTTCGGTATCGGTTCTCCCACACCAACCACTGTTCGTTCGCCAAAGTTAAAGTCAAGGTTTAATCGCACGATGGGCGATACCGGCGAGAGCCTAACCTTCATCTCAAATTGCGATTCTCCGATTCGGCATTTCGCTTCCGCCTCCGGTATCGGACCATCCGATGAAATTTCAACACTTTCAACAACTGCCGTCTGGTCGCCGTTTTCAAACCGACCGAGGATTTCAAGTGGGGCACGAATCAAAGGTTTACCGTCAGGCGTAAAAGCCTCAATCAATCCGTTTCGCCCAACAACAATTCTCACGAACCGGTTCTCAAGCATGACAGCATTGTTGAATTTAACTGTTTTCGCTTTCGGCATTGGCGGGACTTTCAAATTTGAACTTGCATCGACAACCGAGATCCGACGATATCCAAGGGACGGGATTTTTGTGAGCACCCAACCCTTGATGCCCTTTGCGCTTCCGTCTATATGCCTTGACAAAACTTCGCAAACTGCTGGAAGTGGGGCAAATTTGTTGCCAACCTTCAAAGCCAAAACGGGTTGGCGAGCAATGCCTTTGGGCAACTCAACTTCAAACGGAGTAATTTCTTCCCGCTCAAACCCACAAACATTTACCAACATAAGTTCTGAGGTCGGAACACTTTTGTTAACTATCCCAACTGTTTCCAAGGCTTGTTCGCAAAGCCTTAAGGCTTCTTCAGAGGAAGCGTAAGTCAACTCGGCGTAAGACTTGTAGCCATGTTTCCAAATGCCGAAAATGATTGGTGCACAAACCCAAGCGTCATGATGTTGCCCGATCAAAACGAGCCTCCAAATATCTTCCGTCAAATTTATCAACTCTTTCCTCGCTCCCTGCGTCCCTTGTCCTGCGTTTTGTTTCGCTATCGCGCAAATTCGTTCTGTCCTCAACGCTGCATCTTCCGCAACTCTGTCGGCTCGTTGTGGGCGACTAGCGAGCAATCCGTAAGGGAAGCGGTGTTCAAAACCGATGTATGCATCTCGCCACCTGATGCTTTCAAAGAGTTCCTCATCAAAGCCGTCAAAAGTCCCAACCTCGCCGAAATATTCTGAGAGCGTTGTGAACTTGATCTTGACTGTGGGCAATTTCGCTTTCACCTTGACAAACCATTGTCCATCTGCTGCATCGCCACACTTGAGTTCGTAAGTGCATTCAGTGCCTTCACTTTTACCAATACTCCATCCTTGTGGCAGCGTTTCATCCTCAAAAGAGCCATCGGGCAAAAGTTCCTCACCTGTTTCAACCACCTTCAAACTCACTCCGTCAAAATCGGCTTCGCAAAAATCCGAGATGATTCGGAATTGTGGGAAAATGGAGACTGCGTCATCGGGGACGCGGAAACTCACTTTGAGTTGATGCCATTTGCCATCAGCGGGAGCATTGTTTGATTGCACTCCGCCTTTGGCGATCCCTTTTTCGTCTTTGGTGTCAATGTAAATGTGGGCGCCAAGATGTCTTGTCCGAACCCAAGCCCTCAACTCTAACTGTCTACCTCGCAACTTAGTTGCGTCAAGTCTCTTACACAAGTTGACCCCGCCTTCAGCAAAAACACCTTGCATTCGTGGATCGTCAGGGTCTGGGAACCACGACGCGATGAAATCGCCGAAGAAAGAGAAAAGCGGTTGTGTTATGCCTCTGCGAGCGCATTCTTGAACGACTCGCAGTGAAGGTGAGTGCAATACCCAACCATTGCGCATAGGTTCAGGCAAAGGGACGCACTCAATTTCTGTCCCATCCGGACCAACCCACAAAGCAATTTCTTGATCCCTTGAGGGCGTGAATCCGAAAGCGCCCCAATAGGTACGGTAAAGGATGCCACTGAAACCAAGTTTTCTCAAAATTTGAGGTAATTGACCGACCATGTCTGGTTCCTGCGCTGCGTAAATCCGCACAGGGACTTTGAGCGCTTCCTCAATTGCCTTGCACCCGAGCACGAATTGACGGATGACGGACTCGTCGCCAATCGTGAACACGATTGGTTGAGTGTAAGCACCACCGACAATTTCAATTCGTCCTTGCTTGACAAAATTGCGAAGCCTTTCAAGTCGTGCGGTATCCTTAAGCGTCAAAACTTCAACTTGCTCAAAATTGCCGTTTGTCAGAAGTTCCTCGCCGGTTTCTTTGACCTTGAGAGAGAGGTCATCAAAATTGGCAACTGTCGGTTCAAAAGCGATTTTCGCTTGTGGGAAAATTTTCGTCGCATTGGCTGGCACAACCAGTTCAACTTGAAAGAAATGCCACTTGCCGTCAGGTGGAACTTGCCCAGAAATTCGCGACGAACCTGCGATGTAGCCTGCTGAACTCCATGCGTCAATGTAAAGGTGCGCTCCGAAACCTTTATGTGAACGGATGTAGCCACTGAAAACGAGCGTTCTCCCACGAACTTTTTCAGCACGAACCTGTTGAAGTGCATGAACATACTCGCCTTCAATGAATTCCAGTCTCACACCGCCTTTTCCACTTCGGGCAAACTCCTTGCCAAACACAGATGACCATTTTCCAATGCCGCCAATCTGCCACCCTACAAGTTTCGGCTCATTCTTTCCAAGCCTTTCAACCTCAAACTCCTCCCCATAGAGCATCCGCTCAATGGTGTATGGCTCAATTTCAAGGACGGCTTTCAGGTGGGGTAAGGTGTCAAGCAACTCAAAAAGTTTGTCAAATGCTTGTTTCGTTTCAACTTCATCGGTCAAGTAGTAACCACCATGCCATCCCCAAGCGTAGTAGCACCAGTTCGGCTGTTGAACTAACAACAACGCAAATGCCAGCATCTTTTGTCCCCTCGCTTCGTCCATTTCTGTTAAACGGCTTTTTTGTCCTGTGAGCGGGTCAGCGAACTGCAAAAATATCGTCAACTTTCAATTTCGTCCCATTAGGCGAACCAGTTTGCAATTGAATTTGCTGGGAGTTGAAAACGATGATGCGAGTGCTACCATCAGGCATAAGAACTTGCACTGCTGCGCCCTTGACAATTTTTCCTGCCAAGTCGTAAGCAGGTAGCCATGAAATCTGAAGGGGTTTGCCGTCCAAATTGATGCCCCAAACGAGTGAAAGGGTTTGCGTTTTTCGGCGAACCATCAACATCGGAACGAGATCTTCGGAATGGTTTCCAATCCCCAATGCCGACACGAGGTCAAAAGGTTCATCCGCAAGCAGCGTAACCGAAATTTGCCAATCTTTGCGGACATCAACAGCGACCGTTGCCATTTCGCTTATTCGCCTCACGGTCGCGTCACGCAAGTATCGGTAGCCGTCTTTGTTCGGCGGTTTCCACCCTTCGCCCTCGGGTAATTTCGCCCATTGCCCACGCAGATGCAACGCAACATCAAGCAACCGCTCTTTGTCACAGCGAATGTGGTCAATTACGATGACACAGTTCTCGTCAAGCAACGCAACTGCCCGACGAAATTGAACTCCATCGTAAATGTCACCTGCATCGGCGACGGCAAAATCAACCTCTTGTTTGCTACCGAAGGCTAAGCATTTGCCTTCAGCAGGCTTTTGATTTACCTCATCCACGACGAGGGTGTTATGAGCCAAGGTCGTCCGATACCAACCACTGTGAATTGGCACGCCATAGCGCGCCATACCAGGGTCAAGGGCTAAAACTTGACAGAGTGCGTAAAGCACAAAGTTAAGTTTGTCAGGATGTCCGTGACCGCCACCGTGAGGTCCGTATTTCAGGCAAAGCCAAGTTGCTTGCTCACCTTCTCCCTTCGCCAAAATTGCATAACCTGAGGAAGGGTAATTGACGCTTCTCCATTGCAGCGGTTGCGGTTTCGGCAATTCGCCGACACCAAACCACAACGCAAAATCGCTCCTTCGCTCACCCCTTGACAATAGTGTTGCATACATCGGTTCGCGGTAGCGGGCGTAAGCGAGTTCGTAAATTGGCTGCGTGATACCAAAGCGGGCGAAGCCAATCTCTGTCAGCAATGCGACTTCAGTGCTATCGTTGAAGGCAGGTAATCTCCAATTGGGCATCATGAATTTGAAGGGGGCATCAAACATTCCCTTAAGTTCCTCGCCGTAGAGGTTGATCCCGCAATTTCTCGCTGCTTCTGTCAAGTGCCAAAGTGCAGAAAGGGTGTAGAAGTGATAGCCCCACGCTCCTTCCCACCAAACTCCATCTGGCGAAACGCCTTTTCGCATTTGCGTCCAATAGCCCCGTTCAGGATTCTCAATGGCTTCCCAAATAAGTTGCTTATCACCCAGCAAAAACCCAACTAATCCAACGGCGCTGTTTTTCCAACATTGGATGTTGTGAACACCCATCCGATGGGGCAAGATAACCTCTTTCACTGCTGGCAAAAACAACTTCTGCGCCAAAGTCTGTCGTTCACTTTCTGTCAATATCTCCCAAATCAAATCAGCGCCTTGAGCCATTGGAATGAGCCATGTGGATTCGTCAAGGGTTTGCGGACCCACACGCCCACCACCAATTTGGGGCTCGCCGCGAATAGTGTGCAGCGGGTAACTCAAATAGCGTTCGGCATACGCCAGCAAAATTTCTTTTGCTTTCTCTGCATAGCGGCGGTCACCTGTAACTTGGTAAACGATACCTAAATCTCGGACAAGGTTCGCGTACCTTCCATGAACGCTCATAATAACGATGCCATCGTAATCGCGTTCGGGTTTCGTCGGGTCACTCTGTAACACCTCGTTATCAATGGGACAGATATGCTCCCACTGCCACTCGCCGATTTGCTTTCCCATCCTGAGCGATGCACCGTGTTTCGGACAAGCGTAGTAGTGCCACCAGTTTCCGCCGCGAGGCGGGAGGTTGACAGTTTCTTTAAGGGCAGCGTCTGCCCTCTTTTTCAAAGCATCCCATTGAACCTTTGCCCAATCGTAGCGGTTGACTCGTTCCTTCAATTGTGCGATGCCTTCACTATTGAAGAGCAATCGTGGATGTGGCAGTAAATTCACCTCTTTCACCCTCAATTGAGCCGTTACCGAAAACCACAGGGTAAAAACTCCCGAAAAGCTTACAATCAAGCACAAAAACTTTTTTATCACTTTCTCTCACCTCACGATGCGATTTTTAGTTCACCGTTTCAACACCACCCCTTTGCGAGTGTTGAAGACGAGGACTCGGTGAAACCGCAAATCGGCTACGCTTGTGGAAACAGGTGAGATTGCTTGAGGCATCTCTTGTCTTGTCTGAAGCAACATCTCACGAAGGAAGTTTGGTTCGGGTCTCATCAAGAAGCCCTTCAGCAAAGCAGGTTCCCAAGCACCGCCAGGCAGCATCTTGAACGCGTCAAGGACGGAAACAGTAGCGTGGGGTGAACGATTGACGAGCAAGTCTGCGTCGCCATCACCACCGCAGCCGAGCAAAAGTAGTCTTGTGTTTTTACCGTTTCCCTTAACGAGAACCTTTGGGCGCATTGATTGAGGTGCACAGGTAAAGTTTGTGCCAATGAAAGTCACTTTGCCCCTAAAGTTGTCAACTTCAACAACAGGGACATCAGAGGGATTGTCAGGCGTGGCGACTCTCGCAGCGTGCATTGTGAATGTGCCTGAATCGCGAAACAAAGCAAATCGTGGGTGAGCGTTCGTCTCATACCAAATGTCCCGAACAAGCAGCTCGCCTCTACCAGCAACTTCGTAACTGAGTTCGTTGTTGCTTGAAGCACCACTAAAAATTGTCAACTTGCCCCCGTTGACTTTGATGGCAAGTTTGCAATCAGCGTGGTTGATGTTGAACAAGTTGACATCAACATGCTTTGGTGTTTCCACCAACAGACCAATTTCTTGTGCTCCTGCGATATTGATTTGGTCGGCAATGACTTGCCCTCCTTTTTGGTTGCAATTTTCAACGACAATGCCGTTTGCTTTGCGAACGCCATCTATCATCAAGTCATGGATGGCGAGATGGGTCGGACTCATGACTCGCAACACCGTTCCACCTTCCTCACCAGTCCAACGCAAAATCGTTTTGCCACCATCGCCTACCAACCGCAAAACTCTTCGGGAGGGAATGACAAGGGGCTTGTCAATGTGGTAGACACCTGCAGGGAAGTGGATTACTGTCTCGCCACGAGTTTCCGCTGCAAAGTTAATAGCGCCCTGTATGTCCGAGGTTTTTGAATTCGGCTTAACTTCAACCATAGGTGGACGCCTTAAAGGCAATGTTGTGGGATTGAAGGCAAAAAGTTGCTCAAAAGCAGCAGATTTAAGTTTCGGTAAAGGCTCAATTTTATCGTCCAACCGCAGCGCTTTCGGATTGGCGTCAATGGCGTCTTTGACCGTGAAGGTGTTGCCAATGGAAAGGAAACCTGCATCGTGCCGAACCTTAACGACAGGTGCAACTCCCGTAACGAAAACATTGTCAAGGAGCAAAACTGGGCCGAGATTGTTGACCTCAATCGCAGTCTGTTCTGGCTCAATAACGAAATTGCGTTGGAATGTCAGGAAACCACAAGCGCCAAGCCAACTCGCTTTGAAAAAGGCTTTTGAATTGAGCGAGATGTTTCCGCGAAGGGAGAAATAACCTGCATGCCCCATGCTTGCGTCTGCTTCCTTTGATCGCCGAAAGATGCTTTCGTAAATGTGGAAGTTGCCCGCACCGAAAGTGTTAGTGACGCCGAACCTACAATCTTCAAAAACGCAATGCCAGATGAACCAATCAAGGGAGTTCCAGTTTTGAATGCTAATGCCAGCCTGCGAACAAAGAAGAAATTTGCAGCGGGCGACGACTGTTTCGGCGACACCTTGAGTTTCCATTCGCCCCGCTTCAATTCCAAAAGCGACATCGCGAAAAACCATGTCAGCGAATTCATTGTAGGTCACGAAATTCGGCCCACACAAAACCGCAGTTTTAGCTTTGCCTACACCGTCAAGGGTAAGCCTTCGGATTGAAGCATACCAAGCATTGCTTGAAACCATTACACCTTCGTTTTCGCCATCCCAACGGATGACTGTTGTGTCGGGATGCTCACCGATGACGATAATGTGGTGCGATTCAGCGTGGGCTTGACGGACAAGGTGCAAAGTTTTGGTGATGCGGTAAGTTCCTGCGGGAATGAAAACGACGGAGAATTTTGCGCCCTCGGGACGGATAGCATCCAACGCCCTTTGCAAAGCCTCTGTATCGTCGGCAACTCCATCGCCTTTCGCACCGAAATCTCGTTTGACATCAAGCCAACTCCCAAATGGACCGTAATGTTCAGAAATGTTGAGCGGTTTAAAAATCGGTTCAGAGGGCTTATTTGAAGCGTCAACACCCAAGTAAATTGTCAACCCGAACCAGAACATCCCAGCGAAGCAAACAACCAACCTCACTCTCGCTCACCTCCAACTCCGCTATGACCTGTAGCGCCAGAACCCGATCCAAACTGGACGGGACAGATTGATGTCCATCACGAAAATTTTTCCGTCACTTTCCCCCTTTCGCAACTTGCCAACTTGCTGCTTTGCTGTAAAATCAAAGGTCGGTGATTTCAGCATGACATCGCGGGAGAGGTTAATGGTCGCTTTTCATTGTGGGACGCCGGATAGAGTCCCTGTAGCGCCTCAAGGGTTTGGGCGAATTCCTCGCGATAGCAAACTTGGACGCGAGTTAGTGGCAAAAACCGACTTCATCCTATACGCTAATGGTGGGGTTAATCCATTCATTGGTAATTCTTTCCAAATTGAAACCTTCAAGAGGGAGGATACAACGGTCACCATATACCCTTCGCCTTTGGGAGATTTCAAGCGAGTGACCAAACGGACAGCTGCAACGAGCGCTTGCATTGATTTTCCGTGCAAAAATCCCGATGATATTGAGCGCTTGCTTTCGGTCCCTTACATTCCACCAACCGATGAGCAAATTTGTCAATCCGCTCAAAACTTCATCGCTGAAAAGGATTGGCTTGGGGAAGAAGGTGTTGTGTTGTATGGGACTGGTGACGCGATTTGTTTCCCTGCTGAGTGGCTTTCCCCAATGGACTTTTGTTTGCTTTGGGCTGACGCTCCAGATTTGATGACCGAAATGGTTCGCATCGCAAATGAGCGGTTGCTGCCTTTTATTGACCGACTTTGTCGCTTAGGTGTGGACGCCTTTCGCATTGTTGGTGGAGAATATGCCTCAGAACAACTTGGACCGAGGGCATATGAGGAATTGGTCGTCAAACCAGACCGAGAGCTGGTTTCGCTGATTCACTCACACGGCGCTCTGGCTTATTTCCACAATCACGGACCAATAATGCGCTACTTGCCAATGATTTTGCAGATTGGGGTTGATGCCCTTGACCCTTTGGAAGCGCCTCCTTGGGGCGATTGCGATGTTGCCGAAGCGAAACGGCTGTTGAAAGGAAGAATTTGTTTGGTCGGAAACTTGGACGACATGGAAGTGCTTGACAAATTGCCAACCGAAGAAATCGTCAAGCGCGGGTTGAAGTTGGTTGAACTGGCAGGCCCAGATGGTTTTGTCCTGAGCGGGACTGCGTCTGGAACCTACGGCGAGCGCGCTGCGCGAAATTTCATGGCCCTCGCCGAAATTTTGAGGCAGGAAAGTCGTATGGCGTAATTGAAACGGTGATAAACAATGGCACTCGCTTGCGAAGACATTTACACTTTGTTGCGTTTGCTGGACGAAGGTCCATAACTTTGGAAGAGTTAATGCGACCCGTCTTGCCTAACCATTTTATCGTTGAAGTGCGGTTGCCAACGGGGTGGATGGTACAGGTTGACCGCAGACTCGCCGGTTTGGAGCGGGATTTTGGTGATTTGAAACAAGATGTCAAGAGTATGAAGCAGTATGTTGGCAGACTGAAAGGAATGAGCAGGGAAATCACTTTCCGCCAGAAAGCGAGTTCATATCTTAGTGCGCTTCTCAAAGGTAGTCAGGATGCTTCGAAGTGGGCTGTTCCTTTCGTCGGCGATGAAGAGTGGGTAAGTCAAGAGTTGAAGCAAAGTGCGTTGTAATAGCTTGACTTTTGCGCAGAAAACGACTTGGTTGAGCCAGACCGTTCCGATTGTGCAACTGTTGAACGCTTCCTCGCTGCCTGGAGACCATGAAGGAATTGTCAAGTATCCTCTTCTTCCACCGCTTTTTGCGAAGGGACGGGGACGAGGAAAATTGCTTGTTCTGGGCAGACAGGACCGCATTTCCCGCACCAATCGCAGCGTTCCTGAACAACTTTGGCGAATCCAGCATGCATGTAAAGTGCTTGTTGAGGGCAAACAGGGATGCAGGCTTCGCATCCAATACACCAGTCAAGGATGACGAGTTTGAAGGGCATTTTGTTCAAAGAGTCAAGAAGTTCGTTGTCTAAAGTTTCTGCGTTGGCGAGGGAGCAATTCGCATCAATTTCTTCATGGGTCCTCATGCCGACACAGACACAGTCAACGAGAGGATGATTGAACAAAAATTCCAGCGCCTCTCGCCACATACCTCGGGAGAGCATCCCACCAGCCAAAGGTTTGATTGCACAAACCGTTTTCCCTGCCCTTTTCAGTTTACCTATTGCCTGTTCCATTGCTTCCCTGTCGCCGTCCAAAATCCCTGCCCCTGTCAAGTTAAAGGTAACTTGGACGAAATCGGTTCCCTGCAAATCCGCTGCCATTTCCGCCACTTCAACGGAGTGCGTTGATAAACCTATAGCCTTGACAAGTCCCATCTCTTTCGCTTCCTTCAGGTAATCCCATGCCCCTTGACACATAGCAAAGTCCTCACGGGAGCGGACATCGTAAAGCAAGAAAATGTCTGCCTCCTCCCTGTCCAACTCAACCAAACTCTCTGCGATGTCCCGTTCCATTTCCTCGTAGGTTCGCGCTGGTGACTTGTCAATGATGACGACATCGAGGTTGTTTCTGAAAGCATCGGCTAACAAACCGCGGGAACGGAAAGGTTTGGCAGTGTCAAAAGTGTTGATGTTTCTTTCAAAAGCGTAAATGAGGAGTTCTACTGCTTGGATAGGGGGTAAATGTGTCAACATCGGTCCTAACTGCAAAGTCCCAAAGCATAGCCTTGATATCCTTAAACCCGTGTCACCGACCTGCAAATAGCTCATAACTCATCCCGTCCTTCCTTCAGTGGAATTCCCCTGTCAAAATTTTGTCATGACCGCTTGAGGGTTAGATAGAAGTCGACTTTGCAACTTCAAAGTTTGAAACGGGGTGAGTTAATTGTGGATTGGGGGGCGTTAATACAAGCGACCGTTTGGTTGCTTTTGATTCTTGACCCGTTAGGCAACTTACCCCTGTTCATGGCTGCCACCCAGCATCAAAGCAGTTTTGAACGGAGAAGAACTTTCTCACTGGCAACATTGACCGCTTTCGTTTTACTCGTCATGTTCATGTTCGGTGGCATAACGGTATTGAATTTGTTTCGCGTGACTTTAGCGGATCTGCAGGTTGCCGGTGGACTTCTGCTGCTGATAATCGCTATTCGCATAGTCTTATTCGGACATTGGGGCATTGAGGAAACACCACATACTTCCTTCGTGCCCCTGGCTTGCCCCTTACTTGCTGGACCTGGGGCAATCACGGCAACTTTGGTTTTGCAGGCTACTTACGGTCTCCTCACTACAACGCTGGCAGTAATTGCAAGTTTCCTTGTCACTTGGTCAATTCTGATGTTCGGCGAAAAGTTTTTCCAAATTTTGGGCAAGACTGGTTCAATGGTCTTGGCACAGGTCATGGCTCTCTTGCTTGCGACCATAGCCGTCCAATTTATTCGCTCCGGCATAACAAGCGTTTGGCAATCAATGTGACGTAGATCAAAACGCGATTTGAGCGTCATCATGAATAACTTTTGTCAACTGAGGCATAATTTAGACAAGCGTCTCAGTTTGATTTGGGAGAGATGCATTATGAGTTACCGAATAACTCGTGGACAAGCGTTAGTTGAGTTTGCGTTAGTGGCAAGCCTTTTAGTTCTGTTGATGCTCGGAATTTTCATGTTCGGGCAACTTTTAGGTTGGCTTCACAACCTAAATAACGCAACCAGAGATGCTGCGCGAATCGGAGCAGTTTGTTATGACCCAGATGGTGATAACGACTTAAACGAACATATCATCGCTATCGTCCAACAACGAACAAGCAATTTGCCAAATTCGGAAAGCGTGGCAGTCGTAATCACATCTTACGCTCCCGATGGTTCTCCTTTCAATAACCCTCAAAAGCGACAACGAGGTGGAACACTCAGGGTTGAGGTCACTTACAAT